>Ga0315296_10000184_pt1 | contig 59966 bp, 52 predicted proteins | sample YL17G14_18_MG_FD_203921 | JGI IMG/M metagenome (GOLD analysis project Ga0315296, IMG submission 203921) | Sediment microbial communities from Yellowstone Lake, YNP, Wyoming, USA - YL17G14_18 | ecosystem: Environmental > Aquatic > Freshwater > Lake > Sediment | place: USA: Wyoming | collected... | reverse complement strand
AAACTCGTGGTTATTTATCTGAACAATCCCCACGTTTAGGCTTAAAATTGTCGGGGGATGGCTGGGAAAGAACTGAAAAATTAATTAAATCATCTCAATGAAAATGAAATATTAAAAAAAGAGATGGTAAGTAATGGGTATATTGAGGCGAGTGGAAGCCAGAGGTCATGAAAGACATGGCTTCCCGTTTTTTGAATAGACAGCAGCACGAATTTAGCGCCTCATAGGGAGAAACGATGGGGGGAGGGAAGTTCTCAGAAAAGGGAGGTTTTCAAATGACTAATGAATATCAAGCCAAAAAAGAGGAACTAAGGAAGACACGTGAACAAATTATTAATAACATAGAGCTAGCAATAAGAAATCTTGAAAACGCTCAAAAAATATGTTTGGAGTCTAATCGTTTAGAATGGGGTCACTATGCAGATGAAGATATTCAGGAAGAAATAGAAAGGCTTAGAAATCTTAAAGAACAAGTTATTTTTCTTGAGCCTCAAATATAAAATGAAGGATAGGCATAGGTTAGGGATTAAAGTTTAGGGTCTTTTCTTGCTGGATTTTGAAAAGGAAGAGATAAGGATAAAAGAGAGCAAAAGTGGAAAAGGGGGAATCTTGCCGAAGAGCGTTTAATGGAGCTTGTAGAAGGGCAAGGATTGAAAATTTGAGATTCCATGACCTTAGACACACATTTGCAAGCAGATTGGTTAAGAGAGGGGCTGACTTGGCTATTGTTAAAGAATTAATGGGTCATGCCTCTATTGTCACTACTCAAAGGTATCTTCATTCCCAGGCGAAAGAGAAGAGACAAGCGGTTGAGACTCTGGCTGGACAAACTAAGAAAATTTGTTTAGAATGGCAAAAAAGTGATGAATCGGAAAAAGGCGCGGTACCCAAGCGGCTAAGGGAGAGGTCTGCAAAACCTCGATTCGTCGGTTCGAGTCCGACCCGCGCCTCCACACTCCGCACATTAAAGATTTGACAGGAAAAAATAAAAATTATATAGTTTCAACAACTTATTTAAGGAGGCAGGAATGGACATAGTATCAAGGGCTCAGAGTATATTGCTAAAACCCAAAGAAGAATGGGTTAAGATTAAGGGAGAAACGACTTCTGTTTCCGAACTTTTCACTTCCTATGTTCTCATTTTAGCTGCTATCCCGGCAATAGCCCAATTTTTAGAAAAGTTGTTGTTTGGCTATAAAATTCCAACTATTGGCGGGTGGGTGAGCTACGGAATTGGGAGGGCATTTCTCTACGCCATCTTTTTCTATGTTTTCAGCTTAGCAAGTGTTTATGTCCTTGGCTTAATTATCAATGCCTTAGCTCCCAATTTTTCCTCCACTCCCAACATGATGAATGCCATGAAACTTGCCATCTTCAGCATGACTCCCGGCTGGGTGGCTGGTGTTCTTTATATTATTCCTTTCTTAGGATTCCTGGTTATTTTTGCCAGCCTCTATGGCCTTTACCTTCTCTATCTTGGTTTTGCTTCGCCCCTCATGGATACTCCCAAAGAAAAAGTTTTAGGCTATTTCGTTGTGAGCATTGTTGTTGCTATAATACTTTGGGGAATTGTCTCAGTTATTTTAGGAGCAATTTTTACCGCTGGAACCATATTGCGAGGAATTTAATTCCTCAATAATTTTTTGAAAAGCTCTTTGCGGTGAGGGAGCCTTAATGATCGGTCTCCCGATGACCAAATAATCCGCTCCTTTCTCTATCGCCTGAGCAGGCGTCATGATTCTTTTCTGATCATCTGAGGCTGCCCAGGAAGGTCTGATCCCCGGCGTTACAACAAGAAAACCTGCGCCCATTTCTTTCCTTATAACTTCGATTTCTTGAGGAGAACAAACAACGCCGTCCATTCCAGCACTTTTGGCCAGCTTTGCCAGGCGCAAAACTTGTTCCGGAATATTTACAGAAATTCCTATTTCTTGGAGTTGCGCATCCTTGAGGCTAGTCAAGACAGTCACAGCTAAAAGTAAAGGCTTAATCGTTTTTTCTTTTTCTGCTTCTTGAGCTGCTGAGTCTGCGGCCCTGGCCATCATTTCCAGTCCCCCTGAGGAATGAAGAGTCATCATCTGGACACCGTGTCTAACTCCAATTCTTACTGCTCCAGCCACTGTATTGGGGATGTCATGAAGCTTTAGATCGAGGAATATTTTTTTTCTCCTGTTCTTGATCTCTTTGAGGAGTGAGGGTCCTTCAGCCGTAAAAAGCTCTAGGCCGATCTTGAAAATTTCGGTTTCCTCAAGCGCGCTCACAAGAGAGAGGGCCTCTTTTTTCCCTCCGACATCAAGAGCAACGATAATTCTCTTTTTAAAATCCTCTATTTTTTCCATATATTTCCTTTTACATCTAAAGTTCCTATGATTTCTTCGATTTTCTCAATTCCTTTTTTCTGGCAGTACTCCGCAAGTTCCTGGATGATTTTTATTGTGGCCTCAGGATCGATCAGATTGGCTGTGCCAACTTCGACTGCCTTTGCTCCAACTATTAGAAATTCCAGAGCATCTTTGTAAGATGTGATTCCACCTATGCCGATGACAGGAATCTTCACTCGAGAGGCTACTTGGTAAACCATCCTCAAAGCTATAGGCTTCACAGCTGGGCCGCTAAGTCCACCAAAGATGTTGGCCAGCCGAGGCCTTCTTGTCTCCACATCAACAGCCATCCCCAAAAAAGTGTTGACAAGGGAAATTCCATCAGAGCCTGCTTCCTGGGCAGCGAGAGCAATTTCTACGATATCGGTCACATTTGGAGAAAGCTTGGTGATTACAGGGCGGAGGCTAATTTTTTTGGCGAGCTTGACAAGGGAGAAAGTAGCCTTAGGGTCGAGGGCTGGGCAGAGGCCATCTTTTTTCACGTTGGGACAGGAGATATTCAGTTCAAAAGCTGTGATGCCTTCCCTTTTGTTCAGAAAATCGATAACTGCTGCATATTCCTCATCACTCTCACCGCAGACATTAACGATGAGGGCTGTTTTGCAGTTTTGGAGTTGTGGAAGAATTTTCTGAGAAAATTCTTTAACACCAATACCCTGGAGCCCGATGGCATTAAGAAGACCGCTTGGAGTCTCAGCCAAACGAGGAGGAGGATTCCCTTCTTTAGGGAAAAAATAAAGGCCTTTGATGATTATTCCACCCAGCTTATTCAGGTCAATGAAGCGAGCAAGCTCAAGGCCATAGCCACAGGTGCCGCTAGCAGCTAGCACCGGGTTTTTTAGCCTTATAAATCCCAAATTCACAGAAATGTCTGTCATTTATCTCCCTCTGGCCAGATAATCTCCTCTCTTCGAAATACAGGGCCTTCTTCGCAGGTCTTGACCCAAGCTTCTTCCTTGGCTCTTTTTATTCTCCTCACGCAACCCCAGCAAGCGCCGAATCCGCAACCCATCAGAGATTCCAAGGAGAATTCAGCCGGGATTTTTTTGCGCGCTGAGAGCCCGGCAATTTTTTTCATCATGGCTTCAGGGCCGCAGGCATAGATGTAAGAAGGGGTAGATTTTTCAAGTTCTCTTTTAAGAAAATCGCTGACCAATCCTTTAAAGCCGAAGCTTCCGTCATCAGTGGAACAAAGTAAATCGAAGCCATTCTTTTCAAATTTCTCTTTAAGGGGAAGGTCGAGGAGGTTTCGTCCGCCATAAAAGATTTTGGGGATTGCTTTTCGCAAGCGAAGTCTTAGAGCCAAAAAATAAAGAGGCGCGACCCCTCTTCCGCCGCCCACAAGCCAGACATTTTTCCCTTTGAAATCTCCCTCCAACCGAAAGCCTTTTCCTAAAGGTCCCAAAATATCAAGGCAATCGTCCAATTTTTTTTGAGCCAAGAGCGCAGTTCCAATGCCTTGGACATTGAAGAAAATCTCAAGAGTGTTTCTGCTCCGAGAATGAATGCTAAAAGGGCGTCGCAGAAGGGGATAGGGTAAAGCTTCAATTCTGACCATTATGAACTGGCCTGGCTGGGATTGGTAGGCAATTTTCTTAGATTCTAAGGAGAAAAGATAATACTCTCCCTTCCAGTTTTCTTTATGGATGATTCGGGCTTGAGGATCCTTGATCATGGGTGTTTGGGATTTCAGGGAAAAAATATCAGAATCCTTTTCATTTGGCAACAAAAACTTTGACATCTTTTTCCCATTTTGTTATTAATCAAATTGCCTTCTAAATTCATAGGAGGAGGACTGATAGATGGAAATTTCTAAAAGGGGTCTTGAGATTCAGGCTTCTCCTATTAGGAAGCTTAAGCCTTACGCAGATAAGGCTATGGAAAAGGGAATCCATGTTTATTTTCTGAACATCGGCGACCCGGATATCCCAACTCCCAAGCCCGTATTGGATGCTTTTCATAGCTTCAATGAAGAAGTCCTGAGCTATGGCCCGGCCCAGGGGTTCTTGGAATTAAGACAAGCTATCGCCGGATATTTCAAATCTCATGGGATTCCCCTGAGTGAAGAGAATGTGATCATCACTATAGGGGGTTCTGAAGCCATCCATTTTTCCTTTAGCGTAGTGGCAAATCCAGGAGATGAAATTATTATTCCCGAACCTTTCTACACCAACTACAATGGCTATGCATCCTTTGCCAGCGTGAAGATTGTTCCCTTAACCTTGCGTGTCGAAGATGGATTTCGCCTTCCTTCAAGGAAAGAGATTGAGGCCAAAATCAGCAAGAAAACAAAAGCTGTGCTTCTCTGCTCCCCAAATAACCCCACAGGGACTGTCTATACGCCCGAGGAGCTGGAAAGAGTTATTTCTGTGGTCAAAAATCACGATCTCTTTTTAATCGGAGACGAGGTCTATAAAGAATTTGTTTATGATGGAGGAGTTCACAAGAGTATATTGGAATACGATGAAGTTAAGGACAGAGTCATCGTCGTCGATAGCATTTCCAAACGCTTTAGTTGTTGTGGAGCCAGGATTGGTGCAGCCATCACCAGAAACGAAAAAATATTCCAATCTATCCTCAGATTTGCCCAGGCAAGGCTTTGTCCTCCTTCTGTAGAACAGCGTGCCGCTCTCGCTGCTTACCGCATGGGAATGGGTTATTTTAAGCCAATAAGAGAGGAATACCAGAGAAGAAGAGATATTTTGTATGAAGGATTAAAGGATATTCCCGGGATTGTTATCCGCAAACCCCAGGGAGCTTTTTATATCATTGTCAGACTTCCCATAAAAGATGCCGAGCATTTCGTTTCATGGATGCTCACGGATTTTCATCTGGATAAAGAGACGGTTATGGTTGCACCTGCACAGGGATTCTATTCTACGCCGGGCAAAGGAAAGGGTGAAGTGCGGATAGCCTATGTCCTCAAGGAGGAGGACTTAAAGCGTGCCATTAAAGTTTTCAAAGCAGGGCTCGAAAAGTATAGGAATCTCTTTTCTTAGAAATTCTCAGGCTCTTCTAATTTTGTTTATCCCCCTATGCCTTTCTTCTCAATAAGACCTAAAATTTAAAAAAAATAAAACTTTTAAAAGTCTGACCACTTGAATTTTCATTGGCTTCTGTGTATATTCTTTGATTAATTTGTCAAGGAGTCAATCCATGAGAAAAAAATACGTATATTTTTTCACAGCAGGACAGGTTGAAGGCAACAAAGATATGAAAGATATCCTTGGAGGAAAAGGAGCGAATCTTGCTGAGATGGCAGGGATTGGTCTTCCAGTTCCCCCCGGCTTCACTATTTCCACAGAGGTCTGCAACCTCTTTGCTAAATCAGAGAATAAGATTCCTTTTGATGTTGAGGAAGAAATCCTGGTCAATCTCAAAAAACTTGAGGATGTGACACAACAACAATTTGGAGATCCAAGAAATCCTCTTCTTGTTTCTGTCCGTTCAGGGGCCAAGTTCTCTATGCCAGGCATGATGGATACTGTTTTGAATCTTGGTCTCAATGACATAACCCTCAAAGGCTTGGCCCGCAAAAGCGGAAACTGGCGATTTGCTTTGGATTGTTATCGCCGCCTTATGCATATGTTTGGGGATGTGGTCTTGGATATTCCCAAAAAAAAGTTTGAGGAAATTCTGAGAGCCAAGAAAAAGAAAAACAGGTTTGTTCATGATTTCCAGATCACTAAAGAAGTTATGAAAGAGCTTATTTCTGAATATAAAAGTTTGGTCAAGAAAGAGACAGGCAAGGAATTTCCTCAAGATGTCTTGATGCAGTTGAAGCTTGCGATTTCGGCAGTGTTTAGGTCCTGGAATAACCCACGGGCTGTCACTTACCGCCGTCTGAATTACATTCCTGACGATTTAGGGACAGCTGTGAATGTGCAACAAATGGTTTTTGGCAATATCGGAGAAGATTCTGCGACTGGGGTGGGCTTTACCCGAAATCCTGCCACTGGAGAAAAAGAGCTTTATGGGGAATATTTATTCAATGCTCAGGGAGAGGATGTCGTGGCTGGAGTCCGAACTCCTTCTCCCTTGAAGAAGTTAGAAGCAGAAATGCCAGAGGTTTTTAGAGAACTCTGGGAGACGACAGATAGGCTGGAGAAGCACTACGGCGATATTCAGGATTTTGAATTCACGATTCAAGAAGGAAAACTCTATATGCTCCAGACAAGAAACGGGAAAAGAACAGGCCACGCCGCAGTGAAGATTGCCGTGGATTTGGTTACGGAAGGCTTGATCAGCAAAGAGGAGGCTCTTTTAAAAGTCGAGCCCCAGGCCCTCAACCAGCTTCTGCACCCTGTCTTCAGTAAAGAGGAAAAGGAAAAACATGAGGTTCTGGGAAAAGGTCTGGCAGCCTCACCCGGCGCTGCTACTGGTCAGGTTGTTTTTACTGCAGAGGAGGCTGTCATCTGGAGAACAGAAGGAAAGAAAGTTATTTTGGTCAGGGGCGAGACATCTCCTGATGACATTCATGGGATGAGCGCTTCTCAGGGAATCCTGACCGCCACAGGTGGAATGACTTCTCATGCAGCTGTTGTTGGGCGCCAGATGGGAAAGCCTGCTATCGTCGGCTGTGGAGAAATTCGATTGAATGAGGAGCAAAAATTTTTTCACGTAGGAAAAAAGAAGGTCAAAGAAGGTGAATGGATCTCCATTGATGGAAGCTCGGGGGAAGTTCTCCTCGGCGAAATCGAGACCCAGCCTTCTGAGATCATCCAGGTCATCCGGGGAGAGAAGAAGCCTGAGGAATCCAGGATATACCAGGATTTCAATAAACTCCTTTCTTGGGCTGATGAATTTAGAAAACTAGGAGTTCGAGCCAACACAGATACGCCAGCTGATGCCAAAGTGGCTTTTGCCTTTGGCGCGGAAGGAATTGGCTTAGCCCGGACAGAACATATGTTTTTTGAGAAAAATAGGCTTCCTTTCATCAAGGAAATGATTTTGTCAGAGACGGAGGAGGAAAGACGACGTGCACTGGCCAAGCTTCTTCCCTTCCAGAAAAAAGATTTCTATGAACTCTTTAAAGAGATGAAAGGACGTCCTGTGACCATTCGCACCATCGACCCCCCTCTCCATGAGTTTTTGCCTCGGAAAGAAGATCTTATGGTTGAGATAGCAGTCTTAAAAGCTTCAAAGAGTAAGCAGGCCAAAAAAATCCGGGATTTGGAGAAACTCCTAGAGCGGGTCAAGGCGCTTTCAGAATTTAATCCCATGCTTGGCCACAGAGGCTGCCGTTTGGGAATTTCCTATCCAGAAATTATCGAGATGCAGGCCACTGCCATTTTTGAAGCTGTCTGCCAGTTGGCCAAAGAGAAAGAAAAAGTCTATCCTGAAATTATGATCCCTCTTGTGGGGATAAAAGAAGAACTGGTCAACCAGAAAAAGATCATTAGCCGTGTTGCTGAAGAAATGATGGAAAAATACAAAGTCAAGATTGAATACTCCGTGGGGACGATGATTGAAGTCCCCAGAGCGTCCATTACTGCGGATGAAATTGCTCAAGAGGCTGAGTTTTTCTCCTTCGGAACAAATGACCTGACACAAACAGTTTTTGGACTTTCTCGGGATGATGGAGCGGGTTTTCTTGCCTATTATCTGGCTCATGGAATATGGAAGAGCAATCCCTTTGAAACCATAGATATCACAGGAGTTGGCGAACTGATGAAAATGGCTGTGGAGAAGGGCCGAAAGGTCAAGCCCAAGCTGAAAATCGGAATCTGTGGTGTTCATGGAGGGGATCCCCGATCTATTTACTTCTGTCACAAGATAGGGATGGATTATGTCAGTTGCTCTGCCTATCAAGTTCCCATAGCTCGTTTGGCAGCAGCCCAGGTTGCCATAGGGAAAAAAGAGGAAGATTCTGATTGATTATCTTCGCTATTTCTATTTAAGGTCAAATTGACCTTTTTAGAATAGATTCTCTTTTAATCTCTATTGGAGGTCATAATGAGAAAAAAATCGTTATTCGCTTTTTTTCTTTTGGCATTCTTTTTTGCCGGGCTCGGCGCCCAGGAAGCCAAGCTCCGTCCAATGACTATTGATGATGGCTTAAACATGGTGGTTATTGGTGATGCTCTCCTGTCTCCTGATGGGAAATGGATTCTCTTTTCCAAGTCAGAGCTTGATTGGCCAAACAACAAACGCAAAACAACTTATTACATGACTTCTGCAGAAGGAGGAGAAGCCTTCCAATACATAGGAGAGGCTGGTGGAAGTCAATGTCAATTTTCACCGGATGGAAAATACCTTTCTTTCACCCGTGAGGTTGATAAGAACCAGCAGATTTTCCTGATGCCCACCTCTGGCGGAGAAGCGATTCAACTTACCAAACACGAAAACAGCATTCGCTCCTACAAATGGGCGTCTGATTCATCCAAAATTTTCTTCGTTGCCTCAGACCCTCGAACGAAGGAAGAAGAAAAGAAATACAAGGCTGGCTATGATGCCGTCTTTATTGATGAGGGATCTAATGGACAGCAAGAAGGAAGTTGGAGCAACCTGTGGATGTTTGATGTTATGAACAAAAAAGAGACAAAGATGACTGATGAGAAACATATTGTTGGCAATTTCGACATTTCCCCTGATGGGACACAAATTATCTTCACGGCCCGTTTCGAAAACAGGCGCAACCAGGGGAACCTGTCTGAAATCTACCTCCTGAACCTCAAGGATAAAGCGAAGACACGCCTGACGAATAATAAAGCACCTGAAGGCAGGCTACTCTGGGCGCCGGACGGCAAAAGCTTCGCCTATAGCGCTCCAGATGATAAAGTATGGGAACTGAGAAACGATAAAATCTGGGTCATGAATCCTGAGACAAAAGAATATCGGCTGATCTCAGGACAATTTGAAGGAAACATCTCGGGTTACGTCTGGACACCCGATAGCCGAAGCTTTCTTTTTTCAGGACTTCAAGGGACGAATTCGAATCTCTATAGGATTGATGTTCTAACAGGCTCGGTCACAAAAATAACGAATATCACTGGGACTCTTCAGGCATATTCTTTTTCCAAGGACACGGCAAAAATGGTCTATTCATTTTCTGATTTTGACACTCCTCCTGACCTCTATGTCTCCTCAACAGAAAGTCTGAAGTCTTTGCGTCTGACAGATGCCAATCCTTGGGTCAAAAAAGAGCTCCTCCTAGCAAAAGCAAAGGTCATAAGATGGAAGAGCAGAAACAATTTTGAAATCGAAGGAATCCTTTACCTTCCCTCGGATTATGAGCAGGGTAAAAAAATTCCTCTTATCCTGAATATTCATGGTGGTCCTGCTGGTGTCTTCACCAATAGCTTCCGATCGAGCTATCACGTCTACGCAGGGCTTGGATACGCCTCGCTTTGTCCAAACGTCCGCGGCAGCGGTGGTTACACAGATACACTCCTTCGGGGAAATATGCGCGACATTGGGGGAGGTGACTACTGGGATTTGATGACAGGCGTAGATTATGTGATTAAGGAAGGATATGTTGATCCCGGAAAGATGGGTGCTCGAGGCTGGAGTTACGGCGGAATTCTCGGAGGCTGGACAATCACTCAGACAAACCGATTCAAGGCCGCCTCTGTCGGTGCTATGGTTTCTGACTGGACGTCTGAATACGGCATCGGTTTCAATCATGATGTCCGCCTCTGGTATATCGGAGGCACACCTTGGGATAATCCAAAGGGTTATCGTGAGAAATCTTCTCTAACCTACATTAAAAATGTGACCACTCCGACTTTGATTTTGCATGGAGCAAATGACACAACCGATACTGAAACCCAGAGCATGAATTTCTTTGTTTTCCTGAAAGATCAGGACAAAACAGTCCGCTATGTCAGGTTTCCTCGGGAACCGCACGGATTCAACGAACCGAGGCACCAGCGGACAAGAGACATCGAAGAGATCCGATGGATGCAAAGATATGTGCTGGGCATAGACTGGACCCCGTGGGAACGAAAGGATGAGGAGAAAAAGGAGGAGGAACCTAAGAAATAATTCCAGTTCTTTTTCTGCCTGTCTTTTTACTTTTTGCACTGAAGGTCAAACTTTCTCTCTTTAAAAGGAAAGTTGGAGTTTAGGGGAATTTTTTTTGGAGTATGTTTTTCAGGTGAAATTTTGACTCCTGCCTTGCCCAAATATTCCTGTGCTTTCACTTGATCACCCAGCAGGAAATAGGCATAGCCCAGGTTCGTCTGGACTTCTTTATTCTCAGGGTTCTGGAGGAGGATTTCCTCCCAAATCTCTATCGCCTTTTTGTAATCTCCGCTGTTGTAGAGGATACGTCCTCTATTTTCTCCTGCTTCAGGCACACTCCCTGCGATTTTTTCCAGAGCAGCGAGCGAGGCTTCAATCTCGTCATTCTCATATTTTATCCAGCCATCCAGGAAAAAGAAGATAGGAGTCTCGCCTGAACTTTTTCTGTATTCGGCGAGCTCCGCTCGAGCAGAGTTAAGATCCTTCTTTTTCATGCAGAGATCTATAAGCTCCAAGAAAAGGTTGGTGTTGTCGTAGTGGAATTTTCTAGCTTCTTTAAATTTTTTCTGGGCATTTTTTAAATCATTTTTTTCCTTTAAAGTCAGGCCACGGAAAAAATAAAAAAGACCCTTTTTTTCTTCAGAAAAGAGAACGCTTGCTTTTCTTTCCATTCCCAACTGGATAAACATCGCTTGATCCCCAAAGGTGTCGCTTGCTCCCAGCATCTTATCTATTTCCTTCTCAATCTTTTCGAATTCTTTAAATGCTATTTCTAGATTTTTTTTCAGGTAGAAGGCAATGCCCATGTAAAGACGGGTGTTGAGATTTTGAGGCGAGATTTTAAGCTCCTTTTCCAAAATTTCAATGGCCTTGTCAATTTCGCCCTTTTCAAGATATTGACAGGCCCACTCTTCTTGAGTGAGACGTTGCTCCGGGAAAAGATTCCGATTTTCTGGAATAAGGCTCCAGCATAAAAAGAAAAGAGCAAAAGCGATGATTTTCTTTCTCACAAGAAACCTTATCTTCCCTTGAATTTGGTTGTCTTAATTATAGGAAAAATTTGTTCTTTTTTTCAACCCCAAAGACAGAGATTTAAAAAAGAACAAATGGGTGGCGCGGTGTGCTCCCCGAAACGCCCGCAGCGTAGGGGTCGGGGTCAGGCTTTGTCAGAGGATATACCTATTCGTCAAGGGCATGAAAATAGCTTTTCCCCATGGCAAAGCCTGACCCCAGGGTGCCGCGAGGACGGACGGGGACACACTGCGACAGGACCCATGTATGAACATTACCATCACTGAGATAGAAATGCTTCAGACAGGGATGTTTATCTTTTAAAGAAGTTTTTTACAACAAAAAAGACATTTTCCTTTCGTTCTCTTAATCTTCTGTAGAAATAGGGAAGCCAGTGCGTGCCAAAAGGAACATAGGTTCTTACCCTGTATCTTTCCTCAGCTAATTTTTGTTGAGTCTTGGTTCGGATTCCGTAGAGCAATTGAAATTCGAAACCGTTGTTGGAGATGCTATTCCCGGCCACATAATCTTTTGTTGCCTGGATGAGTTTGTCATCATGGGTGGCGATAGCCGGATAAACGCCATCCTTAAATAGCAAATCGCTGAGCTTCAAAAAATTTTGGCGGATGTCCTTCATCTTCTTAAAAGCAATTTCTTTTGGCTCTTTGTAAGCTCCCTTGCAAATTCTGACTTTGGCCTTAATGCGGTTGAGGTCTTTGATGTCTTTTTCTGAGCGGCGGAGGTAAGCTTGGATGACAATCCCCACATTGTCAGACTTCTCTCGGAGCCTGTAAAAAATATTCAAAGTTCGCTGCGTATGCGGCGAGCCTTCCATATCGATACGAACAAAATTGTTGCGTTCTTTGGCCCGAGTGCAGATTTTCACCAGATTTTGATAGCAGTATTCATCATCTATATCAAGACCCATTTGGGTCAACTTCAGGGAAACATGAGAGTTGACACCAGATTGAGAGATGGCATCCAAGAGATCAAAGTAAGCTTGAACTGCTCTTTCTGCATCTTCCCTGTTCTTGACACCCTCGCCAAGAACATCCAGCGTGGTCATGATTCCTTTGTCATTCAGTTTTTTAACAGCTTTCAAAGCTTCGTCAGAGGTTTCGCCAGCGACAAAGCTCTTTGCCAGACGGGTTAAGAGTTTCATGACAGGGACTCCTTTGGGTGATTAATAAAATAAATAATCCTATGATCTTATATCATATAATTTTCGGGTAGGAATTCAAGTTATTTACGACTTTAAGTTTTTTTGATATTTAATATCTTTAAGAACTGAGCAAATGAGTCTTTTAAGATTTTTCCTGAGAAAGAAATTCCCTTTTAAATTTGTCTACAGTGAAGATTATTGGATAGTGGATATCGGGAAGCACGTTTTTCCAGTTAAGAAATATAGGCTTGTTTATGAGGAACTGCTCTCCATGGGAGCCAAAAAAGAGAATTTTCTCATTCCAGAGCCAGCAAAGGACGAAGATCTCCTTTTGGTTCATACTTCCAAGTACATGAAGAAGTTGAAAACAGGAAGTCTTTCTCCATCTGAAATATTAGCCCTGGAGCTTCCCTATTCTGCGGAGCTTGTAAAATTTTCCCAGCTCTGCGTGGGAGGGACAATTCTTACCGCCCGGAGAGCCTTGAAGGACGGGCTTTCAGTCCATATCGGTGGAGGATTTCACCATGCTTTTCCAGATCATGGGGAGGGTTTCTGCGTTCTGAATGATGTGGCTGTGGCTTTAGAGAAAATAAAACAGGAAGGGAGAATTCAAAAAGCCATGATCGTCGATTGTGACCTTCATCAAGGGAATGGAACATCATTTATCTTTGCCAAAAAAAACTATGCCTTCACTTTTTCCATCCACCAAATGGATATTTATCCTGCGGAAAAGCCTTTAAGTTCAGTGGATGTCGGTCTCTGGTCAGGAGATGGAGATGAAAAATACTTGTCATCACTGTGCTTTCATTTTCCCCGTCTCTACAGTGAGTTTAAGCCCGATTTAGTTTTTTATCTTGCTGGAGCAGATCCGTTCGAAGGAGATCAGTTGGGAAGTTTGACTTTAACCAAGGAAGGGCTGAAAGAAAGAGACAGAATTGTGATCGAAGAGGCTCGCAAGCTCCGCATTCCTGTAGCGATTGTTTTTGCTGGGGGTTATGCTCGGAATGTGGAGGATACTGTTTCGATTCATCTCAATACCATAAAAATTGCCCAGAAGATCCAGAGGAAATATTCCTAAACTTTCGTCTCTTTATCAATCCAATTGATGTAATTTCTAAAGCCCTTAGTCAGAGGAAGGGCGATAATTTCCGGAACTTTATAAGGATGAAGCTTTCTGATTCTCTCTTCAAGCTCCGCATAGAGGCTGGCTTTGGTTTTGATGAAAAGAATATATTCCTGCTCCTCCGAGATTCGTTCTTGCCACCAGTAAAGAGATTTGCAGGCTGATGAGATTGTGACACAGGCGGCAAGCCTTTCCTCGAGCAACTGCCTGGCGATTTCTTTCCCTTTTTGCTCGTCAGGCACTGTTGTGAGAACCAGGATGTGCTTAGACATTTCTCATTCCTCTTTCTTTTTCCTACTTTTCCTGCTGAGAGATTAGCCTCAGGCCATAGAAAAGAGAACGAGGCACAAGGAATCTATTTTTATTCTTGGAGAAAGATATGGGCAAAGACTTTTGAATCTCCCATCATATTGTCGACGATGCAGTATTCGTTAGGCTGATGGGCAGTTTCATCAATCCTTGACCAGCAGGCCGCCTCAAAACCAGCTCTTCGAAAAAGGGCGGCCACTGTTCCTCCTCCAATTCCTTTGGCTTCCCCTTCTTCATTATAGACTTCTTTAATGGCTCGCTTAAGCGCTGAGACGACCGCAGCTTCTGCTGAAGTTGGAGGAGCTGCAGGCGCCTTCTGCTGTTCTTCAAAGGTGACCTTGACTTTGAATTTGTTTTCGATTTCGCTTGAGATTTCTTTGATTTTCTCCTCAACTTCCTCAACCGTGTATTTAGGAAGGATGCGGCTGTCCATGTAGAAGACATCTTCTCCAGGTATGGTGTTGATGTTGGGGACGTTGGGCTCTTTTTTGGTGGGTTCAAAAGTCGAGATAGGAGGGCTGAAAAGAGGATCTTTTTCGGGGAAAATCTTATAGAGATTATTCAATTCTGTGACCAGAAAGCAAGCGGCTTTGAAGCTGTTTATTCCTTTTTCTGGGGTAGACCCATGAGCCTGTTTCCCCAGAGTTTTGAACTTAAGCCAGAGGATACTTTTTTCAGCAACTTCAATCAATGTTCCCTTTTCATTTCCCGCATCAGGGACAATGATTAAGTCCTGCTTTCGGAAAGCCTTGGTCTGTTGGAGGACATAGCCAATCCCTTTCTCGCTTCCTGTTTCCTCGTCTGCTACTAGAGCCACTCCCACATCATAGTTAGGTTTTGTCTTTTCCGCCTGAAATGCTTTGACAGCATAAAGAGAAGCGACCATTTCCTGTTGGTTGTCTTCTACTCCCCTTCCGTAAATTTTCCCTTCCTCTACCCAGGCTTTAAAAGGATCTCCCCGCCAAAGGGAAAGCTCTCCTGGCGGAACGATATCCGTATGGGTCATTATCCAAATTGTCTTGGAAGAACTTTTCCCATTAAAACGGGCAAGAATATTTGGCCGGTAGCCTGAAGGAGAATCCAGATCCGGCGCTTTAATGACTTCGATATCGGAGAATCCATTTTCCTTAAAAAATTTTTCGAGAATCTCTGCCTTCTTCGTTTCTCCCTCACCTCCACTGGAAGGCGAGATAGCAGGGAAAGAGCACAATCTGATTTGCATATTGATCATTTCATCACGGAAGGAGTCGATTCTTTTTGCGATCTTTTCAAACTTAGTCATGGGTGTCCTCCATTTATCAAGAATCATAACATCAGAACTTCCAAGAAGCAAGCCTTCCAACCTTTTTTGTTTCTGCTACTTGGAGACTTGAAAGGCCTGCTTCTTCCTTGACTTTTCGCAGGATTGAGCATACATTTACCCCAAATGCGAATCGGTTTTGATCTCCGTCCTTTTCTCAAAGAGGAAACCGGAGTGGGGATTTATTTCAAGAACCTCCTTTTTCACCTGGCGCAAATTGACAACAAAAACGAATACTTTCTCTTTTCTTCATCCTGGAAAGATAGGTTCCCTGCTCGAAAAATTCCAGCCTTGGCCAGAAAAGACTGCCGTGATTTCCGTATTCCAGTCAGAGCTGTGAACTTCTTCTGGAACAGACTTGGTTGGCCTCCTTTGGACTATTTTTTCAGAAAAGAATTAGATTTGACTCATTCTCCGACACCCCTCCTTCTTCCCACAAAAGGGAAAAAAATTGTTACAGTTCATGATCTTTTTTTTATGGATTTTCCTGAGAAAGCAAGTAGAGAAGCAAGAAGAGATTTTTTCAAGAGGACGAAAAATTCTCTAGAGAGGGCTGACGGCATTGTCACCATTTCCCGATTCACAAAAAATGCTCTCCGGGATAAGTTCAATATCCCAGAAGAAAAGGTGAAGGTGATTTACCTTGGTTTAGACCATAAGTTCTGGGAGGATATTGCCCCTTCAGAGCTCGAGGAAACAAGACGAAAGTTTGATCTTCCCTCTTCCTTTATTCTTTTTGTAGGAGCCCTTGAGCCAAGAAAGAATCTCTTGAACTTGATTGAGGCTTTAAAAATTATTCATAACAAATACAAAAAAATACAGTTAGTCATCGTTGGTCCAAAAGGCGAAGATTATAAAAATCTGGAAGAGAGAATAGGGCAGAATAGACTTGAAAATTGGGTGAAAATCTTGGGTTATCTTCCTGAAAAAGAAGTAAGAAATCTATACCACTTGGCTTCGGTCTTTGCCTTTCCTTCTCTCTGTGAGGGATTTGGTTTCCCTCTTCTTGAAGCCATGGCCAGCGGTTTGCCCATTGCTGCATCTTCTGCCTCAGCCATTCCTGAAGTGGCTCGAGATGCAGCTTTGTATTTTCGGCCAGAAGACCCTGAAAATATAGCAGAGAAAATTGTTCTTCTCCTTAAGGATGAAAACTTGAGACGATCTCTTCAAGCTAAAGGGAAAAAAAGAGCTTTGGATTTTGACTGGAAGACGACCGCTTCCGAGACTTTAAGCTTTTATCAGGCTATCTTCGAAAAATGACAAGGAAGATTCTCTTTGTTTTGGAAATAATCCATGAGGATTTTTGGGAATAAACAGCTCAAGGTGACAGGAATTGAAAATTGCAGTTGACTGTTATGAAGTGACTGAATATGCCACAGGCGTTGGCAGGGTGATGGATAATATTTTGAGAAATCTCCTTTGCCTTTTACCTGAGGATACATTTTTTATATTGGCACGGGAAAATATTCAAAGATACTCAAGAAATCAGGCGACTCAGCATATTATTCCTTCTAAAAAAGGATATGTCAGATGGCAGAATGGTCCTTTTATAAAAAGATTAAAAAAAATTAACCCCGATCTTTTGATTGCTTCCAATTATACTCTTCCTTTTTTTAACAAATGGAATTCAATACTTCTTGTGTATGATGTCTCTATGATTGCCCATCCAGAGTGGTATTCTAAAAAAGTTGCGCTAACAAGAAAATTTCTTTTGGAAAGGAGTCTAAAAAAGTCTATCTTGATAATAACTCCTTCTGAATTCACAAAAAAGCAAATCATAAAATTTTTTAAGATAAAGCCTGAAAAAGTAAAGGTCATTTACTGTGGAGTCGAAGACACGTTCATGAGAAACCCCGCTCGCAGCATAGTCACATGGAAAGAGAAGAAAGGTCTAACAAACAAAAAAATAATAGGTTATTTGGGCTCAATTTTCACTAGAAGAAATATGCCTTTGCTTGTAGAAGCTGTAAATCTTATAAGAAAAGAATTCCCAGAAACAGTCCTTTATGTCATTGGAAAAGATATGACTCACCCCCCTCAGAATATAGCGCGGCTTTTAGACAAAGATTGGGTCAAATGGGAAATGTTCATACCAGAGAATGAACTCCCGCTATTTTACTCAGCGATTGATGTCTTTGCCTATCTCTCTGAATATGAAGGATTTGGGCTCCCTCCACTGGAAGCTCTTTCCTGTGGGGCTATTCCTGTGCTTTTGAATAAATCTTCTTTTCAAGAAATATACAAAGATATGGCTATTATGGTTGATAACCCAGAGGTTGTTGAAATTAAACAGGCATTGAGAAAGGCCATAACTGACGAGAGAGCAAAGCTTGAGATCTTGAACAGATTTTACCAAAAAAGACCTCAGTTCTCCTGGCAAAGAGCTGCCTGGGAATTTTCATCAATAATTCAGAACTTAAAAAGATGAATTGCTGCCTCTTGCCAAAAAAGGAAGCCCAGGGAAAGGAGAATAATTCCTCCTTTGAAAAAGGCAATATGTCAAAAGATAAAGAGCGAAAAATAGGTGTTCTGATGGAAAAGAGAAACGAGAAAAAAGTTGAACTTTCCATTGTTATCGTGAACTATAACGATAAAGCTCATCTTGAAAGCTGCCTCTCCTCCCTTGAGGCAAACGCTCAAGAGCTCAATCTTGAGATTCTTGTCGTTGACAACAACTCTTCAGATGGAAGTCAAGAGTTTATCGAGAAAAGATTTCCTAAAATAAGGCTCATCCGAAACAAGGGAAACAAGGGATTTTCAAGAGCAAATAACCAGGCCATCCGAGAAAGCAGAGGAGAGTTCATCCTTTTTTTAAACACAGATACAGTTCTTTTCGAAAAGACAATCGAGCTTCTGCTTGAAGAGATGAAAGGAAATCCCCAGGTCGGAGCTCTGGGCCCAGCTCTTCTTCGACAGCCAAATGTCTATCAAGCCTCTTTTGGCAGAAAGGTGAGTTTTTTTTCTGAAGTTCTTCAGAAGTGTTTTCTTAACCCTTATTACAAGCTTTTGCTAAAAATTGTTCAAAAGAAGCGGGAAGTAGGCTGGCTGAGCGGAGCCTGTCTCCTTACAAGACGGGATATTTTGGATGAGGTAGGTCTTTTTGATGAAAATTTTTTTCTCTATTTTGAAGATATTGACCTCTGTTTCAGGATAAAAAAAAGAGGCTGGAAGCTCGTCTATTTTCCCCAGGCAAAAGTATTCCATGAAGGAGGAGTAACAACGACTCCTCTTAAATTTTCGAGCCGACTGGAATACAGGAAAAGCCAGCTCTATTTTTATCAAAAGCACAATTCAAAGACTTCTCTTTTTTTGCTTCGCCTTTATCTCGGGTTGAATTTTAGTCTTCTCTATTTCTGGGGATGGCTAAAAAAAGATAAAAACGCTCTGCTTCGATCATCCTATTTTCATTTGCTCAAAGCTGCTAAGGAAAAAGAATGGAAAAAATAAGAGTCTTAGAAATGATTGACCAGCCATTTTTGGGCGGAGGGCAGATTGCGCTTCTTTCCCTAGCAAAACACCTGGACAGGGGAAAATTTGAAGTTTCTGTCTGCTGCGGAGATGGCGGGCCTTTGGTGGATGAAGTGAAGAAAAACAATATCATCCATTTTCCTGTCCCTTTCAGCAAGAAATTCAATGGGAGAATAATCAAGGCGATTCGTTTTACCCTCAAGCGAAATCGGATTGACATCCTCCATACCCATGGCGGCATTGCCGGATTTTATGGCCGCTGGGCAGCCTATAGATGCCAGACACCAGTCATCATCCACACTCTTCATGGCATCCATTATCTCCATTACCGGAATGTGCTTAAGAAACAAGCTTATATTTTTCTGGAAAGAATCTTCTCCCGCTTCACTGATGCTTTAGTTTTTGTTTCAGATTCGGATATAAAAAAGGGGAGAGAGTTAAAGTTAGCTCCTGAAACAAAGATGCACGTGATTAAGAATGGAATAGAGATTCCAGTTTATAGGGGAACAGAAAATGCGGGAAGCAAGAGGAAGGAATTAGGATTGGGATTGTCACAGCCGATCGTGGGGACTGTGGCGCGCCTTCACCGACAGAAAGGGATTATCTATCTTCTAAGAGCTGCAGAGGAGATTCATCAAGCTATCCCCGAAGCACGAATATTGATTATCGGTGGGGGACCTCTTAGGAAGAAACTGGAAGATGTAGCTCAGAGATTGGGGCTTGAGAACTTTCTCTTTTTCCTGGGAGAAAGAAAAGATGTTCTTCTCCTTCTTTCCCTCTTCGATGTTTTTGTCCTTCCTTCCCTTTGGGAAGGACTTCCCTATGTTTTGCTTGAAGCAGCTTCGCTCGGCAAGCCGATTGTAGCCACTGACATTGACGGAGTGAGAGAAGTGATTACAGACCATGAAACGGGAATTCTCGTACCCCCGCGCAATCCTCGAAAGCTGGCTAAGGCTACAATCAGCCTTCTTCGAGACAGGGAATATGCCTCAAAACTTGGGGAAAGATCAAAAAAGATTATTCCTCCCAATTATCCTCTTTCCAGGATGGTAGAGGAAACACAAGCTCTTTATCTCAAGTTCTACGAAACAAACAGAAGACTTTGGCTCTAGGCAAGACTTTACTCCGGCCAAGAAAAGCAGAGAGGTCAGGGCGGACTAGAATTGACAATTATTTACCCCCTTTTTATAATCAACGGCAATGGAAAAAATAAAGGTTGCTCTTGTTCACGACTGGCTGACAGGTCAACGAGGGGGAGAGAAAGTTTTGGAGGTCCTGGCAGAAATCTTTCCTGAGGCATCCATCTTCACCCTTTTCCATTTTCGCGGAAGCCAGATTGAGGATATTGAAAAGAGGGAAATAAGAACGAGTTTTCTTCAAAAATTTCCTTTTCTTGAGAAAAAATACCGTTTTTATCTACCTCTTTTTCCTTTGGCAGCAGAGCTCTTCGACCTCCAACACTATGATCTTGTCATCTCAAGCTCTCACTGCGTGGCCAAAGGCGTCGTTCCTCATCCTGATGCTCTCCATATCTGCTATGTCCACTCTCCTATCCGCTATGCCTGGAATCAGTATTTTTCCTATTTTTCACATCAAAGGCTTTCTTTTTTCTCTCGTCTTTTTATTCCACCAGTAATCCATTACCTGAGGTTGTGGGATGAATCTGCTTCCCATAGAGTTGATTGTTTTATTGCCAATTCACAGAATGTCGCCCGAAGAATTGAAAAATACTACAGACGCCAGGCAGAAATCATCCATCCTCCTGTAGATACGCAATTTTTTCAGCTAGACGAGGGAGGTAGGCAAAGAGATTATTACTTGATCGTCTCAGCGCTTGTTCCCTATAAAAGGATTGATCTAGCCATAGAGGCTTTTAATCAAACAGGTTTCCCCATGAAAATCGTTGGCCAAGGTCCTGATTATAAAAAGCTCAAAAAGAAGGCTGGATCAAACATTCAGTTTCTTGGTACCCTTTCGGCTCAAGATCTGCTCAAAGCCTATCAAGGAGCCAAAGCTTTGATCCTTCCCGGTGAAGAAGATTTTGGCATCACTTCCTTAGAAGCTCAAGCCTGCGGAGTTCCTGTGATCGCTTATGGAAAGGGAGGGGCAATAGAAACAGTTATTCCTGAGAAAACAGGGCTTTTTTTCTCAGAGTTTCGGGTTGAGAGTCTCTTGGAGGCGCTTGACAAATTCCAAAGCTTAGAATTTAATAAAACCACTGCAAGGGCAAACGCAATGAATTTTTCTCGGGAGATCTTTAAAGAAAAACTGTCCTCATTCTTGGAAAAAAAGCTGTCTGAGTTCAAGGGTAAAAAGTGATTACAAAGCATCGAGTTCGCCTGATCAGACTCTTTGTCCTGAGCGATATCCTGGGCATTTTTGTATCTTATTTTTATTCCTACCTCTTTCGCTTTTATGCCTACATTATCCCCGTTGATCCTGCAAAAGGGATTCCTCCCATAAAATCTTATATTCTGGTCTTTCCCCTTTTCCTTTTGCTTCATCTTCTGATTTTTTATCTTCAAGGGTTTTACAGGAGCCGGCTGAAGAGGACAAAAATTGACGACTTTTTTTTCATCACCTTGAATGCTGGCCTTACGATCGTCGTCTTCCTGGCTATTCAAAATTATTTTTATACCTATAGCCAAGGTGCTCGTCCCTTGTACCGCATGACTTTTAAGCTTTCTCATGGTTTTCTTGCGCTTTACTTTGTAGTTGTCGTTTTCATGATTTCTTTCCTCAGAAATCAGATTTATTTCTTCATGAAGCGGCGCTATGCCAAAGGATTAAACCTGCAGAATGTTCTTATCGTTGGAGCAGGAGAAATGGGAAAGACTCTGGCCTCGAAGCTTTTCCAATATAAGGATCTGGGATTTGTGGTCAAAGGCTTTTTGGATGATGAAAAAAAAGTGGGAGAGGAGATATATGTTGATGGCGGAGTTCGAGTCCTTGGCTCTCTTCAGGATTTGGGGCCGATCCTAGAAAAAGGGGATATCAATGAAGTCTATGTGGCCTTGGATTTAAATAATTATTCCAAGATATTAGAAACTCTCAAGGTGGTGAATAAATATCCAGTGAATGTCAGGCTCATTCCTGACCTATTCCAGCTTCTCACCCTAAAGGCGAATATCCAGGACCTGGATGGATTTCCTGTCATTTCCATCGATGAAGTCTCTCTAAGGGGGATGAAGAGAGTCATAAAAAGGGCAATAGACATCGGCGTCTCTTCTGTACTCTTGCTCATTATTTCGCCTTTCATACTTGTTGTCTCCCTCTTGATCAAGATAACTTCCAGAGGCCCTGCGTTTTACGGGCAGGAACGGTTTGGCGTGGATGGTCGAAAATTTATCATGCATAAGTTCAGGACTATGATCTGCGATGCAGAGAAGGAGACAGGTCCTGTGATGTGCAAGCCTGGTGACCCTCGCATCACGAAGTTTGGAAGGTTTATGAGAAAGTACAGCATCGATGAGATTCCTCAACTGGTTAACGTTTTAAAAGGAGAGATGAGCCTTATTGGGCCCCGTCCAGAAAGACCTCCTTTTGTCAAGGATTTTACTGAGAGGATCCCAAGATATATGCTCAGGCATAAAGTGAAATCAGGAATTACTGGCTGGGCTCAGGTCCACGGGTTGAGACAGGATACGTCCATTGAGAAAAGGCTTGAGTACGATTTCTATTACATCCAGAATTGGTCTCTTGCTTTAGACCTGAAAATAATCTGGAAAACCTTGAAGAAAGGCTTTATTGATAGGAACCTGAAATAAATTTAGGTTTTTTGGGGGTGAAAAATCAGAGCAAAACCTATGGCGAAGTAGTGAATACTGGAAAGGAATGTGGCAGCCAGAGTCAGGTAGTAGACCCAGGAGAGGGCGGAGGGAGAAACTCTAAGGTAGTTGAAGAAAAGGACGAGCAGGACAGTCCCGACCTGACAGACGGTGCTTGCCTTTCCCAGCAGGGAAGGGTAAAAAATCTTTTGATTCCTCAGCCTGTAGATAATGAAACTCCCTATGGCTAGGATCAAGTCTCGAGCGATGACTACAACTGTGAGCCAGAGAGGAATGAAGTTAGGAAAGCCGAGCGAAGGAAAAGAACAGAGGATAAAAGAAGTCGTCAAGAGAAACTTGTCTGCTGCAGGATCCAAAAAAACGCCAATTTTTGTTTTTTGACGCCAGATTCGAGCAGTGAAGCCATCCAAAAGATCTGTCAATCCTGCCAGAGAAAAGATGGCGAATGCTTCAAAAGCCTTTTTCTGGAGCATTGCCGCTAGAAAGACCGGTACAAGAAGGATTCTCAAAAAGCTGAGGATGTTGGGCAGAGTCAATAAGAGAGTTTTTTCTTTTGCCTCCATTCAAGGAACCTTTCTAGAGTCTGTATGGTTTAAGAGGTGATTTATTTTATCAAGCTTAAGAGAAGATCTAAGATGCTTATAGCTTCCATTCCTCGCAGGCCCTGTTCTGGTCTAAAGGCTCTTTCCGAGGAAAGATCCATGATCTGATAAGCTATGATTTGGGCAATCGGCTGATAGTAATAGTTGTCTGGGGAAACATCTGTAATTTGGATTTTTTCAGGTGGGAATTGTTGAATTAATCTGTAGCCTTTCTTTTTTAAGAAATTGATAAGGCGAAGCAAAATTTCAGCCATCTCTGCCCTGGTCACAGTTTTTTTGGGCTGAAATGTATGATTCTCGTAGACATCCAGAATTCCAAGGGAAGTCATTTTCAAGATAAACTTTGAAGCCCAGGAAGTAGAAATATCAACAATGATGGGAGGTTTAGCTTGGGAGTCATCCAAAATTCCTTTGAATTTGACACCTAAGAGGGCAGCCATATCTTCTTTAGAAACTGCTTCTGCGGTTGGTATAGTATCATACTGACTGGGCAATTCAAAAATACCAAGCCTGGCTTTAAGGCTTTCGATTCGCTCCTCGAGCTCTTTATTTTTTGGATCTAACTCTTGCGCCCGCTCGTAGACTTCTAGACTTCTGGAGTACTTCTCTGCTTCAAAGAGGGTGTCTGCATAATCTTTCAATATCTTTTTGTTTTTGGGCTCAATCGAGCTGGCTGCTTTGAGGTGAACAAGAGCACTTTGAAGCTGATTCTGTTTTCTATAGATTTCGGCCAGTGCCAGATGGGCTTCTATCAATTGGGGAGAGTAGTGAAGAGCTTTCAGGTAAGCTTCTTTTTGCTTTTCTGTATTTCCTTGGTCGCTGTAAAATTTTGCTTCTTTTAAGAATCCTTCTGTTTTTTTGGATCTAAGGAATTCATATTCCTCCTTGGCCCAGGGATGATTGGGCTCTCTCTTGAGGACTTCACTAAGTTCATTAAAAGCCAAGTCCTCTTGGTGTGTTTTCTGGTAAACTTGGGCTAGACCCAGATAGATGAGTGTCATCTCAGGATAATCTTTCAGAGCTTTTTTAAAGCTCTGCTCAGACTCTTGAAGTTTATTGAGAAGAAGATAGGAGTAGCCTAAACCTATATTATAGACTGGACTTTTGATACCCAAGCGGGTGATCATCTTTTCAGCTTTGTTTGCATTTCCCTGTTTGAGGTTTTTCCATGCTTCTTCAATGGCAATCCTTTCTTCAAGAGAAAGTTCTGCGACAATGACAGGAGGGAGGCTTTCTAGATAAAGAAAAGGGGGCTGCGGCTTGAATGTTACACATGACCAAGACAAGATGAAAAGAAATAAAGTGAAACATGCTTTTTTCACCAATTTTCCTCTCCTCTTTTGAGATAAGGCAGATAGTTTAGGATTTTTTGAGGGTTGGCCATAACTTTTAATTCAAAATAATCTCTGGTTTCTCTTTTCTTTAAGACCTGGGACCATTTGGGAAAAGAATGGATTATTTCTTTTTTTGCCTTGGGGATACGCAGATAGAATAACTGAAATTCTTTAAAGAGCAAGGCTCTAATTTTTTCTTTAAGACTCGCTATTCCCTCTCCTGTTTTTGCAGAAAGATAGATCGCGCGATTGTCCATGTGCCCATTTTTATCTAGAAGCTCTTCTTTATTTGGGAGAAGATCAATCTTATTGAAAACTTTTATGATAGGGACTTCTGAAACTCCAATCTTTTCAAGAATTGTCTCCACAGCTTCTGCCTGGCGTTGGGAGCTGTCGGAAGTGATATCAATGATGTGACAGACGCAATCAGCTTCCTTGACTTCTTCCAAAGTAGCTTTGAAAGAAGTGATGAGCTCAACAGGGAGTTTTTTGATAAAGCCAACAGTGTCACTCAGGAAGAAGTAGAGTCCGTCAGAGTACGAAACTCGGCGAAGCACGGGATCCAGGGTTGCAAAAAGTTGAGGCGAAGTGAACATTTTCTCCTGGGAGAGCTGGTTGAAGAGAGTTGATTTTCCGACACTCGTATATCCCACAAGGGAAACAGTAGGAACAGGACTTTTTCTTCTGCTTTTTCTTTGATTAGCTCTTCGTTTTTGAATGCCCTGGATATCTTTTTTTATCTTGGAAATTCTATCCAAGATTCGTCGTCTGTCTTCTTCCAGTTTTTTTTCTCCCGGACCTCGGGTTCCGATTCCGCCTCCTAAACGGGACAGGGAAATTCCCTTTCCTACGAGGCGGGGTAACAGGTAATTAAGTTGAGCCAGCTCAACCTGAAGTTTTCCCTCGTTGCTTCTGGCTCGCTGGGCGAATATATCCAGAATGAGTTGGGTTCTATCGATGACTTTGCTTTGAATCTTATTTTCCAAGCTTCGCTGCTGCGTAGGCGAGAGATTGTGGTCAAAGATAACGAGGTTGGCGTCAAGTTCGTCTTTCATTTGGACGAGTTCTTCGACTTTCCCTTCTCCAATAAAATATTTTGGGCTGATGGTGGACCGGAACTGAAAGATTTTTCGAACGACGCAAGCTCCTGCCGCTCGGGCTAAACCCTGGAGCTCCTCCATGGATTCTTCTGCCTCTAGCTTTTCTTTTTTGTTAGTGACGAGATTAACAAGGATAGCTTTTTCCATTTTTTATTTTAACTTTCTCTCCAAATATTCGATTATGGAAGATAAATCATCGGTATAAAACCAATTTACCCCTTTTATTTTCCTGAACCAAGTCATCTGTCTTTTAGCATAGTGGCGGGTACTCTTCTTGGTCAAAGAGATGGCCTCTTCTAAGGAGATTTCTTTTCTCAGAAACTTGAGGACATGTTTGTAGCCAAGGGCACGGAAGGGGGGAGAGTTTTCATCCACTCCTTTATCCAGAAAAGCCTCAACCTCTTGAACGATGCCATTTCCAAACATTTTATCCACTCGCTCTTCAATTTTTTTATAAAGCAATTCTCTATCTAATTTTAAACCAATTTTCAAAATATGAAAATCCTCAAGATAGGGCTTTGTGTTTAAGAAGTGTTCGGAGAGAGGTTTCCCTGTTAAGGTGAAGACTTCCAGAGCCCGGACGATCCTTATTCTGTCGTTCTTTCCAATTTTTTGCGAATAGACAGGGTCCACATCTTCAAGTTTTTTTCTCAGGCTTCGAAGTCCATTCTTTTCGACTTCCTTTTCCAGCTTTTGGCGAAGGAGAGAATCTCTCCCCGGCCCTTCAAAAAGGCCATCGAGCAGAGCCTTGAGATACAAGCCGGTTCCACCAACGATGAATGGCAGCTTCTTTTTCTGAAGGATGGCTGCAATGGCCTCCAAAGCACAGTTGACAAAGTCTGCCGCTGTAAATTGGCTTGAAGCATCCACAATGTCCAGGAGATGATGAGGGACCTTTTCTCTTTTTTCGAGAGGAGGTTTATCTGTCCCAATGTCGAACCCCTTATAGACTTGCATGGAATCACAATTGATGATTTCTCCCCCAAATTTTTTGGCTAGAGTGATACCAGTAGCGCTTTTCCCAACTCCTGTTGGACCGAGAATGATGATGAGATTTTTTGTTTCAGATTCCAATTTTTATCAAAAGGAAAAGGAAGATGAGAGTGATAAGGAGCAAGAGCGCAAAAATCTGTTTTTTTTTCAACTGGGTTCTCCAATTTTTTCCAAATTTCTGACTAGGACTCGTTCGTAATCATTGCCCAAAGTTTTTTTCACTGTCAGAACCTCTGCAGCCAAAATCTCGTTTAGACCTCTAATAAAATTTTTCTCCTTTTCCAAATTCGAAAGAGTGGTATTCGTCCTCAAGATGGATTTCATTTCAATAGTTCCGTCAGGACTGAGTTCGATTTTTTGGAAGAGGGGGCCTAAGTGAGCTTTGATCTCATCCAGGCATTTCTCTAAGACATTCAAAGCCACAGGGCCTATCTCCTTGGATATGTATTTATAAATGTAAGAACACTTATCATTAAAGGCAGATAGAATTTTATCCAATTCTGCAGAGGAAAATTCAGTGAGGCGCTTGTTTCTATTTTTTTCCCCAGAAGCTCCAACAAGACCCAGCGAGAGGAGAGCAAAAACAATTTTCTGGCTTTCTTTTTTTCCTATCTCACTTGAATCGTAAATATTTTTTAGGCTGTTGTTATCTGAGGCACTTAGCAGATATTTTTCGTGAGGCTCAAGGCTTATGAGATTGAGATAATATGGCGAGAGAATCTGGAGGATTTCACTACCATCAGGAAGAAAAGCTTCTATGAGCTCAAAATTGCGCATCTGGCGCACTCCTTCAAGAATGAGAGGAAGGGTTTGGATACATGAGAGAAGTGGACATTGCCGCGGCAAAGGCTCTGGATTGAAGAGAAATTCAGCTTTGGATAAATCAAAAAAAGAAAAAAAATCAGCCTTAAAGAAATCTTCGATAAGTTTCCAGAGGCCAGATGCCGAGAAGATGTCGAGTTCGATAAGAGCCCGGAGGAGGGAAGTTTTGTTTTGGCTGGCATAGTCCTCACATTTTTTGTGCTCCGGGACTCCAATTATTTTTTTTTCAACCAAAGTCTTTAGGAAATCTATTTCAGGGAAAGACTCTCGCTCTATGACAATATTTCCCTTTTCAAAGGAGAGCCTTTTTTCAACCCGATCCTTTTGAATTCTGAGATGGCCGGATTTTTCTTTCTGCCAGATCTCGAAAAGAAGATGGGGAAAGGGAATCTGAGCTAGGTTTCCCTGGAGAGAATTTTCCTCCATGCCTATAATTTATAAGGGAAAAAAGTCTCTGTCAAACCTTATCTCATGTAACTTGCAGTTAATAAGCCTATGGCAATATAGAGCAGACTTTTTAAGAGCCAAAAACTATAAGAAATAATCAGGGCTTTTTTTTGCTCGATTTTAAAGATAGAAAAGAGGCCGTAAGCAAAGATTCCGAAGAGCCAGAGCTGGAAAAAATCCACCTGGCTGAACACGATATAAGCAAGAGATGTCATTTCTAACTTGGGAAAGAGGAGGGCAAAGCTGGTTGTGGTCTGCATAAAGGATTTTCTGGCAAAGACGAGGACTAGGCGCAGAACGTTGCCCAGAATTTTATCCACAAAGTTAGCATGGAGATAGGCTGAGAATACCTGGCGATAGTTTCCATTTACGGATGTAAGGCGACCCATCCCAAGAAGAATGAGGCTGGAAAAAAGGAAGCCGACGAGATAATTCAGAGGTCCAAGGGCAAATGAACGAATAAGCACAGATTTCTTAGAAGGGTTTTCTAAGCGCTGGATGATTTGATTGTATCTTTCTTCCCCGTACTTTTCCTTGAGCTTCACATTCTCTTTCATGGTTTGAAGACTATCCTTTTGAAGATAAGGAGCGACAAGGTAGGAAAAGAGGGCTAAAAGGATAAGAAGAATGATTAAGCAGTCAACCCAGACAGGTTTTTCTGAAATCACCTTGAAGGTCTCACGGGGATTAAAAATGATTCCATGAAAGCGATTGAAAAAACTCATTCTCTACGCTCCTTTCCATGCTTCCTTTTCGATCTTTCCATCCCTTAAATAGATAATTCGTTGGGCTTGATTGGCAATATCCTTGTCATGAGTCACAATGATGATAGTGTTTCCCCGAGAATGCAGTTTGTGAAAGAGATTGAGGATTTCTTGTCCAGTTCTGGAGTCAAGGTTGCCAGTGGGTTCATCGGCCAGGAGAATGGAGGGTTCGTTAACAAGGGCTCTTGCTATGGCTACCCTTTGCCTTTCTCCTCCTGAAAGTTCAGGAGGGCGGTGATTCATTCTATTAATCATCTCTACCATTTCCAGAGCTTTGACTGTTTTTTCCCCTCTTTCTTTTTTCTTTGTCCCTTTGTAGATAAGAGGGAGTTCCACGTTGTGGAATGTTGTTGCCCGAGGAAGGAGGTTATAGACCTGGAAGACAAAGCCGATCTCTCTGTTTCGAATGTAGGCCAGTTCATCTTCGGTCATAGAACTGACCAGTTTTCCTTTGAGGTAGTATTTGCCCTCAGTAGGGGTATCCAGACAGCCCAAAAGGTTCATCAATGTGGATTTCCCCGAACCAGATGGGCCCATGATGGCCACCAACTCATTGAGGGATACTGTAAAGGTCACTCCGCAGAGAGCTTTGACTTGTTGTTTTCCCAACTCGTAGATTTTCCAGAGGTTCTCTGTTGAAATAAGGATGTCATTGGAGCGGTCAATCACGTTTCTTCTTTCTTTCCTTCTGGTTTGATGAGCATTCCATCTTTGAGCTGGCGGAGAGCGCTGTAGGGGCCAACAACAATTTCTTGACCATCTTTGAGACCGGAGCTTATCTCAATCAACAACTCTCCTGTAATGCCCTTTTTTACAGGAATAAACTCAACTCGATTGTCCTTGACGACATAAACTCCTTCCTCCTCCTTCTCTTTTTGATTTTTGTCTTCTTTATCCTCTGCTTTTTTCTCTTTTAGAACTAGGGCAGAAATTGGGACGGCCATGACATCCTTTTTTTGAGCAGTTATAATGTCTGCAGACGCAGAAAGACCTGGTTTTAATTTATCAGGAGGATTTTCTAAGGTGATGACGACATTAAAGTCCTTGGATTCCTGGGAGGTAGTCAATTTTTGAAGGGCCGAGCTTCCAATTTCTGTAACTTTTCCTTTGATGACTTGGTTAGGAAAAGCATCCACTCTCACTTCTGATTGTTGTCCAACCTGAACCCCGACAACATCTGTTTCGTCCACTTCCACCTCGACTTCCATCACGGAAAGGTCGGCGATAGTCATGAGAACGGTTCCAGGATTATTCATGGTGCCGATCATAGCTATTTCTCCCTCTTCCACCCTGAGACTTGTGATAATGCCGTCGATGGGGGAGGTGTAGACAGTTTTGCTCAAATTATCAAGAGTGCTTTTGAGAGAGGCTTCAGCCTGCGCGATTTGATAGCGAAAGGATTTGTTCTCCGCTTTAGAAATATCATACTGAACCTGGGCTGTCTCCAGTTGCTCTTTTGAGATAAGCTGCTCATCGTAGAGTCTTTTTTGTCTCTGGTAAAAACTCTCGTCTTTTTTCAATCTTGCCTCAGATTTAATGAGCTCAGCCTTATAGGATTGGATCAGAGCTCTGTCCCGTTCGGCATTAGCTTCATATTGAGTTGAATCCAGCTTCATGAGAAAATCGCCTGCTTTTACTTCATCTCCTTCTTTTACACCTATTTTGATGATTCTTCCAGGTATATGGGCGCTTATATTCACATTCTTTTTGGGCTTAACCTCGCCCGAAGCCGAGATGATGGAGGTCAAGTCATGCCTTTTGACCTTCTCCACGGTCACTTTTATGGCTTTTTCTCTTTGAGATTGCAGGTTGAAAAGTATGATAACGACAATGACCGCCAGCACAGTAAAAAAGATGATCGCTTTTTTTCTCCTGCGGAAGAAACCTCTTTTTTCTTTCATTTCTTATACCTTTGCAGATAATTTATCATATTATATTACGGGTGAAAAGGCAAAAAGTTTGGGTGTTGCTCTTAAGGCAAAGAGTTGATAAGATAAAAAACCATGGACAGGATTAATGACTATTTGAGAGCTTCAAAAGAAGCAGCCCAGGAAGCAGGGGAGATGCTCAAGCAGAATCTCGACAAGACAGGGGAGATTTTTTTTAAGGGAGTAGTTGACCTTGTCACTAACTCTGATAACCAGTCTCAGAAGGTGATCTTCGAACGTCTTTCCTCCTCTTTTCCCGAGCATGATTTTTTAGCTGAGGAGGGACTCTGCCAAAAGAAGGGGGCTGAGTTTCGCTGGATCATTGACCCTCTTGATGGGACCACCAATTATGCCCATCAATTTCCTATCTTCTGTATTTCCATTGCCCTGGAACAAAAAGGGGAGGTTATCATGGGTGTCGTTTATGATCCAATGAGGGAAGAGATGTTCTGGGCGACAAAGGGCAGAGGGGCTTTCCTCAACGGAAAAAAGATAAAAGTTTCCTCAGTTTCAGATTTGAACAAGAGCCTTGTGGCCACAGGATTCCCCTATGATATTCGGGAGAGCGAAGTGAACAATATCCGCCATTTCAATAATTTCTTGGTTCGAGTGCAGGCCATTCGGCGCTGCGGCTCTGCAGCCATGGATCTTTGCTATGTGGCTTGTGGGAGGTTTGACGGTTTCTGGGAACTCAAACTCAATCCTTGGGATGTGGCTGCAGGGGCGCTCATAGTCAAAGAAGCACGAGGCTGTCTCTCTGATTTTCAAAATGAAGAATTCAGTATCTATGGACGAGAGATTTTGGCCACTAATGGTCTGATCCATGAGCAGATGGTAGAAGTCTTGCAGTTGGAAGATAGGGAGGGAGAAAAAAGAAAGAAAAAGCGGCAGGATTATGAAGAGAAGCAAAAATAAGTGGAGTACTTTGTTACTTGCTCCTTGCTTTTTTCTTTTTTTTGCAGTCTGGAATGTTCCCAAGAGCGATGAAACTTCAGTCCATAATATCACAGTTTTGGCCAATGTGAACTGGACAGACACAGGCCTCGATGTTTCTGAGGGCCAGGAGATTTATTTTAAGGCTTTAGGGGAAATTTCTCTGCAGAAGGGAAATCCGATGGCTCATTGTGGGCCAGATGGCTATGACCTCAAATCTGTCCAGCAGCCCCTTCTAGACAGAAACATAGGGGCTCTCATCGGAAAGGTTTCCGAGCTCATCTCTGTCACTGTGGATAAGGAGACAGGGGAAGAAATTCGCAACGAGATCTTCAAATACTTTTTTGTGGGGTCTGAGAATAAAGTCAGCATGCCCATGAGCGGACGTCTTTTGCTTGGAATCAATGAAAATATTGTTGGCGATAATGACGGAGAATACTCTGTTATGGTTTCTATAGAGGGGATCAAAAGCCGATAGTTAGAGCCAGGTTGTAGTCTCTGGGCTTGTTTTCTGCTGGAGGAATCTTTCTAAAAACTGGGTGTCATAATCTCCGCTTAGAAACTCTGAACTGGAAAGAATATTGAGGTGGAGAGGGAGATTTGTTTTTATGCCGACAATGGTTGTCATTTCCAAGGCTGTTAAAATTTTTTTGATAGCCAGGGATCGAGTGGGTGCCAACGCCACAACTTTGGCCACAAGAGAATCATAGTCAGGAGGGATTTCCCAGCCGCAATAGGCTGCAGAATCGACACGAATGCCTTCACTTCCTGGAAGGACCAGAAACTCAATTTTCCCGGGGGAAGGAATGAAAGTCTCTGGATCCTCTGCATTGATCCGGCATTCGATGCTGTGACCCCTTATTTCTAAATCGCGGGGAAGGGAAAGCTTTTCCCCGGCAGCAACTTTGATCTGTTGTTTAATCAAATCGATGTTATAAACCATCTCCGTGATGGGATGTTCGACCTGGACTCTGGTGTTGGCTTCCATAAAATAGAATCTCTTTTTTTCATCCACCAAAAATTCAAAGGTTCCTAAACTCTCGTAGCCAAGGTAAAGGGCAGCTTCTTCCACAGCCTTTATCATTTTCTTCCGCAGTCTTTCATCGACAAAAGGGGAAGGTGTCTCTTCAATCAGTTTCTGGTATTTTCTCTGAACAGAGCACTCTCTTTCACTAAAGGCAATAATGTTTCCCTTTTTATCCCCTATAACCTGGATCTCAATATGGCGTGCCCTTGGAAGATACTTTTCCAGATAGAGAGAGGGGTCGCCAAAAGCAGCATTAGCCTCATTTTGAGCAATCGGATAGAGTTCATCCAGGAGGGCAGTAGATCGAACGATTCTCATGCCCTTTCCGCCTCCGCCAGCTGCTGCCTTTAAGATGACGGGGTAGCCGATTTTTTGAGCAATTTTTTTGGCTTCAGAGACATCTTCAATGATTTTATCACTCCCAGGGACAACAGGTACTTTGGCTTTTTTCATCTCTTGGCGAGCCCTGTGCTTATCTCCCAAAAGTCTCATGATGGGAGCTGGAGGACCGATAAAGGTGATCCCTGAGGTTTCACAAATCTCAGCGAAACGAGGGTTCTCCGCCAGGAAACCATAACCAGGATGGAGGGCATCCGCCTTGGTAATCTCTGCTGCGCTCAGGATATTGTGAATATTCAGATAGCTTTCAGAAGCTTTGGCTGGGCCAATACAGATTTTTTCATCGGCGAGCATGGTATGGAGAGACGTCCTGTCACTCTCGGAATAGACAGCCACAGTTTTGAATCCCAATTCTCGAGCCGAGCGAATGATGCGAAGAGCAATTTCGCCTCGATTGGCTATTAAAATTTTGGAAAACATAGAAACTCAGGAGAGAGTCTGGATGGCAAATAATTTTTGCCCGTATTCGATGGACTTCCCATTTTCAACATAGACTTCCTTGAGAATGCCCTCAACGTCGGATTCGATTTCGTTCATCAGCTTCATAGCCTCGATAATACAGAGAGTCTGACTTTTTTTCACGGGATCACCTATTTCGACAAAGGGAGGGGAAGTAGGGTCAGGGGCTCGATAAAAAGTTCCAACCATAGGGGAGGTGATATAGTGAAGGTTATTCTTTCTCTCTCGCAGCTGGGATTCTAAAGACTTAGAGCTTTCATTTCCTTGGGCTTGGGGAGAAGGTGTGGGACGAGATTCTTCTTCTCTTGGCGAGGAAGGTTGTGGATTTCTGCTGATCTTGATTTTGAATCCTTCAACTTCCAGCTCAAAATGGGATAAATTTTTCTCTTCCAAAAGATTGATCAGCTTATTGATTTCTTCATGGTCTATCTTTGCGCTCATTTTGCTCTCCTCAACAAAAGCAAAAAAAAGCTCCTTTTCCTCTTCATCTTGGTTTCCAGAGAATAAAATTTAGTAATACCTTAATCCGAAAAGGGAGAAAATGTCAAGTATTAAAAATTAAAGGCAAACCCGATCCCTCCCCCATATCTTAAGCCGCCCAGGTCAACTTCTTCTTCATAGGGCTTGACTTTAAGGGGTACATATTTGACCTCAGCAGCCAGAAAGAGATTCTTTACGGGATAAAACTTGACCCCCCCATCAATGGTCAGGGTTGTTTTTTTATCGTCGACCTTATAATCCTTGACATAGAGGCTTTGAATTGTCTGTTTGTAAGAAAACGAGCCATAGCCCACTTTTATAAAAGGTGAAATAACTTTTATCTTTAATTCATAGCCAATAAAAAATTCTATGCCAATGACCTTCAATGTTGAAGATTCCTCGTACAATCCGATTTTTGTCTCTTTGGAATACCCGCCCTCATATCCAGCGCCCACAAATAGGCCTTTCCAGAGATTGAGGGCTAAGTAGGGGAAAAAGAATGTCCCGTTGCCATATGTGTTTTTGATTTCAGAATCATTTACTGTTCTTGAGCCAAAAATGGCCCCCACCTCAAGATCAGAGGCGTATTGCCCTGCAGGAAAAAGGATCAAAAATGTGAGCAAAAATATAACTTTTTTCATGGTTTTCTCCTTAATTGCCGATCTCTGAAGGCTCACTTTCCCTTCCCAATTCATCCACTGCGGTTATCCTGTAGGTATAGAACTGGTCTTTCTTCAATCCTCTCTGGTAGCTCACAAAAACATTGGCCGCAAGCTCTGAAACGAGCTGATAGGCCAAGTCAGCAGCCCCTTTTGTCTTTCTGTAAAATTTATATTTTAGGATTTTTGTCCTGTTTTTTGGATTGGCTTCCCAGCTCAGGTTGTCAATATATTCTTTGAAGAAAATAAAGTTGTTTTCTAATCTCTGAAGCACGAAATTTGTCGGAGGGTAGAGGGGCGGGAGTCCGGCAAAGGCTTTGAGACAGACATTTGAGTTTGCATATTGTCCGCTCCAGGAAGTGTGGAGGTCGCTCCAGGTATTGCCGTTAGAACTGATAAAGCTTTCTCCAGCATGCGCCGTTGCCTGACTGCTGTAATCTTTCAAGGGATACTCAAATGGAATCGGGTAGTTATAATTTGTGGTTTTTTGTTTGACAATAACAGAAAATTTTTGCCCTGGTCTCAAGGCAATCCCCACTTTCAAAGGGATAGTGTAGTATCCTGGAGAATTTAAAGAACCGCTTTCTAAGTTGGCGAGGGTGCCACTTCGTGGCTGATCAGGGTTCACATCAGTATAGATATATATTTCGTAGGTGTTCAGAGAGCCAGCTGCATAAAAGCTCACTGCAAGTAAGGGATCGAATGCTGTGGCAGTGAAGATGTTTGAAAACCACCCTGTATCCGAACCATAGCCCAGAGAGGTTACCCATCCTAAAGGATCATACTGGTAGATAATCGTGTATCCAACCGCAGGTTCTGCCTTAAAAGCGGCACTAAATTCTCGTCTTGCAAAAAACTCATCATAATAGGAGACATAAAAATAACCACTCTCCCCCCAATTCATTCCCCAGCTATTTTTGACAATGAATGCTCCATTCCCTGGAGGAGGCGTGGTAAATTTATTCTTATCAAAATTGTCGTCCCAGCCGATAATATCCACGCCATGAGCACCAACTTTTTCAGACCAGTTATAATAAGCATACGTAGAGGAATTATAATATGTGCTTTTATAATACATCGATGCATAGACAGCTCCATAAGTCATCACTGCCTGTTTCAAGAGGTCGTTATTCAGTGAACTAGATCTCGGTGGAATAAAAATCACATCCTGAACATGCTTTCTCACAGTAAATTCATTTAAAGTAGCGTAGATATAAGGATCATCTTCTTCATGAATAGGCCCACTCCATCTTGCCAGATAGGCTGTTGAGATATCCGTATTGCCTCCTTCGCATGGTCCCCAGTCAAATCCATGGTGGTCAATAAGGTTTTGTTCAGAAAAATCCCAGTTTTCAGACGGCCGAAGAAAGGATTCAAGAGAACTGTATGTAGCAAATGCCCAGCACGAGCCGCACCTTCCTTGATTCCTTATGGGAGTGAGTTTGCCTGTGGTGCGTAAATCATAGGAAGCTGGTAGAGCCTCGATCTTCACAGTAGGTAGGTCTTTAAAATAAGAAAGATCATGAGGACTGGGTATTAAGCCAAGAGGATATCCATCGTCTGAATACTTTGGCCATTTCTGGGGCTCGAGCTTTTCCAGGTATTTTATGAATTCTTCGCTTGGTGGAGAAAGGATTGGCCTTTCTTCCTTATCTCCAAAAATACTCGATGTGAAGATCGCCGCTGCCAAGACAGTTGAGATTACCAGGAAAGAAAAAAATATAAACTTCAGAGGAAAGTGCTTATTCATCATGACTTCTCTCTCCCGCAAAGAATTTTGATTTAATTTATTGCCCTCTCAGTTTAGTATTTTTTTAACAAAAAGAAAATATCCCTAATCACAAGCCGTCCTTAGGGAATTGCAAAATTCTGCTAAATTTTGTGTTTTTCTCTAAGCTCTAATCTGGCTACTTGAGGCTAATATTTCCATTTTGAGGTGTCCACGCCTTTTGGTGCATTTTTTGTAATGTATTCTGCGATTAACTTTATCAGTTCTGCTCCTCTTGGACCCCAGCAATGGGGCTTTCCATTTCCATATTCAATGACGCCCGAATAATGAGGATTTTTAGTATCTATGAGGAATTTCTCAAGCAGCTCAACAGCATTATTCAAGAAAAACGTATCCACATCCCCAGTGTAAATATGGAGCTTCCCAACTAACTTTGGGCCAAGCCAGGACCAATTTTTTTCAAGATAAGAGCGGAGATCGTAATGCTCTTTCCAGTACTCAGCCACAGAAGGATCTATTTCACCCGTCAATTTATCGAATAATGGTTTGACGTAGCCATCAGGCCCTATCGGCCCAAAGACTGCTTCAAAGATGTCAATTTGGTCGCCTGAACGGCTTTTCGTTCCTGCAACTAATTCGTAATGATTTCGTTGTTCAAAGGTTAATCTGACAATTCCATCCGTCAAGCGATCACTTGGAGTGGGGACCCTAATCCAGCCAAACTCTTTATAATATGCGTTTTTATCTTCGTAGATGTTCACACACTGAAAATACCGAAAATCGACTGGATCAGGACAGGATGAGAACGTGCCGCCGAAAAAGTCTGGGTGCAAGATTTGAAGGGCCAGAGATTCCCAGCCTCCGGTAGAGCCTCCAGATAGAATTCGAGCATAGGGTTTGCGGATAATCCTAAAATGTTCTTCCAGGTAGGGGATGAGTTCTTCCAAGATCGCATCTCCATAAGGGCCGACATTAGGGGAATTCACCGCATAGGAATCGTCATAATAGGGACAGGGATGTTGAAATGTGACAGCAAGCATCCTTGGACATTCATCGGATGTCCAAAAGCTGTAAAACTCATAACCACTTCTTCTCCGAACATCTTTCTCGCCGGGATCATCAGTTCTGAAGCCATGAGGAGGGTCGAGCGAAAAATGCCCCTGGACATAATTCACAGGATAATAGACATCAGGATGGTCCTCATATCCTTTGGGCAGCAATAGTGTTGCACCCAAATAGATTGGCTGACCCCAAAATTTAGTCAGAATTTTACTCTGAAACTTTATGCGTTTCACCCAATCTGTATCTGGGGGGATATCTACAGGTGAGATGATATTATCGCAGCTTATCTTGATGGTCTTCTTTTTTGTGGGGTCAAGAGATACTTCCATCACGTCGCTGTAGATATTGTCTGGGGATATGTTCCACCTCTGTCCCTCCCACTGGTCATTGTGCATCCAGAGGATGTGTCCATCCGAGCGATCAAATTTCGTATAGATGTTAATAAAGCCCTGAAGGTAATATTTGCCTGGGGGAATCTCTCTTACACTTTTTAGAGGATATCCAAATACGTCTTCGTCGATGGTAACAACCTCTCCAGGTTTAAGCGAATAAATGTCTGTTCCCCAGAATGGAACACCGTTCGTGCTTACCTGGAGCCTAGGCTCTCTTCCTTTCTCTCTTGAGATCATTACATAGACCCGTCCTGTAATAGGCGAAGGATGAGATTTTGAAGGAAATGAAATCTCAAATTTAAGCCCTGAGCGAGCTAGAGGTTTGGGGCCTTGTTCAGATATGCTTCCATATGCAACCGAAAAGACAATTAAGAAAATGCTGAGAAATCGAATTATCGGTCTCTTCATTTTTTCCCTCACTTCTAATGCCTATCTTTTTATCCCTTTTCTCGGCCATCAATTTGGAAACTTATAGCATGGGGAAAAATTAAAGTCAAAAGCCTGGTGGGGTTTGACTTGGAGGAAGAAATTGACTTAAGATGCGAGATGATAGTCCCTTAGCTGAGGAAAAAGACGATGCTTGAGCAACTCTCCGAACGCCTTCAAATGGTGATGAAGTTTCTCCGGGGCGAAGGGAAAATAACCGAAAAAAACATGGCTGAAGCCTTAAGGATGATCCGTCTGGCTTTCCTTGAGGCGGATGTCAATTACCGCGTGGTTAAAGATTTCGTGGAGAGAATCAAAGAGAAGGCCTTAAACCAAGAAGTGCTCTTAAGCCTTTCCCCGGCCCAACAGGTGATCAAAATTGTCAGAGATGAGCTGACCTCAATTTTGGGGCAGGAGGCAAAGCCGCTTGACTTTTCCTCCATCCCGCCATCCATCTTCATGCTCGTCGGGCTTCAGGGCTGTGGAAAAACCACAACCTGTGGAAAACTGGCCAGATGGATCCAAACCTTGCACAAGAACCCTCTCCTTGTCTCCTTTGACCTGAAAAGGCCCGCAGCGCAGGATCAATTGAACATGATTGCGAGAACGCTCAACTTTCCTTTCTATGAAATGACCAGAGAGCAAATGTCTTCTCCTCAAGCAGCGCTCAAAGAGCTCATCACTTTTACAAAAAACAGAGGTTTTGATCCTCTTATCGTGGATACAGCAGGAAGACTTCATATCGACGAAGAGCTGATGGAGGAGCTGAGAATGGTCAAAGAGACCCTCAATCCAACAGAAGCGATCTATGTCGGGGATTCGATGACCGGACAGGATGCAGTCCGAAGCGCTCAGATGTTCGAGGAGAAAATCGGATTGACTTCGATTGTCCTGACAAAGCTGGATGGTGACGCCCGCGGAGGCGCTGCTTTATCCATCGTCTCCGTAACGGGTAAGCCGATAAAATTTATCGGCACCGGGGAAAAATTTGATAAGCTCGAAGTTTTTCATCCCGATCGGATGGCTTCTCGGATTTTGGGCATGGGCGATATCCTCGGTTTAATCGAGAAGGCTGAGCAGGAAGCTGATACGAAAGAAGCGGAAGAGCTTGCCCGAAAGCTTCGCAAAGAAGAGTTCACTCTCGAGGATTTTAAAAAGCAGCTGGTTCAGATGAGAAAAATGGGCTCTTTTTCCCAGCTTTTAAAGATGCTGCCCAGTATGGGACCGTTAAAGGATATTTCTAAAATTGCTATCGATGATAAAAAAATTCTTTATTATGAAGCCATCATCAACTCCATGACTCCCGGGGAAAGAGAAAATCCGAAGATCGTCAGCGGCAGTCGCCGCCTGAGAATTGCCAGAGGAAGCGGCAGGCCTGTTTCTGAAGTGAACGAGTTGCTCAAGCAATTTTTGGAGATGAAAAAGATGATGAAAAAATCTCAATTCAAAAAAATTCTTTCCTCTCTTCCTTTATCCCGCTAAAATCGATAATTTTCTGCTGATTGAAACCAATCGACTCGAAGACTTCAGCAGAAACTGGTCCAGTCATTATAGCCCAATCTCTGACAAGACAGGAAAATGTGGTAAAATATACCACAAATGAAGAATCTTGAGATATTAAATCGGCTATTTTCGTCTAAGCTTAGGATTAAATTATTGGATACTTTTCTAAGTTTACCTGATGCCCGTTTCTATACTCGCGAGCTTGCGAGAAGGATAAAAGAAGAAGCTAAAAATGTGAGCAGAGAATTAAAAAACCTTGAAGCCTTAGGATTATTGATAAGCGAGCAGCAAGGAAATCAAAAGCATTATTCGGTTAATAAAGATTTCTTTTTGCATCCTGAATTGAAGGGGATTATTTTTAAGACAATGGGGGTACAAGGTCTTCTAAAAGAAGCCATGAATAAATTGAAGCGAGTTAAAGTTGCTTTTATCTATGGGTCTTATGCTTCAGGGAAAGAATCTGAGACGAGCGATGTGGACATTATGATTATTGGAAATCCCGATATGACAGAACTCATTGAAATAATTAGTGAATTAGAAGTGAAGCTAAATAGAGAAATAAATTATATGTGTTTCGACCGAGAGGAATTTGAGAAGCGCAAAAGATCTGAAGAAGCTTTTATCAGCGAAGTCTTATCAGGTGAGAAGATAATGCTCAAAGGCTTAGAAGATGACATTTGAAGAATTTGAGACTCAAGGCACCATTGAAAAGGCAAGAATCATTTAAAATCAATGATTATTTTATTATAGTTAGCACATCTGAGATGTCTTATATAAGCTGACAGTTAGGATTTATTAGAATGGACTCTAATATAAACAAGCCTTTTTTGGAATTCTGTAATTGAAAATGGGTTATAGTTAAGATGATTAAAGATTCAAAACCTGAAAAGTGGGAATATAGAGAGCATACAAGAGTGAAGCATGAACTTTTGAGGAAATATCTAAGAGCTTGGGCAGTTATACTTGGAAAATTTCATCGAAAGATTTTATTTTTTGATGGATTTGCCGGAAGAGGAGAGTACATAGATGAAATGACAGGGAAGATTGTAACTTTAGGATCACCGATTATTTGTCTTCAAGTTGCAGATGAATTGTTGAAACAGTGTGAAGAAAAGCAACGCAACCATATTTCAACAATTTTATTTGCATCGCTATAGAGAAAAATAGAGACAATTTCCATAATCTTCAAAGTGTAGTTGCTATTGAAAAAGAGAAAATTAAATTTAGAGATAAAATACAAATTGAACTGATAAATGATGAATTCGCAGTTGTCGTAGAGGAAATACTAGAAAAAGTAGGGGCAAAGATTGCGCCATCGTTTTTCTTTATAGATCCTTTCGGATTTAGTGTTCCTTTTAAAATAATTAAAGATATTCTGTCTTTTAAACAAACAGAAATCTTCTTCACATTTATGACATGTGACATCAATAGATTTTTAGCAGCTCCTAATGTAGAAAAAATTTTGGATGAGTTATATCCGACTCCTGCATGGCGAACAATTTATAAACTGCAAGATTGGCAAGAAAGAGACCAAGCCTTAAGAGATTTATATATTAAATGCTTGCATGAAATAGCGGAAGTTAAGTATACATGGACTTTTAAAGTCTCTATGGATGAGAAATATCAAACTTTGTATTATCTTATTCATGCTACTAATCATTTTATGGGATTAAAGATAATGAAAGATATAATGCGTAAACAAGGCGGATCTAAAGAATTTGCCTGGCTCGGGCCAAAAGAAAGTATATATAAAAATCAGCTAAAATTATTTGAAGAAGATATTTCTGCGCTCAAAATCTATCTCTTGGAACAATTTAAAGGCACAACTAAAACATTTAAAGAAGTTTTGGAAATGACATATATACATACCCGCTTTATAGAATCAGAGTATAAAAAGGCTTTTGAAGAGCTTGAAAATGACGGGAAAATTAAAATTGAAGGAAGAGGACCAAGAGGTGGGATTAAAGATTTTGCTAAAATAAGCTTCCTCAAAAACAATCCAATTCAAACTCTCCAATCGGTTTCCGTTCCAAAAGCAAAAGATAAGATAAAAATTCATTATAAAGAATATAGGCGACTAGATGGAAAGAAGGAGGTTTTGGTTCAGCGAGTTAACGACGGTTCTATTATTGTAAGATTTGACAAAACACCTATTCCTGAAAGAAGCACAAGCATTATATGCCCTCACTTTCTTGAACTGAAGTGGGCTTACGGCTGTTCTTACGATTGTGCTTGGTGTTATCTTAAAGGAACATTTAGATTTCGCCCTGGAGGCACTGCTCCAACCATCAAACCTTATGAGAAAATAGAACTTCATTTAAGGAAATATTTAGAAGAAGTTAAAACTCCTGAGATCTTAAATACTGGCGAAATTGCCGATTCATTAATGTTTGAAAATTTTGAGATGCCTTTTACAAAATTTATTATTCCTATCTTTGAAACCCAAAGATTGCACAAAGTTTTATTCTTAACAAAATCTTTCAATGTAGAAAATCTTTTAGAGATAGAACCTCATGATCAAGCAATAATTAGCTTTAGTCTTAATGCTCTACCAGTTGCCGAAAAATGGGAAAAAGCACCACATGTTTTAAAAAGAATTGAAGCCGCAAAGAAAGCTCTTGATGCAGGGTATGAGGTTAGAATTAGGATTGACCCCATGATTCCAGTAGATAACTGGCAAAAATATTATTTTGAGTTACTCGAAATTATTTTTGAGAATATTATGCCTGAAAGAATAACTTTAGGATCGTTAAGAGGGTTGCAAAGTACTATCAATGGTTGTAAGGATAAAACTTGGGTCAGATACTTAAAAGAGTCTTCCAATTGGGGTAAAAAGATTGATTTTAAGACGAGATACCTCATGTATTCAGTATTAATCAATCAGTTGGAAAGTAAATATAGATTTAATAAAATCGCTTTGTGCAAAGAGACGGTCGAAATGTGGAATGCACTAGAGATGGATTATAAGAAAATAAAGTGTAATTGTGTATGGTAGAGTGTCAACTCAAGTAAATCTTCATACACCTTTCCCCTCAATTATTTTCTTTTCTTCCTCTGTGATTCCATAGATTTTATAGACCAGGTCGTCAATTTCTTTATCTGTTTTTTCAATTTGCCGCTGGATTTGTTCCCTTTCACTGCCTTTAGCAATTTGGATTTTCTTGTTTAATTCAAGCATCACATCTATTAAGTCCACAAGGTCATCGTGAAGTTTCTTTTCGAAACGATTGTCAAAATCGATTAAACGGACGGGAAGCTGTTTTATATATTCGGGATTTATATCAATATTTTTTCGCCCGCGAATTTGGTCAAGGATATAATTGCATAGCTTCGAATTAAGAAATCCTAGCAAGAATTTATAATCTATTTTTTCTGAATTCTCTTCTAATTTCTTTCTATCGAGTCTGTAATATCTCTTTAGGCTATTTAGAATGCTTTTATTTTCTACACTTCTTAAATGCCTGAATAATACCACTACCCGAATTGTCTGCTCACAAAACAAATGCTGATAATCTAGAGTGGCTTTGATTCTGCCGAGCTTATTCACTAAAATTTTTGGGCATTCATATAATTCTGGGAATGTTGGCCTGCTTATTAAATTTGGAACTCTTTCTGTATTCCATTCCAAGTATTTGTGTCCTAATATTGAATAGCGGTCAATATCTTTACCCTCTATGAATTTCTTTATGTGGATTCTTGAAGGAACATTTGTTGTCAAATCTTTTTTCTTGAACTTTCCCTTGGCTTTAAACTCATCAGCATTAAGCACCATTCCTTTGCTAACAAAGCAACAATCTCCCAATTTGATAAATTTTTCATACAAAAATGATAAAGCTTTCCTTTGTTCAATATCCCAAATTGATGTTTTGCCGTGGGGTAATTTTTTCTGCGGTATCTTTGAATGTATGTAGAACAGGTTTTCTTTGTTCATTTTTACAATAGCTATTTGGTTGTTTTTAGGCTTTGATTTTTGAATCACAATAATACAGTTCCTTACTATAGCATCCTGGAATACTCTAAATTCCGATAAATCAGCTATACTTAAAATTGTGTAATTATTTAACACAAATTCTCTACTCTTTTGAGGATACATCTGATTAATATAAGGAAAGGGAACAATCATAGAAAAAAGGCCAGACACGCTTTTTATTAGTTTCAATCCTTTTTCTATAAATGCAATATACAGATCCCACTTTTGAAATAGAGTATTGTATTTATTTGAAGTCTCTAAAAATCTTCTCTCTGCTTCGAACAATTCCACTAAAGCTTTTGCATTTACATACGGTGGATTGCCAATCACGACATCAAAGCCGCCTTCATCAACCATAATCTTCCTGAACTCTTCATCCCAGTTAAAAGGCTTAACTTTATACCAATCGTCGCCGAAATATTTTTTGAGCTCTAATGTATCGCCAGAAATCAATGAGTTCCCGCACTTGATGTTTTGATCGAGCATGGGAAGGATAGCTCTGCCGGGAATGATGCCATATTCTCCTTCAAGCATCTTGAGCATCAGCGAGAGTTTTGTTACCTCTACTGCCTGTTCATCAATATCCACGCCAAAAATATGATTGCGCAAAATCTCGCTCTTTTCTTGAATTGTCAAACGAGGCTCTGGCTCCTCTTGTTTCAAGTCTAATTTTCGCTGATCTTCCCTGGATTTAAGCTTATGTCTCTTTTGGTCTCGATAATAATTCAACATCTCTTCATATGCCCTGATGAGAAAACTTCCTGAGCCGCAAGCTGGGTCCAATATCCTCAACTTTTTTATTTTTCTTGACGGCAATTCATGCAACAATTTGCCGACTGTATTCCTGACGATGTAATCAACAATATATTCTGGAGTATAGTAAACCCCACCGGCCTTTCGGACCCCAGGCTTTAATTCGTATCTCACCTGGTGGTCAGTTAATCTGATCGTGTAGCCCAGATACTGTTCATAAATATTGCCCAGAACTTCTAATGGAATTACGTCAAACTGATAAGGGTTGTAAGTCTCCAGGACGATATCGCGCATCACTTTGAAATCAATGGCTAAATTGCCTTCCCATTCCTGAGGTCTGAACATGTCGCTGTCAAAAATAATGTTATAATGCTTGAATTCCTCTTTAAGAAAAATCATTGTATTCGTTCCCACAGTTTCGGTTCGTTCTTCAAAGAGTTCTTTTAAAGGACGGCTGTAGATAAGTCCGCGGTCTTCGCAGGAGCGCATAAAGATGATGCGGTCAAGAATTCCCTGGGTAATTTCTTTGAGATAATTTGCATCCTTTTCTTGGTCTCCTGAATGGAAAAGCTGGCGATTATTTTTAAAAATATCTTTGGCTAGAACCTCGCGCCATCTCTTGAGATCGTCAAGGATGGCTTTATCAACTGAAAGCCTTTCTTTTGGTTTAACAAGAAGTAATTTGTCAAATTCTCCCTGGATTACTGATTCTTTTGAAAGGCACCATATCTTTTCAAACTGGGGGAGATATTGATTCCAATGCAAATCAATTTTTAAACCTTTAAGAGGATTTCTTGTATCAGGCTTAACTGTCACATCGAAGAGTTTTAGCTCTTCAAAGTCGGTTAATAGCACAAAAGGAACACCCTTTCGGTTGTAGCCATATCGAACCGCCTGTTCAACATGTTTACTGAGGTCAGCCTTTGGTGGTTTTGCTTCTATAAAAACTTTAATCTTGCCTTCGACCTTGAGGCCATAATCAACTCTCCCACGGGAAATATTTTCCTCTGGACTTACCTCATTACGGTCGTTTACATCCCAGCCTAGGACATCTTTCAGAAGTGGCTGGATAAAAGCAGTTTTTGTCGCCTCTTCGTTATATTCTTTAATCCGACCAGCAGATAATTCTCTTTCAAATTTTTCGATTAATTTGGATAAATTTCCTTTTGCTCTTTCTTTCGTTAATTCCATTTTATAAAATCTTTGAGCTCAATCTTAGTATTTGAGTTCCCTTTATTTTTAATTATTATAAAAATATATCATAGATGTATTACCTTCTCAAGCGAATGAGTAATTTATTGTTCTAGAGTTCGGGAGAGCTGATATGAGACTTGACAAACGCCTTTATTATGTATTAATTTGTAATACAAGGAGGCAAGTATAATGAAAAGACAACGCAAAGTGCTAAGCATTTCTCTTCCTCCTGAAATTGCGCGGGAATATGAAAAATTAGCTCAGAAAGAAATCAAGAATAAGAGTCAGCTTTTTAGAGAAATGTTTTCCCTTTACAAAGAAAAAGCTTTGAAGGAAGAATTTTTCAAGATTCAAAAGTACGGATCAACTACAACCAGGAAAAAGGGGATTTTAAAAGAAAAAGATGTAGAGAAAATAGTCTTTTCAGGGCGATAATTTTGAAAGTTGTTTTCGATACAAACATTTTTATTTCTGCCTTTGTTATTCTAGGGGGAAAGGCTGAACAAGCATTTCTTCAGGCAATAAAAGGCACCTTTGCTCTCTACACATCAATCTCAATACTTACGGAGACAGCAAAAAAATTAAAAGAGAAATTTGGCTGGGAGGAAGAGAGGATTATCGACTTGCTCAGATTCATAAGTGAAGTTGCTGTTATCTTAAAGACTCGTCCTTCCCTTCATCTTCTCAAAGATGAACAAGACAATCGAGTTCTTGAATGTGCGGAAGAGGGCCAGGTTGACTATATTCTTACTGGCGATAAGCATCTTCTTCTTTTGAGAGAATATAAAAATATGAGAATAGTGAAACTTGCCGATTTTCTTGAATTGATCGAAAAACCTTCATGATTCGCAATGAGGGGAAAATGAGGAAAGATAGACCTGAAGCCTTAGAGGATTATTCTTTAAAACCAGTCCCCTTCGAACAGAGAAAACCATGGATCGATATTGCCATGGTCTGGATTGGGGTGGCCATAGTCATGTCTGCACTGTTGCGGGGCATGATGGTAGGGATGGGGCTTGGCTCGATAAAGCGAGTGCTTCTTGCCTATCTTTTGGGCGAAGTCCTTTTGATTGGGATGATGGCCCTCACAGGTTTCATGGGTGCCAAATGGGGCCTCTCCACTCCTCTTCTGGCAAGAATTTCATTCGGCGAGCGAGGATCATTAATAATTTCCTTTTGTCTCGCCCTTTCCTTCATGGGCTGGTTTGGAGTCCAGGCAGGCCTTTTCGCTGAAACTCTTGTTGTCTACAGCAAGACATCCATCCCCGTTTCCTATCTAGCCTTTTTAAGCGGAATGGTGATGATGATTCCAGCCGTATTTGGCTTCAGAGGTCTAAAGGCATTGAGCTGGGGCGCAGTCCCTCCAATGGTCGTCGTTTTTCTTTACGCAGCCTTTAAAATGGGATTCCATTTTTTGCCTTCTCAAGAACTCTTAAAACTCGCTCAAAATCATTCCCCTACTCCCTATCCCTTATCTCTCGGTGAAGCCGCGTCCATAATCGCTGGGGGATTTATCGTCGGTGCGGTCACATCTTCAGATGTTTTCCGCTATGCCCGACCACGATTCCGAGATATCGTCTATGCGGCCACACTCTCCATGGGCATAAGTGCAATGATGCAGCTTGTGGGGTCTTCCCTCTCCATGAAAACAGGCCTTTATCATGAAAACCTTCCAAACCTGATCATCAGTCGAGAATACGCTGGCCTGGGATTGATTGGCTTTCTCGCCATCGCCTTTGCCCAGTGGACAACCAATGACAGCAATCTCTACTCATCTGTTCTTGCCTTTAACAATATCCTCAGATGGACAAGATGGAAATTGGCGATCATTATTGGAATTTTTGCCTCTCTTTTAGCTTCTTGGGGAATCCTTGAAAGGCTTGGATTGTTTTTGAGCCTATTGAGTATTGCCATCGGCCCAATTGGAGGAATTCTCATTGCGGATTACTATTTTCTGGGAAGAAGAAAAATAGAAAAGAGGAGCGAGGCTTCGGGCAAAGGTTGGAATGCCGTCGCCTTTGGAGTTTATATCCTGAGCTTTCTCATCGGATGGACAACTTCTGGACATCCCTTTACCATCAAGATCTTTCCCTTTTCCATTTTTGCCTTTAATGGAATAATTTCAGCGATGCTCTTCTACTGGGCAGGGATGAAAATTTTCAGATGGAGAAAAGCGTAAAGAGAATGGGGAAAAAGATTCATATCGATAAAGAAACCCTTGAAGCTGCAGTCCTAGGTGGAGCAATCCTGGGTGGAGGCGGAGGAGGATGGATTGAAGAGGGGAGAGGAATTGGGCAGATTGCTCTTGAAAAAGGTTTTTCCGAGATTTTAGCCCTTGAAGATCTTCCCCACGATGCTGTTCTCCTGACTTGTTCGGCTGTCGGCGCACCCTCAGCCGGGAGCGATCTCTTAAAGCCGGAAGATTATGTGCGGGCAGTTGAACTTTTTCTCGAAAAAACAAAGCTCGAAATTCATGGCCTCATCTCCAGCGAAATAGGCGCTCTGGGAGTTGTCAATGGCTGGATCCAATCATCTGCCCTCAAAATTCCTGTCATAGATTCCCCCTGCAATGGCCGAGCTCATCCTTTGGGACTTATGGGTTCGATGGGCTTGAATCGCAAAAAAGATTACATTTCACTTCAAACAGCGATTGGTGGGAATGTCAAGAAGGGCAATCGCATAGAATCTTTTTTCAGAGGCTCGCTCGAAGAAGTTTCAAAAAAAGTAAGAGAAGAAGCTATCAAGGCTTGCGGCATGGTGGCAGTGGCCAGAAATCCTGTCCCTGCTTCTTATGTCAAGGACGCAGGTGCACCTGGTGCAATTTCCATGGCCTTAGAAATTGGAAAAATAGTGCTCAAAAATGGAGAAGGAAGCTCAGAAAAAAAGATAAAGAAAATTCTTGACTTCCTCCAAGGTGATTTCCTGATGGAAGGAAGGGTAGAAAAGCTAAGTCTCAAAACTGAAGGTGGCCTTGATATCGGGAAAATCGGAATAAGAGAAGAGAAAAGGTTATATGAACTGACATTCTGGAATGAGTATATGACGCTCGAAAAGGAAGGGAAAAGAATTGGGACTTTTCCTGATTTGATGATGACTTTTGATTCTGAAACTTCGTGCCCTGTTATAAGTGCCAAGATAAAAGAGGGGCAAGAAATTGTCGTCATCAATGTCCCAGCAAAAAAATTACTTCTGGGCCAAGGAGTGAAAGACCTGAAACTTTTGGGCAAGATAGAGAAAGCCATTGGGAAGGAAATTGTGAGATACAGGAAATAAAAATGGGAGCAAAAATTGGCTTTATAACAATTGGTCAATCTCCACGGGAAGATATTATTCCGGAGATTCTTCCTTTGCTTGGCTCTGGGATTGAAATTGTAGAAAGAGGCGCACTTGACGGCCTCACTCAATCGGAAATTCGAAAACTCAAGCCAGAAAAAAAAGATTTTCCTTTGATCACACGACTCAGGGATAGCTCTTTCGCAGTGGTGGGAAGAAGGAAAATTATTCCCCTCATCCAAAAAAGGATTGGCGAGCTCGAAAAGCAGGGGGCGACTCTCTCTGCTCTTCTCTGTACAGAGGAGTTTCCAGAGATCAAATCGCGAAGAATTCTCCTTCGGCCTTCTAAGATTCTTTTTAACTGTGTCAATTTGCTCTTAAGTAAAGGAAAACTCGGTGTCCTTGCTCCACTTGAAGAGCAAAGAATCGAGGTGAGAAAAAAATGGGAGAGAACAGGACTCGAGATTTTTGTTGAAGTCTTGAATCCCTACCGAAAGCCCTTCCGAGTGGAGGAAGTTACGAGTCAGATCAAGAAAAAAAATGTGGATTTAATTGTTCTTGACTGTATCGGCTATACTTTGAAAATAAAAGAAAAATTGAAAGAGATGATAGGAAAGCCTGTGCTTTTGCCAAGATCAATTATTGCCAGAGTTATAAGAGAATTGATTTAGGGGACATGTCCCCAGAAGGAGGGAAACTCATGGCCTTAAAACAGGTTATTGAAGTTTATGATTTATTAGATACGGCCGTCATTGATTTAGCGGCGATAAAAAAAATTTTCATTGAAAAGGGCTTAGACAAACGAGAATTTGAAGCCCGCAAAGTCAAGGGTGATAAAGGAGAGACGCAATTCGTCCGACTGAAAATAAAGGGAAATGAAGGGAAATCGAAAAGAAAAAAGGCTCCAACTCTAGGCATCATCGGCCGCCTGGGAGGAATAGGCGCTCGACCTTCGAAAATTGGCCTTGTTTCTGACGCTGACGGAGCAATTACTGCTTTGGCCTGCGCCCTAAAAATTACAGAGATGAGGAGCCGCGGGGATGAACTCAAAGGCGATGTGATTTTCGCAACTCATCTTTCTCCCTGCTCTCCCATCATCCCTCATAAGCCTGTTCCTTTTATGGATTCGCCTGTTTCCATAGAGGTGATGAATAAATATGAGGTTTCTGACGAAATGGAAGCGATTCTTTCCATCGATACAACAAAGGGAAATCGGGTCGTCAATCAGCGTGGATTTGCCATATCACCCACCGTAAAAGACGGCTACATTTTGAGAGTGAGTGAGGACCTCTTGGATATTATGCAAAATGTCACAGGAAAATTGCCCGTTGTTTTCCCGATCACAACTCAGGACATCACTCCCTATGGGAATGGTGTTTATCATCTGAACTCCATCCTTCAGCCTGCAACTGTGACCACTGCTCCTCTGGTTGGAGTGGCTATCACCACTGAGGTTGCTGTCCCAGGGTGTGCGACAGGCGCCAGCCACTGCATTGATATAGAAATGGCCGCCCGATTCTGCGTTGAAGTGGCAAAGGCTTTCGGCGAAGGGAAGTGTTCTTTCTATGATGAGAAAGAATTTCGAAAATTGGTTTCGCTCTATGGCTCTTTAGAGATACTCAAGACTCCCGGAAAAAAGTCTTAATATCTTGCCCTTTATTTTCAATTTTTCCTTTTTACTAGCGATAAAAAATCCTCCATCAGCCAGAGCTCTTCGTCGCCGCCAAAGCCTGCTGTGAAGGCGAATTTTTTCCCATCCGCTGACCAGTCGATGTGAAAATTCTCAACTTCTTCATTGAGAATTCCTGTCTTAATTTCTCTCGGTTCTCTTCCCTCTGAAGATACAACCATAATACGCCCCCTAGATGTGTAGGCAAGTTCCTTTCCATCCGGCGACCAGGAGAGTTCGCAGTGACCGTGGACATTTTCAACGTCGACTACAACCCTTGGCTCTCCACTATGTAAAGGTTTAACATTGATTGTCTTGTCAAGTGAGAAATAGGCTATCTGATTTCCATCGGGTGCCCACTTTATTGTTGCGTAAGCAACTCTGTCTGCCTCTGAGGTGACCTGACGGACTTCGCCACCTTCTGCGGGAACGTCATAGATATTCATGACATACTCATCTTTTGATTTTTCTGTAGAGCGTATGAATGCAATCCTCTTGCCATCCGGGGACCAACATGGATATCTATCCTGGGCGAGGCCTTTGGTGATCTGCTTTGGCTTACCTCCTTCAACAGGGATCGTCCAGATGTTCACCTCGAGCGGGCGGACTCCCGCTTTAGAAGCCCCAAAAACGATCGTTTTCCCGTCTGGAGACACATCATTTCCACCACCCGGCAACACTTCTATAAGTTGAGTGTCCTTGCTGGAATGAATATAAGAGAGCATCCCCCCTTGAGATGGAACAGCGACGATATGTCCCTTCCCCCATCTGAAGTATATCGTCTTCCCATCCGGAGACCATCTGGGATGACATGGATAGCCTACGAAATCTTCATTCCCTGTAAATCGGGTTGCCGTCTCAGGGCTAACCTGGGTTGCCTCTCCGCCGCCTGCGGGGACAGTGTAGACCGCTTGATGTTGGGGACTCGCCAAAAGGAATCCGATCTTATGGTCGATCGTCCACCCTGCGATCATACTATAGCTTTCCAGGGGCAGCTTTATTTTTATCGGAGCTCCCGCGGGTTTTCGATCGATGGGCGCAGGAACGATCCCGATCTCATCGCTGAAACTGCTGTTATTGCCTGGCTCATAATGAAAGGCGATCATCCTGCCGTCCGGGGACCACACGGGTCCTCTCGCGTTCCCGGGAGACTCGGTCATCTGGATCGACCCGGTGCCGTCGGCATTAATGACCCAAAGGTCCTTTTGCGCTGTTCCATTTTCCTGAAAACGCGGCCGGATAAAGGCGATCCGTTTCCCGTCGGGAGAAAAGGCGGGCTCTGTGGCTCCTGCGTCCGTCAAGCGCCTCGCTTCTCCACCGTCTACGGGAATTGTATAGAGTTGGTGTAATAAAAAGGGTTCGCTTCTTTCTCGTTTTATCTCCGATGAAGTCATATCTGTTGAACATAAGGCCAGTATTTTGCCGTCCGCTGACAAGCTCACGCGATGATTGTGGGCATAGCCTGCTTTACGAGACAGATTAGCGGGTATCTTCTTAGGTTTTCCTCCCGACGCGGAAACCGCATAGATGACAACTTTCTGGTCCTCAACGGCATTGAACGCTATCCATTGGCCATCGCCGGACCAGGCCATGATATTGCCCAGATTCAAGGCTCCCAGCGGCTCGGTCAGTCTGACAGGTTCCCCCGCAAGGTCGGGCTGGACTTTGCCGGAAATCGGAACGACCCAGACGCTGCCTTGAGAGGTGAATGCAAGCACTTTTCCATCCGGTGAAAGGACTCCGTTGCCGGGGTTGGCCGGGATTCGGATTTTTCGAAAGCTTGGCTTGTGCGTTTCCTCTGCTAGAGCTTTGGCTATCTTGGCCAGCCGTTCTTTGGCCAAGGCCACTTCCTGTGTTTGTTCAGAATATTTATCAACGACAATCTGGAAAGCTTTTTGGGCGTCCTGCATCCCCAATTTTTCATAGCAGATCCCGATTTGAAGCTGGGCTTGAGCCGCGACTTTTCTATTTTCGGGGAATTTGGCAATCACTTTGAGAAATATTTGGATAGCTCCTTGCAGGTCTCCTTCTGCCTCTTTCTTGAACACTGCAGCTTCGTAGAGTTCATCGGCGGACTCTTGTGAAAAAGTTACCTGCAGAGGAACAAGGAAAAATGCAGCCAATGCCAGCCCCAAGACCCAAAGAAAAATTTTTGACTGATGCATGATCAAACCTCCCTGTATAAATTTTTCACAGGGATATAATAATCAAATTATTGCTGAGATGGGTTAAGCTTGTGTTGCGATTCAGATGAGTTTTGGTTGGCACTATTCTAGCCATTAAATTTGTATCCAACCCCCCTGACACTGATTATGTATTCAGGATGAGAAGGATCGTCCTCTATCTTCTTTCTCAGGTGGACAATATGGGGATCAATCGTCCGCGGAGAAACGATGGCATCATCCCAGGCTTCGTCGAGCAAGGTATCTCTCGTCACCACTTCGCCTTTGTGCGCGATGAAGAACTTGAGTAGCCTGAACTCTAATGCTGTCAAGCTCAATTCCTTCCCGGCTTTGAGAACTTCGTGGCTCTTGAAGTTTACAGAGATATTCCCGAATTCATAAATTTCTCTAGCTTCATCCTCCTGTCTTGCCCTTCTCAGGATAGCCTTCACCCTTGCTGCCAGCTCCCTTGAGCCCACGGGTTTTGTGACATAGTCATCAGCGCCCAGCTCGAACCCTAGCACTTTATCCATCTCGTCGGTCCTCGCCGCGGTGAGCATCAGGATCGGCGTATTTATTTTTGCCTCTCTGAGTTTCTTGCAGACCTCGAACCCATTCAGCTCAGGTAGAAGGATATCGAGGACTATCAATTGAAATTCCTGGCTCATTGCCAGCCTCAGGCCTTCCTTGCCGTCATAGGCCGCAGAGATCTCATATCCCTCGAACTCGAGGTCATCCTTTAAGGCCATGAGGATGGCCTTGTCGTCTTCGATTATTAAAATTTTATCCATTTCATCCTCTTCTAAGAAGCCTCTTGTTTCGCAGGAATTTTTATCGTCACTTTTGTTCCTTTGCCGACTTCACTTTCTATGTGAATTTCACCTTTGTGTGCTTTCACGATATGGTCGACAACGGTTAGACCTAAGCCGCTTCCCTTGATATTGCTATCAGAGACATTATGAGACCTATAAAACTTCTCAAAAACTTTCTTCTGGTCTTCCTTGCTGATTCCAATCCCTTCGTCCCTCACTTCCAAAAATACATTCTCCCTCTCAGCCCAGGCGCGAAAGTATATATTTCTGCTTGCACCCGAATATTTTGCGGCATTATCCAGCAGATTAAAGAGAGCCCGGGAGAGCGCCTCTCTATCGACTGTTGCTTTCGTCATCGGCTCTGATATTTCACTGTTGATGACGAACTCCTGGGGAGCCACCTGTTCCTGGAATCGATTGGCAATATCTCCTGCCCATTCGGCCAGATCCACTTCCTCGAATTTGTACTCTTTCATGCCGGCCTCGATCTTCGAGAAATCGAGGATGTTTTCGATAAGCCTGCTCAAGCGTTCGCTTTCGGCGGTTATTGTTTCATAGTACTTCTGTTTTTTGCCCTCTCCCTTTACTCGTCCTCTCTGGAGCAGTTCTGCCAAATAGCGGATTGAAGTCAGGGGCGTCCTGAACTCATGCGAAATTGTGGAAACAAAATCTGATTTTAGCTTCGCTAACTCCAATTCCTTAGCCGTACTCCTTATCGCCAAAAATCCTCCAAAAAGTAAGGCTAATACAACAACGGCTACAGAAAGGAGGTAGATATTTCGTCTCAGATTAAATTGTCTTGCGGCTGAGCCAGGGTTGCTTTTGAAAATATTTACATTCCATGGCGGGAAATCTTCTTCAAATCCCCTTGAAAATGTTAATTGAGGAATTGGGTCCTTCAGATAAGTAATATCTTCGCCGGCAACCGTATTCCCAAATCCATCTTTTATCTGAACGTACCAGTTTTTTCCCAACGGAAGCTTTTCCAATATTGGGGGGAGAAGCTTTTTTGCTAAGATTTCAGAATCTATCTTAATGCCAAAGACTGAATTTTCATCGAGAGGTGTATAGGAAACCAGGTAAATCTCATTCACGATTGTTTCCGAAAGATGATAGAAATTTCGGGAGACCGCACTCTTTACAGACCTTCTCGTCTCTATAAGGGGAATGACCTTTTGTGTTAAATTCTCAACTCTATCCATCCTGCTTAATTGTTCTTCTTCAAAACTCTCCAACTCTTCCCATTTTTTCATCAGACCTTCCCCATCTCCTATCTCTTTTATTTCCGCGACAGATGTTTTTAGCCTATCTTTAACTTTATTCAGGTAGAAAAGAAATTGTTTCTTACTTAACGGCCATTGAGATTTTAAAAGGCCGTTGAAGAGTTCAAAGAACGTTTCGGTCGCTTCTATCTTTCTATTTATATTCCAGTAGATGCTTCCTATCTGGTACAGAGCTATTAAGCCAAGTGGGATTCCATCAGAGCATGCTTCATTTGGGCTTTCTTTTAAATTTTTCTGATAAGCTTTGATTGACTCAAGATGATTTCCTGATTTGAGGTAACAACGCCCAATACAATTCATGAGTACGGCTCGTTGGATACTATCAGAAGTCTTATCCATCAGTTCTTGATAAGATTTTATTGCCAGAGGATAATTTTTTGTCTTGAATTCAACCGATTCTGCTCTTTTAAAAAGAATGTTATCCTCGATTTTAATGGAGCTTTCTTTTATGTACTGTCCTTGCTCGGGAAAAAGGAAAAGCGGCTTGAAGAGTGGAAATATCATTTGTCCTTTTTCGTTGACAATAAAAATTTCTGCGATTATTTCATCATCTTCCGCTAGCCTCCTGCAAACTTCTGTCATTTCGTTTTCAGGAAACTGCATCTGAGAACTGCGAAACAGCCTATCTATCCTTCCTTCAGCCTGTGATAAAATTGATTTGACTTGACTTATAATAAGTTCTGCTACTCTTTGCTGTTCTTCTTCAATTTCCCTCTCCCTAACAAGCTTTTCCCTTTCTACTTCCCGGATAGCAAATATGGTCAGGATGACACTTAAGAGAAATATTGTTGCTGAAAATATTATAATCGCTCTTTTCTGCCAGTTGAGCCTTATCTTCACTTGGGGTCAACCACCTTCTTAATTATCTATAAAAAGGCGAATTTCTTTTTCAACGCTTGACAATTTTGTCAGCTTTCCGAAAAAGAACTTATAACAATAAAAATTTGAAGTCAAATCATTCCCAAATTGATATTGTCATCCGTACAGAGCATAAGGTCTTTTGAATTGAGAATGGTTATGATCATGTTGAGATTTGGTTGAGATTTGATTAAATTATTTATGAGCTTCGCTACTCAGTGCTCTGGATGTTTTGATTCAGAAATACAGATGTAAACAAGCAGAAAGAGAGTGAAAATGAACAGGGCGCATGGTTTATTTTTTAAAAGAATTTTGGAAATTGCTTTCGCTCTATGGTTCTTTAGAGCAGCTGAAGACGCTTGGAAAAAGAAGCCCAATATCTTGCTCTTTCCTTCCAGGCCTTGACAATTTTTCCGGAAGAAGATGTCCGGCCTGATTTTCGATGCTTGGATTGCCCAGCCGACTTCAGGATTACCCCACTGCACTTTTCAGGACTATCTTGACAGCCTCTTTCGTCATTGACTATCTTTCGTGATGAGCGGAGAAAAAAATCCCGGCGAAGGTGCACGCTCAGCCATCGCAGGCGAAAAGGAATTTCAGGAATTTCTTATCCATTCGCCAATAACAAATTCCTTCCTATATTCTTGATAAGAAAGCGCTTAAATTATTGGGTTTTATCTAGAAAAATCTTTTGCCATAAAAAGGAAAAAGTGATATTATCAGCTAGAATCGTATAAATATATGCAAAATACGACAAATTATGTCGCATATTGCATATGAAGATATGATATGAATCAGGAAAAAGTAAACAGGCTCATCGACCAAATTCAATCGCAAGGACGCTATTCTTTTGCAAGAGAAGAAATACTCCTGAAGAGCGGCCAGTCAATCCATGCTGTTAGAAGAACCCTGGAAAGGCTGCAACAAAAAGGCCGCATTGTTTTAGTGAGTCGCGGATTCTATGTGATTATTCCTCTGGAATATAGAGAAGGTGGCATTTTGCCGGCTGAATGGTTCATCCAAGACTTAATGAATCACTTTGGCTTGCTTTACTATGTCGGCTTACTCAGCGCAGCTGCCTTGCATGGTGCTGCCCATCAAAGGCCCCAGGAATTTCAAGTTCTAATTGAGAAACAGTTGCGTCCCATTTCCGTAAAGGGATTAAAGCTTCATTTTTTTGCCAAGAAGAAGTTAGATGTGTCTTTCGGAATAGTCCAAATCAAGACTGAAACTGGTTTTTTTAAGGCTTCAAATCCTGAACTGACTGCGCTGGACCTAGTGAAATACCAAGAAGCCTCAGGTGGGTTGGGAAATATCTCCGCTGTGCTCGCAGAACTCGGAGAAAAAATAAACGGCAAGGAACTGCTTGTTATTTCTCGACGCCAAAAGAGCTTAGTTTGTATTCAGAGGCTGGGATATCTATTAGATCACCTTGGCCATGAATCCAAAACAGAGGAATCGGCTTTATGGCTTTCGAAACAAAAGTCATATCCAGTTCTGCTTGATCCGTCCGGGCGAAGAGGCAAATCCCCATTTAGTAAAAAATGGAGGCTATTTGAGAATCAAGCGATCGAGGCGGAGATACTATGATCCCCAGAGCTTATATCGTTGAATGGCGCGCGCATGCACCCTGGAGAAGTGACGCCCAGGTTGAACAGGATCTGATTATATCTAGAATCCTCATGGAATTATTCCTAAATTCAGTCACCCAAAAAGGTTTACTCTTCCGGGGCGGGACGGCTCTTCATAAGCTATTTCTGGCTCCTCCAGTGCGTTATTCAGAGGACCTTGATTTTGTACAAAAAGAGCCCGGTCCTATCGGACCTGTGCTGAGCGCGATCCATAGCATTTGTGATTCTCAATTGGGGAAGCCGAAAATCAAACAGAAAGAGGACTCTGGTATCCTTGTCTATCGAACAGATTCAGAGATTCCTCCTGTTGTTCCTTTGCGGATTAAGATTGAAGTCAACACCAGAGAACATGGCGCTGTCTTTTCAACCTTAAAAAAACGTTTTGGGATTCAATCCCGCTGGTTTTCCGGAAATTGCCAAATAAACACTTATTCACTTGAAGAGCTGTTGGCCACAAAATTGAGAGCTCTCTATCAGAGAAAGAAGGGCCGGGACCTCTTTGACCTCTGGTATGGATTGACAAAAGGGAGAGCGGACCCGAAAAAAATCGCCGAAGGCTTCGGCCGCTATATTAAATTACAGGGCTTAAGGATCAGCCAAAACCAATTCCGAAGAAATCTTCTTTCGAAAATCAAAGACCGCAGTTTTCTTATTGACACTCAGCCGCTCCTTAGACCCGACATCCTTTATTCTGCAAAGGAAGCTTATTCACTTCTGGATGAGAGATTGCTCGGCCTTTTGGGCTAGGAGTGTCCGAGTGAGGAAAACAGTCGCCGAAGATGCTGGCAGAAATCTCCAAGATTGCCGATAGAAAATTTGATTGAAACATAAATACTCCTGGTATAAGGTTTTAGTGTGAAAAAAACATTCACCTGCTAGGTGAAGACCTTAACCAGGAGGGCGAAGTCATGATACAACAAGGCATCCTGCCTTTCAAGCTTGAGACAACCGGCGAAGAGATCACTCCGAGGAGCGGTTTGGCCGTCTACGCGGAGGTGCTGCGAGCGCTCCGTATTCCGGAGAGGATAGAGCGTGAACTTCCTCAACTGGGATCGAACCGGGGGTATACGCCTTGGCGATTTATAGAGCCGTTGCTTTTGATGCTTTATGCTGGTGGCCATCACATTGAGGATCTGCGGGAGATCGAAGGGGACCGAGCCCTGCGACGGGTGGTTGGGCTTGAGACGATGCCTTCACCATCCACATATGGTGACTGGCTTTGGCGGATGGGTGGGATTCGGGGACTTGCGGTGATCAACAAGGATGTTGTTGATGAAGCTTTGGAAAAGGATGAGCAGGAGAGTTATACCCTGGACATAGACGCGACGGTGATTGAGGCGGAAAAAGAGGAAGCGGAGTGGACATATAGAAAGGTGAAGGGGTATCAACCGATCCTAGGATTTCTGGAGGAGATGCCTATCTGTGTTGCCTATGAGTTTCGGAAGGGTAATGCGCCGGCGGGAAGCCAGGCCAAGCGGTTTTTGAAACGCTGTGTCAGAGCACTGCCGCGGGGGAAAAGGATAGCGCGGCTTCGCTCTGATAGCGCCTTCTATCAGGCAGATGTCTTCAACTGGTGCGAGAAGGGGGACATCGAGTACACGATTACAGCTGACCAGGCTGTTGCAGTAAAAGAAGCAATTACGACCGTGCGAGATTGGAAGCCACTTGGAACACCGGATGGGGAGGAGACAGGCCGGGAGGTGGGCACGGCCGTTCACATTCTGAATAAGATGCAGACGCCCTTCCGGCTGGTGGTTCAGTGCTGGCGAGATCCTCAGCTTCCGCTTTTTTCTCCGCCGGAGTGGTACTATCAGGTGATTGCGACGAACATGGATGAGAAGAGTCCTGAAGAAGTAGTCTGGTTTCATAACGGCCGAGGGCAAGCGGAAAACCTCATCAAGGAGTTGAAACTAGGGTTTGGGATGGAGCAGATGGTGAGCGGGGATTTTCGGGCTAACGCTGTGTATTTCGGGATCGGGGTCTTGGCTTACAACACGGCGCAGATTCAAAAATATCTGTTTATGGATGCAGAGTGGCGGAGGCGGACAATGGCGACGATCCGCTGGAGTCTTGTAGAGATTGCTGGGCGCTTGGTACGTCATGGCCGTCAGCTGATCCTGCGGATTGTAGCATCGGCGGAAAAGCTGTGGCTGTTTCTCAGGATCCGGCAGAGATGCAGGGCGTACGGCTGAGTATAAAAACATCCTAAAATCGTTCATCATGAGGTTCCCATAGGTGAAGTCTCTACGAACAGAGAAAATGCGTTCTTTTTGGATGCGCTCGATGTTCCTTTTTCAGAAATCATGTCTCGTCCTCCGCGTCTCGGGATGAAAAATGATGAAAAAAATGACCATTTCGGATCAACTGTCATTCCTAACGGCAATTTTGGGTTTCTTTGGAAAATGGGATGCACAAGCAGAGTTAGGAGGAGGGCAAAAACCATAGAATTTTTTTTCTAGCATGGGAAATTTTCAACGCCAATTGAAAGCTATACGGAGACAGAGGGATAGTCCGCATCCGGGGATTATCCCCTATTTCCTTAAAATGAGCGTGTCAAGTCATTTAAAAATGTAACCAAAACATGAATCATCTTGTCACCTAAAAATCTAACCATGGCTGACTGTGACAAGTTCTCCTCCTTTCTTCGTTCTGGCACAGACATTAACTTCGAAAACCTGGGAGATAGCCTCAAGAGTCTTTCTTTCGAGTGATGAAAGCTCATTCAATTGGCTCTTGGATTTTTTCTGCCCAGACAACAGTTGGGGACGATAATGAGCCAATTCCCAGATACGCTC
>Ga0315296_10000183_pt1 | contig 59995 bp, 91 predicted proteins | sample YL17G14_18_MG_FD_203921 | JGI IMG/M metagenome (GOLD analysis project Ga0315296, IMG submission 203921) | Sediment microbial communities from Yellowstone Lake, YNP, Wyoming, USA - YL17G14_18 | ecosystem: Environmental > Aquatic > Freshwater > Lake > Sediment | place: USA: Wyoming | collected... | reverse complement strand
CAGCAGTGCTACATACCAAAGAGAACGAACCGAACACAGCCACGATATACCAAGCACGTATACCCAAGCAACACCCAGAACTAGAACATAGCCACTCTGGCCACTGCCGGCGCTCCTGGAGGCGTGTTCATCTCGTAATGATAGCCTAATGTGCGTCTCTCCGACAGCATACCAGCGTTAAGCATGTTCGTGATCCTGGCGGCATCCTCCTGGGTTTGATCGCTGTAGAGGACATTAACCGCAACGTCTCCGCGATACTCTACGACACTAAACTTTTGGGTCTCTGTTATTTCGGTGTCCGGGAATAGCTGCGTGTCGTCGTTGTCTTCGTTGAAGCTGTCGCTTTTCTTGATCTCTTCCAGCTTGTCCGAAGCGGCTTTTAGGTCTTCGTAGAGATAGACGGCTACTATGCAGCCTTTTTGGGCCTCTGCGACTACGTGAATCTTCATTCTCATTCTCACCCCCGTATGATCGTGAATATGCCGTTTTTGGTGTGCAGGACAATCTTATCCAAGTGCCAAGCCTCAAGCAGAGCCGAAGCTATCAGGGTTTCCAGGGTTTCAAAACGTAGTCCTACTTTCGGCTTGTCCCAGGTTACTTTTTTATACATGCTGCACACCTAGACGACATATAAACGGTCTCAGGGTTGCATAAAAAGGTTGTTTCTAAGGTGTTAAACACAAATACAGAAGGATAGACGACAAAGAAAGAGGGATTTTACGGGTTTACTGAAGGCGTGAGAGTGTCCTGCTGGGTTCTGTTAACTCTTCGGGTGGCGTGAAAGGGTGTTAATAATCGGGTGGTGGCAGATTTTTCTTTTAGAAATTCCAAGGAGGTGATTAAGGAAAATGCCAAAAAAAACTAACATGTATCTTTGGAAGGTCAAGAGAATGGGCGGAACAACCTCAGGATATGTAAAAGCAATTAATAAAAATGTCGCAAGAAAAAAGGTTCTAAAAAGCCATAAAGTGCTAAAGGGTTCGAAAATTACTTTGAGAAGGCAATAGTTACCTCATCGTTTCCTTCTACATGAAAAATCGTTAGAACAAAGTCTGACCAGATTGGGGACTGTTTTTTGCTGCTTCATTGGAAGGTATGAATAATCTATCCTTCTACCAATAGACTTTTCCAAAACACGTTTCTGTTTGTCAATCGACATTATTTTTGAAGCATATCTTTTCCAATCTGCTTCATTTTTAGGATTGAAATCAGAGGGAAAAACAAAGAAGTCTATATCTCCTCTTAATGTTGGAAATTTCTTGTTGATTGGTGATTGGCTTCCACCAAGATAAATAGTGCATGGGTCATCGCCTGTAACTCTTGCCAATTCTTTTGCAATGTTACAAAGCCTTTCTTCAGAGAGACGAAATTCCTTCTTTCGTTCCATCCTGTATCCCTCACTCCTTTTTTGTCGCTTCTGGTATTTCTCTTTTTATTGGTTCAACAATAATTACCATTTTACCATCCTGAGTGGCTTGAAGCTTCCAATCCAACTGGTCTTTTTCTTCAAGTTCAAACTGTTTGATGATGCTTGCTGGAACAGTCGTCCTTAGTGATGTAGTATTGCTCGCAGCTTTCGTTAAGGTTGAAACTTCACCCATTTTTTCTTACTCCGTAGCTCTTGGATTATCCTCAAAAACAAACCCTTCAGGAAGATTGTTGGATGGTTCTGACCCATCATCCTTCAAACCGCATTTTCTACAGCGATTCGTTTTAGGGTTAATGTCATGCCCATTTATACACGCTTTCATTTCAAACACCTTTTAGGTAATGTATTAGACACAACTACTATTTAACGTTATCTATCGCATTACCTAAACACTTATATTTAACGTTGTTGTAAGGTAATGTTAGAGGTAATGCGTATGTATATTGACTCTCAGAAACTGAGGCAAGAGCGTGGTAAGACGATTTATAATACTCTCGGTCAAATCAAGAAAATGTTTGAAGGAATCTATTTTGTGCGTTCTCAGTCGGGTCGTGGAAATTACACTGTTAGCGAAACGCCTCACGGTTGGGTTTGTCAATGTCCCGACCATCGTTACAGAGAGGTTGAGTGTAAGCATATCTGGGCTGTCAAATTCTTTCTGAAAATTAAGGCGAAGGTGCGGGAGTATCACACCATAGAACCATTGACTTCTCAAGCGTGTCCTGAATGCGGTTCAAACAACATAATCTGTTTCGGGAAAAGGCACAACAAATATGGTGATATTCAACGCTACCAATGCAAGGACTGCAAGAAACGCTTTAGCATCAATCTTGGATTTGAACGTATGAAGGCTTCGCCTCAAATCATAACCTCAGCAATGCAACTATACTTCACTGGCGAATCCCTCAGAAACGTCATGAAGTTCTTGAAACTGCAAGGTGTGAAAGTCAGCCATGTCACTGTTTTCAAGTGGATAAACAAGTATGTAGCCCTAATGAACAGCTATCTTGAGAAAGTGCAAAGTCAGGTTCAAGTTTCGGATACTTGGAGAGCAGATGAGTTATACGTCAAAATCAAGGGAGACATGAAGTATCTCTTCGCAATCTTAGACGATGAGACACGGTTTTGGATAGCTCAAGAGGTTGCTGAAACAAAATATAGCCATGACGCAAGGCATGTGTTTCAGACAGCAATTAAATCAATGGGAATGAAACCGAATACTCTAATCACTGATGGTCTGCAAGCTTACAATGAGGCTTATCGAAGGCTAATCTATCAACAGCACAAACACACAAAGCATGTTCGCCACATTACTCTGAAAGGCACACATAACAATAACAAGATGGAACGGTTCAATGGAGAAGTCAGAGACAGAGAAAAGGTGATGAGAGGTTTGAAGCGGAAGGATACGAAGATTCTGCAAGGCTACCAAATCTACCACAACTACATCAGACCTCACGAAGCTTTAGACGGAAAAACTCCCTCTGAGGCTTGCGGATTAAAAGTCAATGGAGACAACAAGTGGATAACGCTTATTCAGAATGCAAGTCACCACCCGACAATTAACAAGGCTAGCGACCACCCGACAAGTTAACAGAACCTCCTGCTGCACAGTTAAGGGCAACTCTAAAAGGATTCTAGCGGCGGTTTCTGCGTCGGCTTCTCTCTTGAAGACTACAACTCGCACAGCAGCTCGACATGCGTAATGTTCGTTTTTTTCATGGCTTCAACAAACTCATTCAGGGCCACGAAATCCTGTCTCTCACGACCCCAATCGTTTAGGATATAGGTAGGTCCGTCTCTCGTGTAAGACAGCACGCTGATGTGCTGGAAGCTGACACGGACCTAAGCCTTTTTCTTGAACACAACTTAGCCAAAAATCCTTCACTTCTTGGAGAGTCTTCGGCTTGGTGTTCAGCCTTCATTTGTGATCGATCAGGACAGAAGAAACCTGCCACATAAGCAACACAACTAAAAATCAGTACGACTTTGACAAGGATGTTGAAAAGGTCATTATCCATATTCCCCAAAAGCCCTCTATAGACTAAGCTAATCACTGCCATAGCAATCATGGAAATCGAGCCAATCGCTACTAGCCTCTTGTTAATTTTCAATTTCATGTTAGACACCCTTATCCTTCAACATCATCTCGCCCTTGAAAACTTTCTCGATGAACCGTTTAGTTCTTTCTATGTACTGTGGAGATCCGCAGTGGACCGTTGTTTTCTCTCCTGATCGATAGTCGTGTTTCTCGGCTCTAAAGCCTTCATGCTGCTTCCCGCCATGTTCTAGGCTGACGCTCATCGCTTGCGAGTATTTGTTTAGGTCAAAACTGAAATGTGCCTTATCTAGCATGCCGGATACACGTATTTCCGCTATCTCCATTTTCGGCACGATCTCTTTTATCGTCTTAACGAAGGCTGCGTGGATCTCTTCTACTGTGTAGTTTGACCGCAACGTTTGGGGAAGCGGCCTCTCCTTTTTCTCTTCACCTGCAGTTGCGGGTGTTGGAGTGAACAGGAGTTTTCCAGTGTTAAGATTCCAGGAGTGATCCCAATCTCTTGATTCGCATAAGACCCAAGGAAGACCTTTGCCGTGTATCGCTCCTGGAGGCTTGCCGCATGTGGGGCATTTCGGGTACTTCGAGTTTTTGAGGGCTTCTTGAAGCTGCTTTTCGGCCTCTCGCTGCTCTTTCAGTCTTTCAACGTTTTCCTGAACGACCTTTACAGGAGGCGCAGTCCCTCGCCACTTAGCTTCGTCTTTGATTTTCTTTAAGACTGTTACCTGGTCGCCCTCGTTCAAACTTGTTAATGGTTCAAGATGGCTAACCGACAAGATGCCACGTGGCATACTCTGTACTTCAGTCTTCACAGTTGGAGCCAGCTTAAGCAAACTTAACCTGTGAGAAACTGTTGTCGGGTCTACTCCGTACTTTTGCGCGATCTGAGCCTGGGTTCCCTGTTCAGTCTTGAATAGGACTGCCTCTTTGAAGGGGTCCAGCGTACCGCGTTCGCTGTTGCGTCTGTAACATAGCGCCTTGGCCTCATCTTCCTTAATACTCTCGACGTCGCAGCGGATCTTTTCCCACTTGAGCTCTCCTGCGGCGCGCCATCGATGTTCACCGTCAACAATAACGTAGATTTCAGTGTGAAATGCCTTCGAATAGAATATGTCTTTTGGCGAAACCAGCACTGGATCTACGCCCTCTACACCGTGAACGCGCATATCCTCTTTCAAGGTCTGATACTCCCGGTCTCCCATCATGTTAGGGTTCCAGGGGTTCGGTTCAATCTTGCTTACTTCAATCAAACTAAAGGTCATGGTTTCGCCTTCTCTAGAAACGCTATTAGTTCGGTCCACATTTTACAGAAGCTTTCACAGCTCTCCTTGCATTCTTCACTGAAGCCTTGATCCTGAAAGTAAGAACAGAGAGAAGCATCATCACAAGCGCAATACGTCTTCCTTAAGTGCAACAGATTCTCTTTGCTGATGCTCATTGAACAAGCACCTTTCTGAAGTCTTCAGCGATCATAGTCAACGCTGCAATGGTTAGACTCGATATGAATGAACGCGCAAAAGACGTGCTGTACCTCTTCGCCAGCATGTCTTCAGTGAACTCTGCGATGCTGCCGTCTTCAAATTGAACCGTTATCTTCTTGATCTTTGGCGTCTGAGCCATCCCATCTCACTCCCGATATGCTAAGCCTGAGTCTCTGAATGAGGGAAAAAGCAGTTCTGCGAGTTTCTTATCTAGTTTAGACCCATTTGCCCTGACTTCTCGCCATTCTTTGTCATGGTTCTTCCCTGGCACTGAGCCTATGTAGGCTGTCCAAAGCTGGCCGTAGCCTTCGACTGCAACAGCTAAGACAGTTCTATCGAGAGCTTTCCAGTCCTCCATCTTGGGTTTTTCACCCATCTTTCTCATCTCACTAATGGCTTACTAGAACTCCTAGTTAAAGGTGCATAGAACAATCTTCTAGGTGCGCAGGCGCCGCCACAAGACGATCAGGTGAGCCAAAAAGATAAATGTTCCAAGAGGAAAGCCCAGGTTGAGCGCTAACTCGTAAACGCTCATTCACTCTTCAACTCCTCGAGATGAGGCTTACAAAGCCACAATCGGTAGGATCTGCCACCCTTCCCTGAGATGCGTGTTTCCTGCGTCTGCGTGTCGCTGCACCCTTCCCGGCAACAAACGTGGCCTGACATAAGCCAAACCAAGAATGAATGAGTGGAGATAACCAATAAGACTTACGGTTCAGGGATGGAGAGGGGAGGGGGCGTGCGACTGAAGAGTTTGGCCTTTTCGCTACTGGACTGGAGAAAGAAGCTCAGCCCGCACGCCACAAAAGGGTTAGACTTGCATGTTGTACATAAAACTTGCTGTTAAAAAAAAGAGGAGATAGTCAGTCTTTTTTGACGTCAGCGACAAACTCTTTCAGCGCTTCAACGAAGCGCTCAGGACTAGTCTCGAAGCTCTCGGATGGCGGCATCGACTTCATTTGTCTTATTGCTTCTCTTGCTATCAAGGTTATTGCGGGTGCCTGGAAGAGAATCACTGGAACTGGCCATAAGGCTCCGAAGTAGACGATCCCCACGCCTATGCTTGCGGGAATTACTGCCACTGCATTGAACCCGAACATCGCCAGCAGCAGGGGATAATGCAGCACATCTTTCAGAAAGCTGACTACAGCCTGAAGAGATAGTCCCAACAGGTGAGCAAAGTGGACAACAGCCACAATGCGCCGCCAACTAAAGCGACCTTTTCGCAACTTCTCAATTTTCCCAATACACATCACCTCCTCCGGGAACTTCAACTTTACCTTACCTAAAAAAAGGGATTAGAGAGTTTTGGTTTTGGCCATTTGTCGCTTGAATTCTTCGACTTTTCGAGCGCTGATTGGCTCCGTCTCCCATGCCGATGACAGCCAAATAGTCAGCTGCCGCCACATTGCCCTACCGATTTTGTAGAGCACTATCGCCTGAGTCACGAAAAAGCCTGCTAGTGCTCCCAGCGGACCATAAAGGCAGCCTCCATATGTCACTCCAGCAAGCAAAGCAATGATGTCGATGTACCACGCCACAGGAATCAGCACGACCTTGGCGCAGTCGACAAGATCTCGCTGATCTTTCAAGAAGGCTCTTATCTTGGACATGGAATCCACCAAACCCGGGTTGCCGTCGAAGAATACTGCGATGAAGACTGAGACGGCTAGAAGTGCCAGACTTGGTATCTTCCATTTCTGGATTTTCCACATTTCTCTCTCTCACCTCCCTAGTCCTCCTCTCCAAATTGGCAATATGGGTTTATATATAAAGTTGTATTTAAATTATTATAGAGCTAAGTTCTATGCCTGTTGCAGATGCCAAGAAAAAGGGGAGTTTTCCCGTTTCAGATGACAAGAAAAAGGGAAGACGGCGTTTCTGTGAAAGAGCCTAGCCCGTCAGGTTGACCTTGTTGTCCATGTACCATTTAAGGTCGATGGCAACTCTTTTCATGCCGTCTAAACTCCAGTTGATACTGGGATCAGTCAGAGAGTCAATCATCAATTTCAAATCATTGAGATTATGTTCGTATGTGTTACGCTTCGTTATAACATAAGACAAACTCTGTTCCAACTGGTCATTCTCGCGCTCAAGAACTTCCCGCTTCTTGATTCCTTGAGCGTTTAGTCCGGACAGGTAAGACGTTTCGGAAAAGTCGTGAATGCAGACGATAAAGAGAACAACGGACAAAATAGCAACTACGACATGGGATCTTCTCATAAGTTCACCTCCCTTCAACATCCTCAAAAACGCTGGGAAAGCCTCTCCTACGAATCAGGATGCGGTGATGAAGTTTTCTCTCGAGAGCCTCTGCCGGCAGCTCCTCGCTGGACCAGGCCTTTCCCCGCATGGCCCGTAGCCTGATTTCCTCGTTTGACTTGGCATCCCGCTTCAGGTCTTCGAGATGGCCGAGCCATAGGTCTTCCGTCACCAACTTGTAGCTGTGGCACTCTCGGGGGATCTCTTCCTGCCCTTCACGCGTCTGCACGGTCGGCACCATGCCCCCGAGGTAGCCGCAGAGCAAGAGCGGATTCCGGTTCCAGGGATAGCAGCCGTTCAGCATGCAGCCTTCGCAGAACTCGAACGGAAACGGCTTCACCCTATATTTGCAGCTCATCAATTTCACCAAAAAAAAGGGGAAATTCTCTTTACTCCCAGTTCTCCTCTTCGTCCCAGTTGTCACCGGGTTCTTCAGGTTCCTTGGGTTCTTCCTGCATCAGACGTCTCTCCGAAGTCTCAAGTATCGCTTTCATCGCGTTCTTAAGAGTTTCTAGTCAGCCTCATCATCGGTGTCGCCCTTGTCCGGGCCTGTCCAGGGCTCAATGAAGAGTCTCTTCTCCTTATCGCCTATCTTGAAGGACACTTTGACTTTGACTGCGTCGGCTCCTCGCTTTGTCCTCTCGTAGTCCCTGAACGGAAACATGCTATCTTCAGCCAGGTCCAGCGGTACGTAGATCAGGTATTTGCCGTCTTTTCTGCGGAACAGTCGTCCTCTTCCTTCACTTACCATTCTAAAATCACCTCGCTCCATATTTTTCATGTCAATTTCTAAAGACATGGCGAGTTATATTTAAGACCGTATGAAAGAATGTACTAGAAGAAACTTCTATGTGTAAAGCCCATATCCTTGTCTTATCCAGCACCTACCAACGAAACATCGTCAACCCAGGCATCCACAACACCAGGACTCTTCAACCTTATTCCCTTCACTTTTCCCTTCGCAGGCTCAAGTACGAGTTTCAAGTTACAGGCTAAGAAGTTAGCTGTGCCGCCATAGAATGCGAGGTCGGTTGTGGAATCGTCTTCATAGATGATCTGTGCTCCAGTACCCCATGCTGGAGCACCCAGCGGCATCTTATAGTATAGCGTGAATGAAGAAATGCAAGCTTGATTTATTGGAGTGAAGTATTGTACTATTGCACATGATGAACCGGCAACTAACTTGAGTGAGTAGGTGCCAGTCTTGCTTGTAGAACTGTCTACCAGAGCGCCTGCTGTCTCCTCAGTCCAACCGGTAAGGTCTCCTGTTTCAAACCCGCCATTCACTATTTGTTCTCCGCTTGGGCAAGCAACCATGTTGAGAGTGAGAGTGCCCCCACATGTTACTGTGAGAGTCGTAGACTCAGCAGATGGGTCAGCAACAGAAAGCTTTCCAGAAGTACCCCAGCTAGAAAAAACTCCGCCATCTCCAGACGCCCATGTTAAGGTATAATCACCTTTTTCAAGAGTTGCTTTCTCTCCATTATGATAGTCTACACCATCAAGTTCAACCATGTGTGTAGCATTAGGCGTTGTGTCTGCTTGAACAACGATCTTTATAGTGCATAAACCTGTTGCGCCTATGCTTCCCATGGTTCGAAGCCCAACCCTTCGGCTCACAGCCAAGTTCACCAATGGTAGATTGTGTCTGAACACATAAAACTTTGTTCTAAAGGTTGTGGAAACTGGGTTGAGGGCTCAGCACGGCGTCCTCATTCTCCCTCCAAAATAAATCTGCCGAAATATATGGAAGAAAATGCTTCCGTGCGAGACCCTCACTTTGCTGCGCATGCTGCTAGTATTTAACTTTGCACAGAAGAATGTTCTAGAATATTCTTCTATAAGGCTTTAAACCAGGACACTCCAAAAGAAGGTTAAGGGAAAAAACATGAGATTTGTATATCTAGACTTTCCTAATCTCGAAGACTTCCTAGACTACGTTAAGGCACAGGGCATCCACAGACTAGGCAAAGTCTTAATCCAGGAGATTAAGCCAGCAAAAGACGGAACGCCGCTAGTTACATACAGCAGCCGACTGACAGCAAAAGACGCGCACCCGGACAGAAATAATCCGATGTACCATGCCTTTCTATCATGGGATATTCACGACAAGCGAGGTAACAGAGAGAGCGGCTAAGCCTGCTCAGGAAAAGGCAGATGAGTACATTCAGAAAACATTGAAAGAATTCGCAGAGAAGGCATCATGGGCCTTGAATGTGATAGCGGCACAGTTTCAGATTGAAGACTAGCTAGTGATTTTCTAAACTTCCACCATTTTTCTTTTCTGTATCAAAAAAAGAGGGGAGTTTCCATTCTCTCTTTCGGCCCAAACAGTAAGTGATGGTGTGCTGATATAAAGTTTTAGGAAATAGCTTAGCCTGTGGCGTTTATGATTATGTCGAAGGTGAAGGTGTCAATGTCTTTGATGTTCGGGTTGATCAGAAGGGTAATCTGCGTGCAGATTTGTTGTGCTGGAACTAGGATCTGGCCTGAATAATTCCAGGCTAGGGTTGAGTACGGCGCGAATGCTGACGGTTGCGTGTTATTCATGGTCATGCTCAAAGTGGCGTTCGTGTTCTTCACGTTTTTGATGTAGACGGTGACTCCTGCTAGGTCGCCAGGATTCAGAACGCCCCAATCAATGCTAGTGCAGGGACTTGTGCCGGCAGCGTCGTTGTAAACGGCGACTCCTACGCCCTTGATTTTGCCAGTTGTGTGTATGACTAGGCTCATTGTGATGATGACTGTGGCTGCGACAATGACTGTTGCGATCAGTGCTATGGCGAGCACTATTTCTCTTGTTGTTGCCATGCTTTGCTGATATGGAAGCATCTTCTATAAAAAACTTCTATTCTACGTGTGGCTTGCTAGAAGATTGTTCTATAGGTGTTTAATTAGTTGTAATTGGCAGTAGATTAATATGAGGATGACAACTTGGAAGAAGATTTCTTGAGCAAGTTGACTAGGCGAATGGTAAACGCATTCATGGACATTATCATACTGAGTAAACTAGAGATTACAGAACGAGAGAGTGAGGTAACTGGCTATAATCTAATGAAGTTGATCAATAAGAAATTCAACATTCTAGTAGGCACTGGAACGGTGTACGCGGTATTGTACAGCATGGAAAGAAAAGGGCTGATTTGTAGTTCTCTCAAGGGCAGGAGAAGAATCTACAAGTTGACGGACCAAGGCGAACAGGTTATCCAAAGTCTTTCTGCAAGCAACCTTACAAGCAGCAACCTCATTGAAGCCCTCAGCCTTAACTAAATGAAAAGTGGAAGACCGTCAGTTCCGACGCCCCAAACATATTTCTCGCGGATGGGAATCCGATCCTTTAACATGGCAGCTCTAACGTCTTCTTTCGATGCTTTAAACTTGCTTGCGAGAAGCGTTAGCAGCTGGTCGATCTGAACATCAGGGATCTCCTCGTGAAGCACCATGTACACTTTCTCGTCTTTTCCTCCCAAGTTTGCTATTTGAGGGATTATTGAGACTATTGGAATGCTACCTATGGGGAAAATGGCGCCGTAGAGCTTCTTTCCCTCATCGTTCAGAAACGCCCAGCTTTTATATCGTCTTCTACTCATGGGAATTATCCTCATCGTACCCTTTTCCACTTGTTAGTTTCTAGGTCGAAAAGCCACACATCTGACTGTTTCTTGATGCTTTCAAGATAGCTACAGCACACAGCGTTCGCCTTCAGTATTTCATCGCTGAAATAGTCAGACAGCTTAACCTTGCTGCCTCCCGGTATCTGCATTGCGAAGTGGCAACTTATGTCTACGGAAGCGGAAATCGGAACTGCCTGATCCATGACTAAACTTAATGGGTGAGCCTGGCACACTAACGGTCTTTTACTGTAGATCTTACAGTCATTGTTGCTTGTCAGCTGTGGACACACGTTTACGTTTAGTTGAAATACGCCGACGTCTGAGGGTCTGGGCCTGCTTCTTCCTTTGATACCGACTCCCCACATAGGAGAAAGCAGCTCCTCCGGGAAAAACTGAGTTTCAGCAGGCAGCAGGAAGAGACCAAGTTTCCATTGGCCCCACTTGATTAGAAGGCTTCGGCAGCAGACTCCGCATCTGTGGCAGCTAAACAGCATTTTTCAGCACTTCTTTTGGACAAACTTCTTGATCTTGTACTGGACGCCAATTTTTGCTAGGTCTACAAGAAACCTTTCGCTGATAATGCTAGAGTGAGTTTCAGCAGCCTTTCTGAGTGCCTCTAAGTCTCTCTGCCGGCGCCTCAGTAACATGCTCAGATTGTTAATTTTTTCCTCATCAAAAACGGCACACCTATCACTTGAAACAACCTTTATCACGCCATCCTCGTGGCGTTCTTCTGAAAGCACAAGATACAGCAGATGCTTTCTAGTCATTCATCTTCCCCACAATGACCACTTACGCTCTCTGAACTTTGTTTTGTGCCGGACTCTCTTTCGTACCAAGTGTCCACAGTAGACGCAGAGAGGTTTATCGTCCTTGTTGGGTCTCACTTCTTCAGGGGTCCTTTTTGCACCGCAATGCGCACACCAGTATTCTTTTTTGTAATTGACTCTACCATGATTCTCAGGTCGTGGTAAGGATTGCATTTATTCTCTTCCTCTTTTCCCTTTCTTTGAGTTCCAAATGAATGATAAAGTAGAGGGCGATGAAAAGGTCGAAGAAAAGAATGGCCATACCTGATTCATAGCTCATTTGCGTTTTACTCCTCATTCCCCATGCGTTTTATCTCCGTTAAACGAATCCTTTGAAGTCCTTCTTGAGACGTTCAAACTCTTCGTCAGACAACTTTATTTCTGTCAACTCATGGCCATCCTCTTTTGCGTGTCTCCGAGCATCCTCTTCACTCCAGATCCAGTACATTCCGCAACTACACACCCAAGCTTTATGGACCTTGAAAGCCAATATCGCAGCCTTGACATGTTCTTTCTGCTCCTTCAGGACATCTTCATGTTCCGACATTGCGTTTTACTCCTCATTCTATCCCCATTTCAATTTCTCGTAGAGCCAATAAAGAGACAGCCCTACAATTTCGCATACAAGAGCAGCAACCAGTCCAAGCCACAGAGTGAACAGGTTCATTTCTTACTCCTCTAAACCGCATTTTGCCCCGCGGGGCAAACAATTCTAACTCTGCCAGGCTCCTCTTCAAGCCGTTCTATCTTCCCCGCATAAATCAACTGTCCGAAGGCCCCTTGAACTTGCGTTGTCGAAACATTGCCTAAGATGTGTGCAATTTCTTTCGCTCTAAGAGGCTTCTTGGCCAGCAGTTTCAGAACTCTATCAGAAAGTTTCTCAACCTTCATTGCGTTTTACCATCCTATCTGTTCATATTGGCTTCTATGAGATCTAGATTCCATTGGCATTGCGTTTTAACTCCCTTCCTTCATTACTGCCCCTTGTTCGTCTTCCCAATGGCCATTTCTCCATTTTACGATTCGAATGGTTTGGCCTGTCAATATTGCCGTTATAGGTTCGTTTTGAATCATTCGTTTTGTATCATCTTTGCACCATATTGTCGAATGCACTGCTTTTGTTAGTTCCAGAAACACAAAGATTCTGGGTGTTTTACATCCACATTTCATACAGATCTCCATTGCGTTTTACCATCCTATTCTTGACTCGTTTCATCGAGAAATGTGTGTCCACAGAAAGGACATTTTGTTCTCAGGTGAACATGCTGTCCTTGCTCTCCGCAACAGTCAGGATCACAGTGATAACGAACTACAAGAGGTTGAGCAACGTTGCTACCACAGTCAGGACATTTATTCTCTATCTTTTTAGACATTGCGTTTTATTCCTCGAATCTCCTCAATCGCGCTATTCGCAAGCCATGCGATTTGGCCGCAGGGACATTCAAATGCCTGGCCATTTTCTTTAGCTGTGGGATTTATTTCTCGTCCACAACTAGGGCATATTCCAGCGAGGAGCAATGCGGTATCAAGCTTTCCAATATGACGCTTTAGCTTCTCGATTTCAGCAGGTATGTCCTCAACATTCACTCCATTTCACCTCTTCCACTAATTTTAGTTCAACTGGAATCCACGCGCCCTCTACTAAGAGTCCTACCTCCTTCAAGGTTGGGCGCAAAGCTTCGACGTTGTACAAGCGATGAAACGCTAGTCCGATTACGCCCAGAGCAAGATGCAGGGCTAACCGTTTTATCCATCCTTTCTTGAGTACTAGCTTGCCTTTTTCCATAATTCCTCACGCTGGGACTATTTTTTTGAATTGAATCGTTCCGTTTGCTAAGGTCGCATCGTATTCTTGGTTCACGTCGAACGTGAGACCTAGAGCATCGCACTCTTCTTCGGTTAGGAAGAGGTAGAATTTTGGAGACGACATCATGTTTCTACCCATTGGCATTGGTATCATCATTTGCACACCTTGCATAACCCCCTCGAACATAGCCTGCACTTCCTGAGAAGCGTCTCCTCTGATGGCTAATTTTGGCACCGCCTCCATGTCTTGTACTAGAACTATCTGTTTTCCAAGCTTGCCGTCTATGTCTCGGTATGATTCGATTTTTGCTACTCTGACCTTCATCGCTTACCACTTTAGTAAACTATCAGAGGGAGAACAGTATTTAAGGGCTTATAGAACTATCTTCTAGGCTTTTTGGTAGTGTTTGTTCCATCCGCACTTGCTGCAGGTTATATTTAGAATCGTGAGAATGGTCATTCTGCGTGTCGCTGACTTGTCTTCGAAGGTTTCTTGCCTTTCGGAAATGCTGATCTTGAACGTGTCGTTACCGCATTTGGGGCAGGTTAGTTTAGTCAAAATACTGGCATCCTGACGAAACCTTGATTCTAAGCTTGCTTGGGGTTGGCACTCCATACGGGCATTTGGGAAAGTTGTAGTTTGCGTGTTCGCACCATGCTTCTCGTGCAGCAGATCCTTGTGGTCCTCCTGGAAGGCAGTTTACGCATTCTTTGTTGCTTTTCGTTTCTTGAAACCAGTACTCCTTTGGGGGATAGTTCCAAGAATAGTAGACGTGGAGAGCCTTTTCAACTATCCATGCTCTAAACGTTATCTTCTTGCTTCGGTAGCTGTAGGGCAATTCACCTTTCATCGCCTTTCCTGCTGCAATCTGTATGAGGCTTTGAAGCAGATCCATCTCCTCTTTCGAATGGCGCCCAGTAATCCACATGCCTTCAGACATTTGCTAGTTCTTTGTTCTCCTTCACGGTTGCAGTGAAGCCTAATTCTTGTTCACTGAGCCATTTCATTCGCCTAGTAGCTTGAGCTTCATCTACGCAGCCAATTTGAATGTGCGTTTTCATGTCCATAACGCTAGTGAACGTGGCATATTGCCATGTTGAGTCTTTTATGGCTTCACAGACTTTAGTTATTCTCCTACCATCTAGGGAAGTTGAAGCAATCAGCTCCAGAATATATGGGCTAGTTACTTTTTTTACAGCTCGGTTGACTACTCGTTCCTTTTCTTTCTGCTGCCTAAACTCATTGTCGACGCGTGAATTGTCTGTTTCCAAGCCGAAGCATTCATACTCCCGGCATAGTGCAAGCCAATCTCTGTCAGCCCTGCTTCTTATGGCGATGTTGTAGGCGTTTTCAAACTTTGAGAACTGACTCTTTGGAAAGATAACGTGATAGTGGTCTCCTCCAGACTTGCTTTGTTCTATGCGGAAGTTCCCTTCTAACTCTGGATGCTGCTCTGCAAGTCGTTTAGCGTCTGTTTCCACGTCTTCTCGTGGTAGGCCGTCATAGTCAAGTTCAAGACGCCAAAACCTCTTTTCCTCGGTCATTCTTTTTGTCCTTCCTTGAGCCGTAGCATTTCTCGCTTCTCTTTTTCAGTAGGAGTGTAGACCACTTGGAAAGGACTAAAACTATTGTTGTAGGTTTCCTCTTCCTCTTCTCTTACGCTGACTTGTTTCAGGTCGGCTCCTTGAGGCTCTGTGATTTCTCGCCATTCTCCGCTCTCTATCCAGACTGGCTTTGAGGCTTCATCTGGCAGTGATGTCCAGTTCCATAAGGCGTAGAAGTAGTCTATGCACTTGTCTATTTCTTTCTGCGTTAGCTTACTCGAGTAGTCTATTTCACCTGTTGAATGGTCACGTAAGGCATCGACGTCATAGAATGCTTGTAACCTTTTCGTGTACTTTCTTTTGCGTCTCCCTCGAACTATGCTGTACACGATGATCTTGACGTCTACGAGTTGTTTAATAACTACAACAGCTTCAGCGGAGAAGACCGCTATTAGCGTGTGATCAATGGCCATTAGAACGCTGATTGTATCGTTTGGTTGTGGCTCTACTCGAGTGCCATCGAGATCCCAATAGTCCAATTTGTAGCCTTGTGCGGGAATGGCTGTTACTATTGCTGTTGTTCCTGAACGGTATCTGTAAGTGCCTGGAGCCGGTGTTGTCGTGCCCCATTGTGGATTGTTGACCTTTATGGTTAAGGTGATAAGAAAGGATCTTTTTCTTTCTAAGCGATACGTTTCAGCATCAATTTGGGTCTTGAGACTGTTGATTTCAGCTATTATTCTGACTAGGCTTTCTCGCAGCTCGTCTACTCTTTCGAGTATTGCGGTTTCTCTGATCTGCCATCCGCGTAGTCCAGATAGAATTCGGCTAGTTCCGGCATAGATGTTACGGACAAATACTAGGTACTCGATGTCTCGTGTTTGCCATCCTTGCAGCGCACTTAAAGTTCTTCTCAGTTGGGCTATGGTTTCTGTTGTGATGTACCGTTCAACTGGGCTTCGAATGCTGGCCAGCCGTGCCGTTTCTCTACTTATCGCTCTTTGTAGCCCTGAGATCTCTCTGTCTCGGCTTGCCACGCGGTCCACGTGGCGAGAGATCTGACTATCAAGTTCCCTTAGATCATGTTCATAACGTTCTATGCGCTCCTGCCTAAGCCGAGTCCTCGTTTGAAGCTCTGCTATGCGCTCTTCTGAGAACGCTGCTTCCGCGTCTGCCCTGCGTCTTTCAGCTAAGCGGAGATCTGTTCTGAGTGTGGTCAGTGCTTCTTCTTCACGGCGTATTTCAGCCTCTAGCTCTTCTCTAGAAAACTTTGAATAGTCTACCTCGCCAGCCAACCGATTTTAACTCCTAGAGACCTAAGACTTGTGTAACTTTTCCGCCTACTACTATCAATGAATGAGGCTTATGGCATTTGGAACATTCTACGGGCATAGTTTTTGCATCTGTCAATAATGGGTATTGGATACGGTTGTCTGTTCCACACGCACACACCCAGCCATCAAGTCCGCTCATAGGAGCCTCCAAAACCGAAACGTGAGCCCCACAATTCGGACAGAAATAATAGCCTCTGGCAGCTACGATTTTATACCATTCTGGCGTACAACGTATGATGCGAAATTCTTGACCACAATCAGGGCATTTCATCTAGTCCTCTCCTCCCTCTCCCTTGGGATCCCTCCCGACATCTTTCTCTGCCTCTTTTACCTCTTCTATGGTGATCTTGAAAAGCTCACCTAAATTCCCATTTGTAAGCTCATCAATAAACATTTCAAGAAGATTGTCGTTTGTTGGTTTTCCAGCCCACGAGTCCGAGATGATCCAAGGCTTCTTCATCATGACTTTAGTCTTGTATTTCTTGAATTCTGACATAGGGTAGAAATCGCCCCTAGTCATTTTATCGTGGCTCTCTCTTTTTAAAGCAACTGGAACAGTGTTCTATAGGCTTGTTCTAGTCTCTGAGCGAAAAAACTGGAGAAAAGTTAAAGGTTTAAAAATCTAAGTAGTGTCGGTGTGCGTGTTGGCCCCTGACATTAGCGACATGAAGGCCTTGTACACTGCCATGACACTTCAGGCGAAGCTTACGACTATTGATAGGCTTGCCCGGCAGTGGATTGAGGAGGGTATGCGGGAGAAGAAGGCGGAGGATTTTGAAGAGACTGAGCGGCGAGAGTGGTATGATCTTAGTGACAGTTGGGAACGGGCTACAGGGCTCTTGAGGAGGTCTGTCGACAAGTTCATAAAAGAAACAGGGTGTAGTCCAATTTTGGGTTATGTTCGGGAAGCTGACCAATATGGAGTGACAGGTAAAGTTTTCTTGGGATACGACAGTTCCCGGAGCTACTCACATTCGCAGCAGGCGAAGGGGTACAGGATCCTTCAAATCAATTACCCGCAGTGGTTTGAAGAAATGAATTTGCAGACGGAGAATATGAGTGAAGACGAAGTTTACAATCTCGTGCAAGTTGAAAGGCTTTCAGACGAGAATGAGAGGAGTTTAAGGGAAAGTTTCGTTGAACACTTGAGAGAGGCTGGAATAGAAAAGTTCGCTGACTACATGCAACGGTATGAATCTGCGATCGATAGACGAAGAACCAACAACGAGAACATATTCAGGGTCGACGCGCTTGTCCAAACTATAGTACGGGAGCATGCTTTAGCGATTAGGCCAGTTCCAGGTCTTCCAGCAGTGGCAGCGCCTCTCCCATCTGTAGCACCTTCAGTTCCTAGAGAGGATGAATACCAGCCGAAGAAATATCCTATTGAGGAATGGACAGTATTTTACGCACCTCATTTGAACAGGTATGTTTTCCAGTATAGGATTGGAAGCTCTTGGGACCAAAGAGAATTCTTCAGTTATGAAGAGATGCGGGATTTCATGGTTAAGGGAGAAGCAAAGTTGTATGTTCATGCAACACGAGGAGAGGAAATAGTAACATGGAAAGGACTCTCGATTCCAGACTTCAAACTGACGTCTGATGCAAAGTGGCAAGTTGGCACTGGGCCTGAGCGAGTGTTCTATCATCTGATGCAACCGATGTTTATGAGCACAAGTATCGAGAAAGGCTGGATTTGGAGAATAACGACTTGGCAAGAAGAGGCAGGAATAGCAAGACAGAGGGACATTGATGTTCCAGAATCCGAATTGCTCAGTGGCGCCTACGGATATGGAAAGTACGGGATGGACGGAAAGCCAGTGAAGGCCTTACCGCTTGCACCTGAAGCCTTGATGGATGAGGACCCTAGAGTTCGGGCTAGGTTAAAACTTGATCTTGAAGAAGCAAAGCGGCAATATGAGGAGTCTGGAGAATGGTATGAGAACGTTTTCGAGCCTATGGCCTCACGTCGAGAGGCAGAGGTAGAGCGTCGACCTGAAGTTACACCTCCTACAGCAGCGAAAGGCCCGCGTTTTAAGCCTGGTGACAAAGTGGTTGAACGGCAGACAGGCAACGAGTACACGATCAAGAACACGGATAGCTGGCCAAGCGTGCTGCTTGCAGATAGGTACGGGAATCTTATTGCTAAGGACGAGTTTCAGCTTATGACGCCTGAAGAGTACGAAGCATTGAAAGAAAAAGAACGCGTAGAACGAGAAGCACGAAAGGCAGGAGTTCCAGGAGCGCCTAGCGCTCCAAGACCTGGCGTGAGTCCAGTTGATGACGTGCAAAAGAAACTAGCAGACATCTTTAATGATGCCATATTCCGAGCTCTCGGGCGCGTTCCGACTAACTCCATGTCTACGTTCAGGGTTGAATATGACAAGGTGAAGGATAAGCCTTTCGCTGAAGCTGAAGAACACATTCTGAAAGTTGCGAATGAGATCATTGATACCTTTACGGCGAGAGGAATGATAGGGCGAGCAGTTCAGCCTCCGACCCGCATCTCTATAGAAAGACCAGGAGAGCCTGAACAGTATGTGGGAGTGGGCCGTGTTCCTCCAACACAGCCTCCGAAAGAACCGCTTGAACCTGAAGAAATGAAGTTTCCTCGTGGACCTTCCCGAAAAGAATTTGACCAGTTGTGGGATGCTTTCAGGTATAGGATGCAGGAGCAAGCCTATAACCCGTTTGACTATCAGGACCAGTTTGAGGAGTACATTGCAGGCACGCAGTTTCGGGATTGGAAAGACCTTCTTCAGAAGTTCGAGTTTTTTGTAAAAACAATCATGGAGGGAGCGAAGCTTCCGCCCTTGTGGCAGTGGAGAGGGACGCCGATTCCAGTCGGTTTAGAAGGCGTTTTACGCAAGACTCCAGCTGAACGCTTGGAAGACGTAATCGTTCATTTCACATCAGTCGTTATCAGAAACGCGAGAAGCAGAGGGAAAGCGCCGAAGCTTGAGGATTTGGCAGAGGAGCTTCGAGACAGAGGCTTAATCTCCCCTGATATGATGATTGCACCGGGTCAGCCGCTTTACGATGAAGTCAAGAACGCTGTAAACAAAGCCTTCAATAGAAAAGATGATTGGTTCACAGGCATAAGCCTAGCAGAGCTCACAGACTTCTTAGCAGAAACCTAAACGTACCTACTGTGATGAAATTTGGTTAAATGTCCTAACTTGGGGATAGGAGTTCCTTGATCCTTCTCAGAGCCTCTCTGTGGCGTCTTTCTTCTTGTACTATTCGCCACACTACCGTAAAGGCGCCGCCTGTTGGCTGAACCTTCTTTAGTTCTGGAAGGAGATTTTCTTCATAATCAGCGATGCCTTTTGTTTCCTCGTCTATGAAGTATTGAAGCCTATCGGAGATGCTACCTTTAGGAGTTGAACTGTCTTCAGAAGATTCGCCCCACTCTCTTTGATAATCCTCAAGCATTTTCCCTATTTTCTGAGTTAACTCAGTCTCGTTTGACCTATCAAACCGACCCTTCGCAATTATGTCCCTAGCAAGTGCATCAGCAAACCTTTCTTTCCAAGGATAAAGGGGTTTGAACCACGTACGAAGACCGGGATTACCAGGCTTAGAATGATGTGATGACTCAAGCTCTTTCTTCATATCTAAAAGAAGATTCCTTAACGACTCAATAGACATTGCTGGAAGATCATAATGAGCAAGTTTGCCAGATACACCCATCTCCATGCTGAGCAGTTCTATCTCTTTTATGAGATCGGTTTTTTTCAATGGTTCTGAACCATGAAGTCTAGCTCTAGCTCTCTGAACCTGTTTGGGATAAACAAGCTCAATTTCAATAGGCTCAGGCAATTCATCAAACGAAACACTTGCGAATTCAGTCGATAGTCCCCGCTTTCTTAGTTCATTTTCGCGTTCTTGTCGAGGTAGACTGTCCCATTGCGCCTTTGACATGCCTGCTATTTCATGTTTTTTTATCCATCTTGTGTGCTTTGCATGGTCTGAAGTGAATTCAACAAGCCACTGCTCCCGTTCATCTTCGTCGACTATCTGCTCAATGAGTTTGGCTTCACCTTCAGGAGTTTTCTCTGTCCAAGGGTCCTCATAAATGGTAACAATATCGCCGGGTTTACGAGCCATTTCTTGCTCACCGATAAGGTGATAGGTTGTTAGAACAGATAAAACTTTGCTGAAGAATGAGCATAATAAAGGGGGGAAATGTGAATAGTGAAGAAAAAGGGGGGAAGAACTATCTGGTGGCGATTTCTCTGATGACTTTGCCAGGGTGTGCCTTGCTTCTGGACCGAATGCGTATCTTTCCAGGGCCTTTGCCTTCGCAGGCCTTTCCGATCACGCCATTTCTCTCGGCTCTACTTTCAACCCCGACGGTCTTGTGCGCTGCGGTTGTGAAGGCTGCCTTCACTTCTGGGTCTCCTGCTCCTGGTGCGGTGCGCTTTCTTGAGAAAATGGTGACGTGTTTCTTGGCTGCGGTCGCCATGACCATGACGGCGAACTTGCCCTTTCCTGGAATCTGTAACGCTATTGGGTTTATTCTTTGCCATGCTGCTGAGGGCATTTTATTTGTCTCCTTGAGAGAAGGTATTTGGGATTTCTGAGATAAGAGAGTGTCGTAAACGTGTCGTAAACTTTTTATTGACTATGTCAACTTAAGGTAAACTGTGAGCAACAAGGTTCATCGTGTTAAAGATCCTTCTACTGTGATTCGCAGGTTACGGTTGATTCCTTACGGAGACCTTTCCGAGATTCTTAAGGGGGGAGAGACGGCTTTTCTTGAAGATTCTGCTGAACAGAAACTTAAACGGCAAACAATCTGGAAGGCTGCTAGGAAACTTTCGGTTATGACGAAGAAGACTGTTGTTGCTCGGAGGGGCGTGCTGAAGCTGAAACCGGGGGGCAATATGGAAGGATACTTGTTTTCTGTAGCAGCTCAGCGATCTCGGAGCCGGAAAGCCGCTTAGGTTTAGATTTCGGTTTTTCACTCATGGCTTCTTCAACCTAAATCTTTAACTCGAACATCAGGCGTTTCAGATATTCATGGACTGTTTGGAAGCCTTAAGGATATATGGTCTTCCCATCGTGGAGGCTAAGCCGGACAAGCTGAAGGAAGCAGTCGACCACATAAACGTATGCCACGAGTGCCAGAAGCATTTCAAGCTGAAGGGAAAGAAGATAAACTAGCCTTCTAGGGAAATGTCTACTGGGGACGATATTTATAGTCTTTCCATTCACAACTTATATGACGATTATTCCAACGCTCAAACGCCTTCTGATAGGGGTCCATGTTGTTGTAAGGCATAACCCAAGCGTCCATTCCCAGCTCACGAATTTTCTGAACTCGGAACAAGTCTTCTTCTCTTGAGCTCCAGAACCCGATAAGAACATAAATCATTAGTTTGTATTTGCCGAAATGCTGAATCATAGCTTCAAACTTTGGCACTAAATCGTCTCGGGGGTCATCCCAGGCTGTGCGAATCTGCTTCCAATACTGGAGCCTACTCAACGCATCGCCTTGCTTATCATTGAAAATTCGTGCGTCTATTCCACATTGAAAATCCACAGGTTGCCCTAGCTTCAGAAGGTACTCCACAACATCGAAGAATTTGGGGTTTGCCGTAGGTGAATTATCCATCACGCTAACATACTCTCCATTGAGATTCAGATTTTTAGGCTCTACTGAATGAAGAGATCCTTCTTTTGTTCGCACTACACAGAAAGGGCAGTTCCGAAAGCATCCGCGGCTAAACCACAGATAGCTCGTCTTGCAGTCTGGATAGATTGAATAGTCAAGGTCGCATCTTTCTATTTCGGGAGGAAGATGTGAACGCACATTAAATCCGGTGCCACCAACAACCATGTCGGGCGTAATCATCCTTTTTGACGTGAATTGGAAAAGGCTTGAGCAGTAAATCTTGTCATATTCTCTGTGAAAAAGGGGGCTATACCATTCAACTGAGTCGCCTTGGTCTTTGTGGTAACGGCTGATCTGCATGTAGGCCGTGTTCTCGATTTTAGGTTCAAGGTTGACTAAAGCGATCTTCATGCTTATGGACTTTAGACTGGTTTGTAGCTGTTTATGAGGTTTTGGAGTGCTTCCTGATATTGTTCTCTCATCTGCTGTGCTTCTTGGCTTCGTAATCCTTCAAGTGACTCGTAGAGCATGCGTGTCATGTCTACTTGATGCAGTGCCAGGCTTGTGCGGGTTTTTTCAAACCACGTGTTGAAGTCTCCTTTTCCAGTGAAGACGTCTTTTAAGCCTTCTCGGTACTTTGCCCTGGTAGCTTGAAGTTCCTGTTTTATTTTAGGAGTGTAGTCTGCATGTACGGGTATGAGTCGATTGATTACGCGGTCTATGAATGTTTGCAGATCCTGGTCTAAGCTTAGCGGCTCCTCGGCGCTTCCGCTTCTAGGAATAGCTCTTAGCGAAATCGAAGCCTGTGGCTTCCTAATCTTTCGAGGTAGGCCACAAACAGAACAGCGTAGCAGCTCACCTTGGACCACTACGATCATGGGGTTTCCGCAGGCGCCACACACATTTCTTTCTACCCGTTGCATTGGCTAAGCCCGTCTTTTGCCGATGGCAACATAATGAAGCTTTATTCCTGGTGATAGAGCATAGAATTCGAAGCTTTCTGTTGTGACGTTGCGTAGGCTTACGGGGCTTATGAGTTGGTCTGTTGGGAGGCCGATTTGTTCATACAGCATGGGTATGACTGTGCTTAGTCCGGCGTTTAATGCCTTCTGTATGTTATCTCTCTGGATGTTGAGTGCTTCTTGGGTTTTGGCTCTTGAGTCGGCAAGTGCAGAGTTTATGGCTCCTTTCATTCGGATGTGGTAGTTGACCAAGACGTATTGTAATATGTCTTTCATGTTGATTAGACCCTTATTCACTGAATCCTGTATGGCATCTCGGTACAGATTTAGGGCTGTCTGTGTTTTTGCTCTTGCATCTGCTAACCCGTTGTTTACGCTTGCCTGTATGTTGTTTCGGTAGGTGGACAGGGCTGCTTGTGTTTTGTTGCGTGCGTCAGCTAAGCCGTTGTTTACGCTTGTTTGAATATTGTCTCGGTAAGTGTTCATCGCAGTTTGGATATTGGTTCGCAGATTCCTAATGTAAGTGATAGTGTCTAGAACTGCCTTTCTCGCAAGTTTGAGCCCAGTGTTTACATAGTATATTACTAGGTTGATGCCGCCTCCCTTTACGGTTGCGCCTTCATTGTATGCGGAGCCCTGGATCGTGTACAGCATGTTGCGGAGTGAGTTTAAGGTGTCTACTAGGGGCTTGAGGGGCGCGAAATCCGTGAAGAATCCTGGAAAGCTCTCCGCGAGCCAAGGAATCGCTGGCTCTGGAACATCTATTACTGGCGTCTCAGGAAGGGTTATTGACGGTATGACTATCGCTGTTGCAGCTGGAAAATCCATTGACGGGATTATTATTGTAGAGGCAGTGGGTAAATCTATATTTGGGATGCTGATGTCTGGAGCTTTCGGTATTGGTATAGTAGGAAGGTCTATGCTTGTAGGTTCTATAGCTAATATTGTTGGAATACTGATTGTGGGTGCTGCTACTACAGGTGACTGACCTTCCCGAGTTTCGATCACTGCAACTACGGTAGGCACTTCAGAGAACCTTACTTGCTTTCCTGTGAGCGGGTCGTAGTAGAAGGATCTGGCCCATCCTTTAACTGTGGCTGTGACTGTGCCCTTTGCAAGTGGCATGGAAGGCATGGCTTTCGCGATTATTTCTTCTAGACTTGGAATATTTGGAAGCTGAGACTCAATCATCATCTTAGAACCACACACCACAGACTAGTAAGAGGTCTTTATGCTTAAAGTTTTCTCATTCTCTATTACTTGGGAGGAGGAGGTTGGGGAGAAGAAAGGAGAGGCTATTGAGGAGTTTCTTTCTCTGATACAGAATGACCACCCTCCCCCCTTAGATTACTGCTAAAAAGTGTTATTTATGTCTTCACTTAACCTATTCTCGCTGCTCTCCGGAAGCGTAGTAAATGGGTTGCCCATCTTGTGACAAACGTGTTCAAGACTTGGCTGAACGCCTTCTGAATAACCATCCTAAGATGTCTAAGGATGAAGCATACAGCAGGGCAAAAAGCGGCTTCGAAAGAGCACGTATCAGGGAGGCAAAATCGCACTGTCTAGTTCATTTGTGGATGGATTATTTTCGCACCAAAAAGTTTTCTGAAGCTGAAGCAAAGCAGAGAACAAGAAAGATCATTGCACGTCTAAAGTTAGCCATGAAAACAAGAAGGAAAGAACTGATTGAGCAGGGGTATTGTGATCCTAAAAAGAAAAGGGTCTGTATTCCGATATTTTTGCTGGAAAAGAATGATGGGGTTTTTCTTTTCTGGGAAAAGGTTCCTTGCAAAATGCAGAGATTACCGCTTAAATGTTTGTTGTTCCGTTGGAGCTTCAAGACTGACTGGAAGGCTACTTTCTTCTGGAGCTTCAAGCATTTTCGTTTGATCTGGATAGGCATAGGGTACAATCCTGACTATCAACTGGCTTGCGTTACAGGCACCTGTGCAGGAGACAGCAGCGGATGTGGAACGGGAAAATGCCTCAGTGATATTGATTGTGAACTTACGGGTTGTGCAGTGACGGGGGCATGTGGCTGCCCTGATCCCACTGTGGAGAACAGCGAGCTGACAGACAACTGTAGCGTACTTTGCCGTCTTGGTGGGGCCGCAGCTTGTGGGACATGTGTGTTAAAGAAATGCACGGCGCCGAACTGCATCATCGCTTCTTGCGCTGCTGGAAAGTGTGGCTTCACTTGCAAGAAAGGCTTTCATTACGTTAGTCCTCTCTGTGTTCCAAACATACAGGGTGGCTTGAACGTTCCGAAAGCACTGGAAATAATTTTGGGTGACGAAGGCTAGACTGCGCCGCCTTCAGGGGCAACCTCGCCTTTCATTTCCCATGTGCCACTTTCAATGTTGCCTGCGGTCTTCGCGCTTTGAAGCATTGCTATTATGCCATCGCGGACAGAGTTTTTCTTTGTCGGCGTCCCTTTTACCACTATGGTAACGATGAGGGTGTACTTGAACTGTTGTTCAACACTCAAGAACCTATCACCTCCTCAGCAAACGTATTTTCTGCCTCCGCCGCCAAGTCCATAGTCTCCAGAAGGTTGCGGGACAACTGGCAGTGCAGGGTCTTCTATGAGCGGATAGTTGTCGAAGTGTTCTCGCCCGTCAGCGTCATCAGGGTCTATTTGATAGGGCGTATCCCATACTGCGCCTAGATTCGTCGCATCGGGGTATCTTACCGTGTAGTCACTCCAATAGTTGCCTCTTCCGTGTCCGTCGTCCCAGGTGCATGTCGTGTTGCTTACGCGAGGATAATAGGCTTCATCGTTGAAGTTGTTATTGTGATGGAAAACAATATTGCGAGAGTTGTACATCTGAAACTGTTCGCCAGCATCTCTTAGTGTGTTGTAGGTGAAGCTAACGTTGTTTGAGTTCCATATGGTAATTGACACATCGAAACTATCGATTGTGTTGTTAAAAACCAGCGCGTTTGAAACTCCCACCAGTTCGATTCCGCTACCACAGGTATCCTCGAAAGTGCAATTAGCAATCGTTACGTTCGCACAGTTTTCCACACGAATTCCTGTTGCGCCACGCTCGCCATACGTTGTCAGAAACGTAAAGCCTGAGATGGTGACATTATCCGCATTAGCAACATAGATCTGCCAAGCACTATCAGTGTAATTTCTGTATTTCCCATCAATAACCGTGATTTCACCTGTGGCTATAAGCGATAAGGGCTTGTAGGCTCTGACATAGTCATAGTAAGTTCCGCTTTCAACCTCTACCGTTCCTGCTTGAGCCAAATTGTCTATTGCTTCTTGAATAGTCGAGAAGGCGACTGGAACGCGGGCTAGAGGCAGAGGTTCCAGTGCATGTATCGGCATGCTATAGAATATGGCACAGGTTATGAAGAGAACTGTGATAATGACTAGATATTTTCTCAATTCCTATCACCTCCTAGTAGAACCATATACGAATTCCAACCTGTACATCGTAAAGGTCAAGAGTTGCATAGTCAACTAAAGCATCTTCAAACCTCAAATTATAGGTTGCGTTGCCAGTTACAACACTTTTTACGTCATTGTCGCCGACTTGCACATCTCCATATTCTCGCGTGCTCGCAGCGACATACCATTGATTGTCAATCAGGTTGATGGCTATGATGCCATCTACTGTCCATGTTCCTGTGCTGACCTTTATGCGAATGTTCTGAGCGCCCTTAATCGCGTTGTACCCTGACGAACTCGCGTTTTGTATTGCTCGGATTTTTATAAGAACGATGGCTTGAATAATAGTTGACCCAGCAGGAATATTTGCGACAACAACATCAGGCAAGTCCTTATCCGTAGCAGACGCAGGGAGTAGTATCGGATTAGTAGTTGACACATCGCTCCAGAAGGTCATGCAACAAACTTTCCTATCTACTGAAGCCTGAGTTGCCACGGCGCCACCGCTTAGAAAATCAAGATAGCCTACGCGTGTTGTAGTTAGCTGAAGAAGACCAGCCTGGTTGATGTTGTCAAGGTAGCCGATCCGAGCAGATGTCAGAGTAGACAGGTTTGGAATATTCAGCAGTTGAGCATTGTTCAGGTTGTCTAAGTAGCCAGCTCTAGTCGCAGTTAGCCGACCTGCCAAAGTAGCTACGCCAGAAAGGATCGTGCCGACATCTGCACCATCGAAAGCAACACTGTCAGCGAGTATGTCAGCTAGGTTCTTCGTTACCAGGTCGCCGAAGACAGGCGAGGTCAAAGTCCTAGTTGCGTAAGCCCAGACTTGTGCAGCTGTGGCTCCAGGATTGCTTAGGACGATCTCTATGGGCTAGCTTGAAGCAACTAGCTTTCCATCATCATCCACAAACAAAACCCGAAAGTTGCCCTGAGCAGTCTTAATGACACATCCCCAAATGGGCAGACCTTGGGTGGCCATGAACTTGCCTTGGATCTTGTTCAGTGCACGAAGTATCTGTTCACTCATCTCGACACGACACCTCACGACAAAAGACTATTAAGCAGAACAATGAAATAAATTATGTGGGATTTAGATGGCTGGAAATGCTTAGTTACTCAAACTTGAGAAGAAATATGACATAGTTGGAACAAGAAAGGTATCTGATGAGATAATTGCTCTTGAGGTTTCAGACCCGGAGTCTACGGAGAGGGCTATTTTCTGGCTTAAAAAAGACGATTATGAGGTTCTAGGGCTACCGACTGTAGTACACAAGTGTACTGTAACGATTGAGATCAAATAGGGAAGAGGGTGAACTGATGACTTGTAGCAGAGACATTATGACGGAAGATGCGCTGGAAAGAGAGTTTGATAGCATCCGCAAAGTTTTTAGAGGATTAAAAGACGACGAAAAACCTTTGAGAATCGAATGGGGAACCAAGAAGGCATTTGACTCGCGTTCGACTTGTTCTTGTGGACCTTAGACTCATTGATTGACCGCATACTTTATGAAGATTTTGCTGAACGTGATGTTTTCGCCTACCTTTAGGACTAGTCTAACGTGTTGCGTGAATTCTATTCTTGTAAACTCGAGAACGTATGTGCCGGTGTCGTCTTCCTTGTAGGCACAGACGTCTTCGAAGTGTGTGTAGTCGCCTTGCAGTTCCATTTTTTCTGTGGTTAAGGTGATGCTGAAGTTAGAACTCGGCGACCTAATCAGCAGCTTTTCTATGATGCCTTCTCCTTCCAAATCCAGAAGCGTCTGCTCATCCGTAACTGGAACGTCTGCCAAGTCGATAAGTTGGGTTGGCGCAGACACTGGCTTGATTTTTTCCCCTAGTTTTTCCGCGATTATCTCAGCATTGATGAGTGCGAGAGCTGTATCGAAAGCTCGGCTCATAATGCCCCAGCAACCACAGCGATAACTATACCTGCGATTACTGTGGCGGCTATTCCCAGCGCGAAGCTTTTAACTTGGCTTGCCATCCGCAGAGAAGCCTTGATGTCCATGATATCTTTTACCATGCCGTGGCACCCATCCTCGCCCCACAAGGCCAGTTCGACCTTCCCGACGCTTTTCTTCAGCCCCTCGATCTCCACACCTGTTGCTCCAGAGTTTTCTCTCTTCTTTTCGTGCCGCGACATGCGCATTTCACCAAGCTAGGAGCTATTGCTTTGGCTTTGGGAAGACGTACTCACTTAGCTCGATCAATGCCGAATTTTCGCCGAAGCCCGCGACGAATGCCAGCCAGAACAAGCTGAATAATGTGTCGAACTGCTGCGGGATTTGTGCTGTAGGTAGTGCTACGCCTGAAATGATTATTGCCAAAATTACTGCTAGAATCGTTGTTCCAGTGTATTTGTGGCTCCATCCATCCGTCTCTATCTGGTTTGACTTACGCGCTATAGGCAACAGGAGCCTGACTATAGTTCCTATGAAGCTTCCGATGAACCATACTAACTGTGTCGCTGAAACGATAGTGGGACCTTCAGCATAGCAAAGTGTGGTCAGCCCTGAGAGTAGTAGTGCAAAGACCAATAGTGCTTCTAAGATGTTTTTTCTCATTTTTAGACATCTCACATTAACCTGTTTGTCCTGCAAACAAAATAAAGCTATCGCTCATGAATGAGGTAGCCATGTTCGTTTCGCTCAACAACGACAGTGCTTCCTCTTGGTAGAACCATTTGAGCGACAATCCAGGTCGCTACTGCGCCAAGCGGAATTCCAATGAGTACGCCAACAAATACCCATGCAACCTCGTCAGCCAAATTGAACCCCAAAAATATGATAGAGTGTTTTACTGTTTAAATGCTTCGTTCTAGTCCTCTAGGTAGCAGAACCAAAGTTCATAGGGCGATGCTGAGCCCTCAGTCCAAACTAGACTGACCTTGCCAGTCTGAGCGCTCTGACTGCAGCTAAGATAAACGGGCGTGGCGTAAGTGTGATCACTCGTGAACAGTCCAACCGGGTTAAGCCAGGCTCCGCTCTTGTGGATCACCTGAATCTCTCCGCCAGAAACATAGAACACGTACAGCTTGCCTCCGCTTCCACAGGCGATGACAGGATATGTGGCTCCAGAGGATACTAGGATTTTCTCGTCGTTCCAGGCATCACTCTCATACTTGCGATAACATAGTTCGCCAGTGGACTTCACATAGACAAGGTGAACGCGTTCAGGGTCTCCTGCTGCAACTACTTCGCTACAGCCGCAGAAGTCGCTGAAGCCGGCGCTCAGAGTGGCTAGGGCAGTAAAGGAAGAGTCTAGGCTAGAGTTCTCGGCGATTTCGCACCAGTAGAGAATGTTGTCGCCGCCCTTCAACAAGCCAATCAAGTCGTAGGGCGAGCTGGACTTGTAGCGGAGAACCTGAGATCCCCCAGAACCCGTATCACTATAGGAAACATCAGTGCTGGAGCTCACGATCGTAGCCAGATAGCCAACTCGGATTCCGGTACTCTTATGGAAAACCCAGGGGTTACGCACTCCGCTAAGGTTAGACTGAATTCCGCCTCCATGCTGAGTGCCGCCGGCAAGAGAAACGGCATTGCCAAGAGTCAAGGTCTGGCCTGAAATCTTGTAAGGATAAACGTTGAAGCTTCCGCCATTACTCCCAGCAAAACATGAATCCACATCGAAGGCTGCGCCGCCCCCATCTAAGGCGCCGAAGTTCGGGTAGGAGACATCGATGTTCCCAGCGTAATAGGGACCTACACCGAAGGCGACTAGCTCTACCGCAGCGGACCAGGTCACTCCGTCAGCGCTTGCCTGATAGAGAATCTGCTTTGTGCTTGACTTCCAATAGAAAACGAAGAAGTTTGTCCCATCGAAAAAGACTTTGCGTTGAAAAGTGTCTCGGGTAGTCTGGCCGTCGCCGGCTACATCTGCGATTTTCTGCGGAGCTAGACCTACAGGCTTGAAGGTTGACAGGCCGACTCTTCGTGCAAGCGTTCCTTTCCGCAGTAGCGCCACACTATTCTTCCTCATCGCCCACGATTTCGCCATTAACTTCGGCTGCTGTTCCGCCAGAGGGGATTTTTGCTTTCAGTTCAATCTTAGTGTCGCCATCACCTTTGAAGTATTCTTCATGTGTAACGAGATAGTAGTCCAGAGGGAACCAGTCAGTGAAGGGTAACTTGGCCATAATGTAGTAGGGTATGGTGACTGCTTGACTCTTCCAAAATAGTTGAGCGATAATGTCTTCAGAGCAGGATACAGTGATTTTGGCTATTTGAAATCTTTTGTCCTTCTTAGGCGTGTACTCTGCTAGAGTGCTATAGGAGGTTACAGGTGTTGCGATAGTGCCTTGCTTAGCGATTTCACCAGTGGGCCTAGGGAGGACGCGAAGTTGAGGGGGAAAGACGGCGCCAGCTGGGCCTGTTGGCAAGCCTGGAATTGTTGGCATGCCTTCTGGAATTTCAGGAGCGGGAGGAATCGTGATGGACACGGTGGGAGGAACAGTTATTCCTTGTGCAGTAAGCCATGCTGCAAGCATCTCAGCTATTCGTCGATCTGTTACTGCCAGGTACTCGAGTAGTTTGTCTCTTCTAGAGAAGAATTGGCTGATTGCATCAAAAAAAGTTGGGGGTGGAACTTCACCCATAAGACGTCACTTACTCTAGAGGCGAGACTTCGCCATGCATTGAAACGTCTACTCGTGCGGATGAGGTTTGCTGGAATGCTACTCGTATGCCTATGTCGTATTCGTATGCTTCGAGTATGACTGGGTATCGCCAAGATCTGCCTATGTGTCCAGCAGAGGGGGCATAGAGGGTTTTGATTTTAAGCCATGCTAGAGGCGTAGTTGTGAGGTTTTTGCACTCTTCAATGAATGCTATGGTTTCGTCTTTAGCAGCCAAGTCAGCTTCGTAGATTTTGCCTTTCTGACCTTGCTTGATCGTGTAGTAACCGAGAGATCCAGAAACACCGTCTACGACCATGTTTGTGATGGCAATTTCTGATGTAGAGCCTGAGTGTGTTGATAGGAGGGTGAAGGGTTTAGGTGCGGGTCTCAATGTAACATCGCTCATGTTCTCACTTCCATTGTCCGAGGTCACGCCATTCTTTGATGAGGGCTTGCACCTGTGGCTTTGTGGAATCAACAGGTATCGGTCTTGAGACTTTCATGCCGTCTTTGAAGTTGTAGTCGAACGTTTTTCTGCCGTAAATGGTGAACCACTTTGGTTCCGGGCGATATCGCTTTGCTAAAATATCCGTGATGATGTCCACATCCGTGAGGTATTTGATGTTGTAGGCTCCATAGGTGAATCGGATGTAGGGATCAATCGTTTCTGACCCGTACTGATTATAGAAAACCCAGCCCAAAGTAACTTTCGGAATGCTCATGACCTCTACTGGCGGCCAAACAAAACCGTAGTCCTCACCAATCGAACCAGGAAGAAGATCATGGTAGTCTGATTGCAGATAGCCACTGATCCATGATGGATAAATCCGCATGCTCGGATAGGCTTCAAGACGGATGTGTAACAAGTAGTCTACGTCGTCGTAGTTGAGCATGTCAGTAAGTGTTATTCCGCCAAAGGTTCCGCCAAGCTTTATTATGCCACTGTTTCCGTCCGGGGCAATCTGGACGCCTAGTTTGCCATATTCGAAGGGGCGCACCATCTTGTCTATAACTTGAAAGGGTACGATGCCTTGGCCCGTCTTAGCTATTACGTGAAGAACGCCGATGTCATTAACGTCCAAGAAAACTTTCTTCTCATTCAACTTTTCAACCACCAAAGAAGAATAGGCGTATCAGACTTAAAAGATTTTTAGTTTAAGCTTAAATAGAAAGTAAGCGAGTAACATTAATTGATGGTGAAGTTGATGGGAGATACTTTTGTATTCATAGATAAGACTGGAAAGAGCTACGAGTTTGATAACCTCTTCGGCGGCTCCGGGTCCACACTCATAGCCTGCGAACAGACCGAACGCGTCTGCTACATGATGGACATCGATGCTGGCTTTAGGGTAAGTCCCAGCTATCACTGCTTTTCGCATAGGGCAAGTTTTGGCTGATTCAGCACTGCATTGGTCCTGCCATATTGGCAGAAAAGAGCTTAGTTCTATTTGGCTATATGACCCGAAAGCGGAACATTGATAACCAGGCTGACCAGAAAAGCCGCAGGCTCTTTTGCAGTAAAGAATAGGAACTACTTTTAATGGTTCTTTCGGGTTGATAAATTGAACAACTACGCCGTCAGACCCTCGCCATGCGCTGAAGGGTCGCAATTCTCCTTTCTCTAACCATGTCCATTGTGCTATCTTGTCGCCTCTTAGTATTCGATAGGCAATGCGCGCGCGGTTAGCATAAGGAAACGGTGAAACCTCATCGTATTCGCACGCCAATACTTCGGAAGCAATAACATCCTCAAATTCGCTTGGCAATGGTATATCTCGTTTAGGTGCGTCATATTTGAAAACGACGCGGGGATCATATTCAACTAAGTCTTTTATGGCTTTACAGCCGTGAGCTGTTAAAACGTAGTCTCTACGCACAATGCACGTTTGAGGGGATGTGAACACCACTAACTCTTGCGTCAAGGATAACCCTTCTGTAATTCACTGTTTTTGAAAGCACTATTTAAACGGTTATGGAAGAGTCTCTCGGCGCTCAAGGAGTTCCTGCTTCATGGTCATGCTCCAGAATCGACTTTTCGTTCGTTTATGAACTCTTGGACCTTAGTAAAGATGTGTGCAGCCAACTCTTCGGGGTCGATCTTGCAGAAAGTGTAATAAACCATGAGTTGTGCTGCGGTGCTGTAGTCTTTGGCATTGAGAAGTTCTGAGACTCTCTTTTTGACTTGGTCCTCTGTTGGCAAGGTCATTTAGGAGTGGCCTCTTGCTTAACGGCTTTCTGGCCTGTGTAGCTCTCCCAGCGGTCAACGATCACCTGACAATAGCGGGCATCGATGATCCAGTGATCAAGGCATTCGAAAAATGGTGCAAAAAAAGGAAAGGCTATAAACTACCAAGCAGCCCCACTTAAGACTTTTTGTATTAGCTCCATGTATCTTTCGGCGCATTTCTCTTTCGAGAATTTCTCTGCGTTCAGTCGACAATTCTTAGGGTCTATTTGCTCAAGCTCTGGAAGCCAAGTAAGTATTTCAGGCACGTTTTCGGTGACAAAGCCGGACTTCATATGCTCTATCACTTCGGGAACTGCGCCACTTCTTGTAGCGATCACTGGCGTTCCGCACGCATTAGCTTCTGCAAGGTTCAAACCGAAAACTTCACTATATTCAGGCAAAAGCGGGCTGACGAGTGCTTTGGCGCTTTGAAGGTAATGGATTTTTAAGTCATGTGAAACTTCGCCCATGTACTGGATTTGTTTGCCGTCGCACCTTCGCATAACCTCCATGACGAAGCCAGGATCTTCAACATACCGGTCTGAGCCCATCAAGATACCTTTCATGTTAGCTTTTTTGCACAGGTCAATGAATTGTAGTGCTCCTTTGTAGTAGCTTAGGCGAGACAAGTAGACCAAATAGTCTTCTTTCTCTACTTTTAGCGGGTACAAGTCAAGGTCGATGCCATTGTACGCGTACTCGGCGTCAGTTTGATAAACGGTTTTGATGTAGTCTCGATGAAACTTTGAGACTCCGCAGAGACACGGTTTATCGATGGGCGGCTTGCTTCCCCAGGGCCGAAGACCATGAAGAGTCTTGATGATTTTTAGACCATCCTTTCTAGAGTTCATGGCCGCAAACTGCCAAGTGTGGTCTAGAACAATGTCGAAGTCTTTGAGAGTACCGCGATATTTTTCGTAGGCAGCTTGCTCTGGATTTTGAAAGGAAGGTTGCTCACATTCGAAGAACTTGACTTGCGAGCTGGGCCAGCGTTCTTTGAAAGCATCCTCGCTTCCAACAGCAGAGATTAGAGTTACTTCATTTTCTAGTGCGAGCGATTGAGCTAGACATGCAGCAACTTCTTCGAGTCCAGCGTAGCCTCTGCTTGGTGAAGTAAAGACCATTGTGCTGATTACTCCAATTTTCATTTTCTTAACCCCTTGTTTTTATACTTGAATCGCTGTTCTAGTGCTTCTCTCAATATTAAGCCTTCCTCGAAAGAAAGCTTAGATGTTGAAATGGGCGTTGGATTACAGGCTTCAGTTCCAAAGCCCTTGTAAGCTTGATAAACTGTTTTCTTGTCGAATTTTACGTCGAATTGTTCTGGATTCCTGTAAATTTGGCTGCCGGGATAGGGAACAAGCGTCGTAAAATCCCATTCTGAAACAAACGGTTCCATTTCTTCGCAGAAGCTCCAGGTTTCCGTTAACGTTTCCTGGCTTTCTCCGGGAAGCATAACAATCATTGCAGCCTTAACTTTAATGCCTAGAGAGTACAGAAGTTTGATTGCTTTCTTGTTTGCTGCAACCGTTGTTCCCTTATGGATTGTTTTCAGGATTTGGTTGCATCCGCTTTCGATTCCGAGCAGCACTTCATGTAATCCGTTTTTAGACGCTTCACAGAGCAGCTCCTTGTTGCGAAGCACAAACTGACTATTCCCAAAAGCGCGCCATGTAAACCCCATTAGGCCCAAAGTCTTAATTATTTCCATGTCACGTCGAGGATAAGTGAAAAACTCATCATCATAGATCTGGACGGCGCTAAAACCGAGTTCACTTATGCTCTTCAGGTCTTCTCGAACCCATTCATACGAGTGAAATCGCGCTCTATTGAAGGGTGGACGGCAGCAGAAAGCACATCGTCCCCAAATGCAAGAATAAGCGGTCATCATGCTGGTCGCAGGTTGTGCATTGATTTTAAACTTGTATTCTTTTAGGTTAAGACATTCGCGGTCCGGGTGTGGTGCTTCATCTATTTCTTTAAGCCATCCAGTAGCAACCACTATACCTTTGAACAGTCGGGGTATGGTGACTTCGCCATCACCTACACTTACGGCATCGAAACCTGCAGTTAAGCAGTCAGACGGTACAAGAGTTGCATGTGGACCGCCAGCCCATACTTTCTGAGCGCCTTCTTTTTTCAACCACGTTACGATTTTCGTGCTCATCTCAAAGTCTGGAGTTGCTACAGTTACCCCATGAACATCAGCTTCGACAAATCGAAAGCCATCTGCAAAATCCAAGACTTCAACGTCACACCCAAGTTTCTTGAATACTGCTGAAGCAGTCATAATCCCGAGGTTCGGCAATGCCTTTTGGTCAAACAGATATGGACGAGGAGGAATGATTAAGGCTACTTTCAACCTTCTCAATTTCCTGAGATTTTTGTTACTTGAGCAATAATTGAGTTCGGCAAGTTCCAATAGTAGTAACGGTAGTAATCTTCTGCCGCCTTTTTGTTGCAGGTACGCCTCAATTCATTTTCCCTCTAGAAACTACGTGTTTTGAACCACTCTATAGTTTCTGCGAGCCCTAAATTCAATGGGTATTTAGGCGTCCATTCCAGCAGTTTTTCAGCAACTTCGCTCTTTTCCCATTGGAAAACAGGTTCTCCTTTTTCCAGAGCCTCGCCGGCTTCATATTCTCCTTCTAAGACTTTATTGCTAGAGCCAGTTAGCTTCTGGATCATTTTGGCAACTTCAATGGTTTCGTAAGGCTTGTTTTCAACATTACCTCCATTGGCAATCGTTAAACCATTTAAACCAACTGAAGTAGGGAGTTTCGCTAGAAGTAGCTTGTAGAATCTCAGAACGTCACCTGTGTATGTGTACGTTCGTGTAGCATAAGGGCTCTTAACAATGACATCCTCGTTTCTCAAGCATTTTATGATGCATTGAGCAATGAACTGGTCTGTTCTCATCATTGGTCCATAGCATGAGCCTGTTCTGATAATCATGCAGGGAACATTGAACGTTCTGTGGTAGGTCATGTAGAGTTCTTCAGCCATCCACTTCGTTAGACCATAGACGTTTGTTGGCTTTGGATGTGTTTTCTCAGTTATAGGCTGCTCTTCTCTTGGCACACCTAGAAACTCTACGCTACTTGAAGGATATAGAAGAAAGGGCTTCAACGGCAAGTCTTTTACGCACTCAAGCAGAGTTAAGGGACCGAGCAAATTGTCCTGTAATGTGTGCTTTGGAGAGCTTGTTCCTAATGGGCGATCAGCTTGGCAAGCGCAATCCAAAATTAAATCAAAGAGAGCAACGTCTTGTTTTGTAAGGTCAAGAGTTGATTTCCACACGTACTCAACTTTTTCCGCTATGCCTAATTCTTTGAGACGCCAAGCTTCAAAAAATCGGGTTAAGTCGAGTATGGTTACTTCATGTCCCAATTCAATGCAGATTTTGCTAAAGTTGCTGCCAAGCTCTCCTGCACCGCCTAAAACCAAAACGTTCATGTTGCTCATTCAAGCAACCTCCCGATTCTTCAATTTCTCGCATAGGCTAAGATAGTTTTGGGCTGCCACTAGCCTATCGAACTTTTTCACAGCCACTTCTCTGCATGTTTCTGAAGAGATGAGACCTACGCTTTTTATGGCATCTAAATATTCTTCATCATTTGCGCAGACAAAGCCATTGACCCCGTTCTCAATTATTTCAGGCAGCGCACCCAAGTTCGAGACGATACAAGGACAGCCGCAGGCCATCGCTTCGATCAACACAAGCCCGAAGGGTTCGTGGCATTCGTCAGGAAAGATCAGGGCTTTAGCGTTTCGGTATAGTTCTCGTTTGAGCATGTTGCCATGGGGTTCTTTGGCTTCTTCGATCACTTCAATTTTGGCGCCTTTTTCATTAGCCTTCTGAATAATTTCGCTGTATGTCGCACCATAACGCTCATGCTCTAGGATTGCGTGTTTACGGATCAGAACTTTGAAAGGCATGTCTGCTTTTACAGCGAGTTCTATTGCCTTGGCTAGACCTTTGTATGGCGTAGGTCTGCCGACCCATAGCAAGTAGTCCTCTTCAGAACTTTGACCACGAGGGCAGCCAGGAGTATAGAATGAAGTGTCGCATGCCCAAGGAATAATGTGTACTTCGCTTTCTTCGAATCGTTTAGGAAGCGGCGCGTCAAACTGAGTTCCTTCCCAAGGCGTGCCTTTGAACTGTGAAATAGCATTCAAAACGAGCTCTTTCCACTTGTTGCTTCCAACAATCATGTTCCAGGGGCGGCATCTAGGCCACATCGTGACGACGCCATTCAGAACATTGAACAGTTTTTTGGCATGTTCACGATGATACCAATAGATTTGTTCAGCAACTAAGTGGTCGTGAGAACAGTCTATGATAAAATCGCTTTTCAAAAGATCATCTTTATAGATTTCATACACTTCGTGTTCAGCGGCTAAAGGAATGATGGAGTTATAGGTTCCGCGAATATAGTGGAGAAAACCGTTTGTGGGGCATTTGCTGCCTGGAGCAGCAAACAGATGAACCTCATGGTCAAGTTGAGCCAAGGCTTCAGCTAAATCCCAAAAGAAAACTTCGCCGCCGTATGAGATTGGAGGTGTGCTATAGTCTGTAGTGGAAATCACGGAGATCCTCAAGTTTTTCAGTCTCCAAAGACAGTGTTATCCTAGTGTTTGGGTTTAATATTTAAGCTTAAACATTTAAATCCACGTTCATAAATGGGTAATGCACGGAGAAAATGTGATATGGTGAAGGTAAGCGTATGTCTCGGCAGCAATAGACCGGGCGGCCTTGATATTTCTTTCAGAGGCTTAGTTGACCAAACTTATGATGACTTCGAGATTATTTTTGTGGATGGGCGTTACCATAAAAGGCATGAAAGAGTGCTGGACTATGTTAAGCAGCTGGGGATAAAGCAGCCGTTTTATCATGTTCCGAACCACCGTTTTAACAAGGAGTGGCCGACGTCCTGTGCTGGCATCAATACGGGGTTCATGCTTTCGGAAGGAGAGATCGTGATAATGCTGCTCGACTATGCTTATACTCCTCCTGGATGGATAGAGAATCATTTGAAGCATCACGACAGGAGAAGGCTTGTTATGTCTCCTCACATTTACCATGACCTGCCAGAAGTTGTTACGAAAGATGGTCGGCAGCCTATGACCTTTTTTGTGGGAGAGCCTAATGTAACAGTCGAAAATATTGTTAAGGAACGTGAAAATTTTGATGAAATCAGCATCTTCAAAACCCCATTTACGCCCTCAGTTCTTAAACAGGTTCAACAGGCCCAACCGCCTCATCAAGACCCAAAGGTATTACGGGGTGAAGGGCCATCAACTCACGAGTACATGCATACGAAGAATGAGAGCTTTCTGCGTGAGGATGTTCTTTCCATAAATGGAATGGATGAGAACTACGATAAAGGAGGCGGTCCAGGCGATCTACTTTTTGGATGGCAGTTCAAGATGATAGGCTGCGAACTCTGGATTTGTCAAGAAGCATCTGTGCTAGTGCTTAATCCGAGAACAATTCTGCCTCGAACCCAATTAGTTGTGTCTAAGAGAGATGATGTTCCACCTCCATTCAGATGGTCCTACAATGATGGCGAGAAATATTACTATACTACGATGAGTTCAGGAGACGCAGGAGCCGCAGTAGTATCAAAGAATCCATACGACCTACGGAAGAAGAGGAAGGAGATATGGGATTGGCGTGAGCTTAGTCAAGAGAGGCAGCCAGTTATTCCATATATTGATATTTCAGATGAAGTTTATTATCATGGAGTGGTCTAGATGGGCGAACCTATTTTATATGATTCCAGAACGGATGGCAGACCTGTTATTTGGCATAAAGACCCGAATTGTGAAAATTTGGTTAGGCACATAATGGCAACGTTGAAGCCGGACAGGTTTGTTGAAACTGGCACACACATGGGCTGGACAGATATGTGGATGGCAGAGCAGTACCCTTCACTGCCAATATACACCGTTGAAATTGACAACCAATATTATGCTACTGCAGTGCATAACTGTAAGCGGTATCCACATATCAAGCTGTATCATATGTCGTCACCAGATTTTCTCAGGCTGATATACGATGAACTGAAGAAGGGGCTTACTTTCTTTTCTTTAGACGCTCATTGGTGGCAGCACGTACCATTACGCGATGAGTGCAAAGTCATTGTAACATTGGACAAGTACGTAGCTTTACTGGATGACTTCGCAGTCAAAAACCCTGACTTCGGAGGCGACAGCTTTGAAGGAACACCTGAGAAACCAGGGATAGAGAACAACATAGACTACGTTGCTGACATAATGGGTAGACGTCACTGGCGCCCTAACTACGAAGCGTTGCCGCCTTACCATAAGGGCTATGGGTTATTCATAAAAGGTGTAGAGTATAAGCCTCCAGAAACCATGAGGGAAGAGAATTGAGTTCTGACACGCCAAACTGGATTCCACAAGAAAAATGGGATCATATTAGAAAACTTGTACCGATAGCAACGGTGAACGCAATAATAACGTGGAACCCAATAATAACGAACGCAAAGGTTCTGCTAGTTCATCGTGTGAACAGCCCAGCAAAGAATGAATGGTGGATTCCTGGCGGGCGTATTCAATATGGAGAATCGTTGCTCAAAGCCTTGATAAGAAAGGTCAAAGAAGAAACCGGTTTATCCGTTGATACCGCAAAACTCGCGAACATATCAGCATCTGTATGGCCTGAAGTACATGCCATCGACATAACCTTTCTAGTAACGGTTAAGAATGGACCAATAAAGCTTAACGATGAAAGCGACAATTGGGGCTGGTTCAAACCCAACACCAAAACATTACATCCACAGCTTCGCAGAATATTGAAAGCAATGGATCATCAAGTCATGTTCTACAAACAAGACGACGAAAGATTCTCTGTAGAAATAGGATAAATGCCACGTGGCATGTGTTTATCTCGACTAGAGGAGAAAAGAAACTATGAGTAAGGATCCTTGGTTTCGGAATAGACTAATCCGTGACGCAAGCTACCGAGCCATTTACGACAGAATGAAAGTGGATCCCTCCATCTACATCATGGGTGAAGGTTGCCACATGAAGATTCATTTCGATGCGCCTCAAATAGAAAAGGAGTTTCCAGACCGCTTTATCACGTTGCCAATCAGTGAAGACGCAAACACCAACTTCGCCGTAGGCATGTCGCTTGCAGGCGTCAAACCCATAGTTGACGTTATCACAGCTGACTTTCTCTATAGAACGATGGACAGCATTTGCAATACTGTAGCGAAGTCAAACTTTGTCTCAGAGCCAAAAACTATCATTATACGCTCAGAATTCTTAACTGCAGGGCCAACAACAGGACAAAGACCAGAAAATCTTTTCACGCATATACCAGGCTTAAACGTGGTTATCCCATCGAACCCATATGATGCGGCAGGGCTCACGTACACGGCACTTCAAGAGAAAGCTGCAACTCTCTTTTTTGAGGATCGCATGATAGAAGACAAAACAACTTCTCCTACCGACATGATTGATGACAGTTCACATCCTAGCATTCCATTGGGTAAAGCTAGTATTCGGCGAAGTTCTTTGCGCTCGAGTGTTACTGTAGTCTCGTACGCTTTGACGCTTAGAATGCTTCAGATACTTTTCGAAGATGAAAACGTGGACTATGACTTAATAGACTTGAGAAGCATTTATCCAGTTGACTATGAACTCATCGCTGAATCGGTTATAAAAACTGGTGCACTGCTCATAGTGGAACCCGACATTACGTATTCAGGTGTCGGAGCTGAGATAGCAGCGGAGATCTCTGAGATGTGTTTTCGGCATCTACGGCATCCAGTTAAGAGACTTGGTGCGCCGCGTGTCACGATTCCAGCTAGTCGAAAGCTTCACGAGTATATGTTGCCTTCTGAAGAGAAAGTTCTTGAAGTGGCTAAGGAGTTGTCAAAATGAACCTTTTACCACTTTATCAACGGATGGTTACAATCCGTATAGTTGAAACTAGACTTCAAGAGCTTTGTTTCAAGGGAGAAGCGGGAGATCTGCATTTTAGTAAGGGGCAAGAAGCGATTAGTGTCGGAGTCTGTGCTGCACTCCGACAATCCGACTATATAGTAACGCATCATCGTACAATCGCTCATGAAATCGCCAAAGGCTCAGCACTTCGCCCACTAATAGCTGAAGTTCTCGGCAAAGCAACTGGCATAAATGGCGGTCTAGCAGGAGAAATGCACATTAGCAATCCGACAATTCGACACATTTTCAGCTTTCAACTTGTCGGAACATGCGTTCCTGTGGCTACTGGCTTAGCCTATGCACTTCGCTATTACAAGAAGACTGATGATGTTGTGGCAGTTTTCTTCGGGGATGCTGCAACTAGTAACGGTCAAGTGCATGAAGCTTTGAACATAGCAAAAATCAAGAGTGTTCCACTTCTTCTCGTCTGCGAAAACAACGGATTAGCAGGCAACATCAGAAAGGAATACTATCTTCCCACAGAGACAGTCGCAGAGAGGATGGCTGCCTATGGCGTTGAAGCGGAAACTATTGACGGAAACGATGTAAGTCTAGTCCAAGCTAACACAAGAGAGGCCGTTGAATCGTATGTGCGCCCAGAATCGAAGCCGCTTCTACTTGAAATGAATACGACAAGGTTATGCTGCCATAAGCAGGGGCAAGGTGACATAAGAAGTAAGGAGGAGATTGCGAAGTTAGCGGAGCGTGATCCCCTTCTTCCAGTTGAACAAAAACTGAGACTCACACAGGAACAGAAGGAAAGAATTTGGAGCAAGATTGAAATGGAGTTTGAACAAATACTGCAACACGTTCAAAAGGATAAGTGGCCAACATGGAACCCAAATTAGAACCCGTTGCAAAGGATGAGCGTGGAGAAAGCTGGCGAGTCCTCTTCCCTGACAACAGAGAGGCCTTGCTGATTTTTACGAAGAAAGGATTTCTCAGGGGAGGACATTCTCATAGCAATCCCGAAATCAGTTTGATTCTAACGGGCAAAGTGAGAAACTGGAAAATCGTAGACGGATGTACGGAACTCATTAACGACTTGTCGGCTGGCAATTTTATGATAAACCAACCAGGCGAGCCTCACCTAACGCTTGCGCTTGAGGACTATTGGATTTTAGACTGGAAGATAGACGCACAGATCGGAGAATGGACAACAACTGACTATGAACCCTATAGGAAGCGTGTAAGAGATCAACTCAACAGTAAGGAGCCTGCTGGCGCTGAAGGAACTAAGTCTTCTTGAAGAAAAGGCACTGTGGGTCAGAAGAACAGCACTAGAGATGGGCGTTGTAGCCAATGGAGGGCATCCTGGCGGAACGTTCTCATGCACCGATATTCTGGTTGCTCTATATTATGGGGGAATTCTCCACTTTGACCCACATAATCCAATTTGGGATGAACGAGACAGATTCATTTTGAGCAAAGGACACGCAGGTTTAGCCTTATACCCAATATTAGCGGATTTAGGGTTTTTCCCCCTCTCTGAACTGAAATCCTTCGGCAGCAGATTCGGCATCAATCCCGACAACATTAACGTACCCGGAGTGGAGATTAACACAGGTTCTCTTGGGCGTGGCTTAGGCATAGGCGCAGGACTCAGTTTATCGGGAAAGATAGACCGAAAGGACTTTTGCACAGTTGTTTTACTTGGAGATGGAGAGTGTTATGAGGGTTCTGTATGGGAGGCTGCCTTATTCGCTGCTCACCATGAACTTAACAGGTTAGTTGCCATCGTAGATTACAATAGAATTTCCGCATTGGATTTCACGAAAAATGTTGTACGCCAAGAGCCCGTTGAAGATAAATGGAAAGCATTTGGTTGGAACACAGTTAGCATCAATGGCCACTCTTTCACAGAGATCCTTCGTGTTTTAAAGGATATTCATGACCCGAAATCTAACAAGCCATTAGCCATAGTCGCCAATACAATCAAGGGCAAAGGCGTATCATTTATGGAAAACAATCCTTCGTGGCATCTTGGAGTCCCGCGCGGAGACGAGCTTGAAACGGCCAGGAGAGAATTGACACGTTGAAGCAAGATGAATTTAGAGACGTTTTATTCGATGAGATTCACAGGGTCGCCGCAAAAGATGATCGTGTCATAGTATTAACTGCTGACATGGGCGCCATCAAACTTGCTAAATTTAAGGAAAGTTTCAGAGAACGATACATCAATGTTGGCATAGCTGAACAAAGCGGCATCAGCATCGCAGCGGGTTTAGCTCTAAGGGGAAAAATTGTTTTCGTCTACGGAATAGTCCCCTTCATCACGTTACGATGTTTTGAACAGATCAAGGTTGATCTCTGCACTATGAAGCTTCCTGTAACGGTCATAGGCATTGGCGCAGGCTTCGCTTACGGCCTCGATGGTCCGACACATCACGCAATAGAGGATATCGCCGTAATGCGGGCTTTACCTGAGATGACAATATTTAGTCCTTCCGACCCAGTTTCCGTTGAACAGGTCACAAGGATCGCCTATGCTAGTCCTGGCCCCAAATACATTCGACTTGATAAGGGATATTACTCAGTGATTTACAAGACAGAACACGATTTTTCTCTGGGCCTAGCAGTTCATCGGAAAGGGGAAGACGTCACTATCATATCTACCGGTACTATGGTGCATAATGCTCTCGCAGTTTCTGATGAACTGGCTAAACAGTCGATATCTTGTGGTGTCGTGGACTTGTATAGAATAAAGCCTGTTAACGCTCCTTTGCTATTGCGTGCTGTAGAGGGCTCAAAATTAGTGGTGACTTTAGAGGACCACTCAATCATAGGCGGAATTGGAAGTGTAGTCAGTGAAGTTTTAGCTGATAACCGCGTATCCGTGCCGCTGAAGCGCATTGGCGTTAATGACCAATATAGCTTCACGTATGGCAACACGGAGTGTCTACAGGCGCTACATGGTTTAGGCGTGAATGCCGTCGTTACCAAACTAATTTGTGAACTGAGGAAGTTGTAACATGGAGTTAGGAATTCGGGGAAAATATGCGCTCGTAACTGGTGGCAGTCACGGCATAGGACTAGCTATCGCTAGTGCTTTAGCAGAGGAAGGCTGCAACGTAGCTATTTGTGCGCGAAACCAAGAGAGACTATCGCAAGCAGAGAAGGATTTGAAGGCAAAAGGTGTAGAAACAATAGGCATATCGGCAGATGTCTTGTGCGAACCTGATATTAAAGAGGTCATGGACATTGTTACTGACTTATGGAGCACTATTCATATTTTGGTAAATAATGTTGGAGGCGGAGGTCGATGGGGTTCTCCCTCTGTTGAAGAGACAGCAGAAAAAGTTTGGATGGATGTCTATAACAAAAATGCAATGGCCGCAGTTCGGTTCACGAGGCTTGCGATTCCATTCATGCGTAAGCAGAAATGGGGCCGTGTAGTGACTGTTGCTTCAATCTATGGTCGTGAAGGTGGTGGCCGACCCTGGTTTAACATGGCAAAGAGCGCAGAAATCAGTCTGATGAAGACGTTGGCTATGAACCACGATTTAGTGAGAGATGGAATCACCTTTAACAGTGTTGCGCCTGGAACAAATATTATGATACCAGGCACAGGCTGGGAGGATGAGGCGAAAAAGAATCCAGAACAATTTAAAAGAATGCTTGATTCAAATTTTCCATTAGGGCGTTTAGGCACTCCTGAAGAAGTAGCGAGCATGGTCATATTTCTCTGCTCTGAGAAAGCTAGTTTGGTTAATGGCGCCTGCATTGCTGTAGACGGTGGAGAGAGCAGAAGCTTCTAGCATTTGAAAAGACATAAATAAGCGCAAGCCTCTCAAGAATAATGCCCTCCTATGGTCTGCTAGACTATAGGCGCTGGAGGATCGCCAGTGAAAAAATGGGCACTCCATCTTAGTCAGATGTTATTAAGCAAGTCCAAAAGTTTCTGATGTATCCTTGTATTAGAGCCAAGTATGTCATTAGATGCTAAGTTGAAATCTTTTCCTCTGAAATCTGAGACTTCTCCAGCTGCTTCTTTTAGTATTGTAGCACCTGCTACGACGTCCCAGGGATTTGTGCCTACCATGAAAAATGCGTCGAGTCTTCCACATGCGACATAACACAATTCTAACGCGGCAGCTCCCAGTTGTCTAACCTTGCTATTAACTGGTTTGATACATGAGAAAGCTTTGATCATCCTTTTTACGCTTTCCTGGTCCCGTCTATGACAGAAGCCGATTATTGAGTCATCAAACTTTCGTCTCTCGGAGACTGTGATCCTTGCATCATTTAGGTGCGCTCCTTTCCCTTTCGCTGCATAAAAAAGCTCATTTTGGGGCGGGTAGAAAACTACGCCTATGATTGGTTTGCCCTTATGAACCAACCCTAATGATATGTCGAAAAACGGGTTTTGGATAGTGTAGTTTGTGGTCCCATCCAGTGGATCTACTACCCACAAGTAGTCAGATTCTTTTCCAGTCCGGCCAGTTTCCTCACCTAAAATTGGATAGTCAGGAAATCTTTTTTGCAGAAGGTTTCTTATCACGTTTTCAGATTCCATGTCTGCATTTGTGGTTAGACTTCTATCAGATTTGCGAGAAGCAGCCACTTGGCCATAGTATTTCTTGAGAATGTCTCCAGCCTTTTTCACTGCTTCAATAGCGACTTCTAGTTCTTCCATTCCCATCGAGTACAGTACCTAATGACTAAGTTTTATAAACCTTAACCATAATACGCTAGGGCAAGTGAGAAAATGACAGAACGAGAACGTGTTGTCGTCACTGGCGCTGCTGGGTTCATTGGTCATCACCTTCTGTCTGCGCTCGTAAAAGAGGGTTATGAGGTTATAGCACTTGACAACAAGTATAGCCTGGTTAAACTGCCAGCTGAGGAAGAAGGCGTAACTAAAATTCAAGCTGACATCTGCGACCACATTCAGATGAATGACTTTGGAAGGACGTTGAACTTCGATTCAGTTATTCACCTTGCCGCGATGGCGGCTCCAAGAATCGCCGAACTATATCCTAAAGAAACTTTCAGAGTGAATGTTCAGGGCACGTTTAACGTACTTCAAATGGCCAGAATTGCCGGTGTTAAACGATTCTTGTTTGCGTCGACTGCGCATGTTTATGGGATAAGCCCCAAGTACATGCCTACGAATGAGGTGCATCCGCTCGCCCTCCAAGACACTTATACGAGTAGCAAGATCATTGGTGAGAAGCTTTGTCAGCTCTTCTATGACTACCATAATATTCCGTACATAATACTTAGAATGTTTAATGCCTACGGACCGGGGCAAAGTACGGATTATTTTATTCCTGCAAAGATCAAAGAGGCTCTGCAAGGTTCGATATGTCTGAGGGGCAGATCCGTTACAAAGGATTTCCTATATGTGGGAGATGCGATTGATGCGATGGTCAAGGCGTTGCGGTCGCAGTATGTGGGATGGTTGAACGTTGGCTCTGGTGAACAGGTCGCGTTAGAGCGTGTAGCCCAAATCATAGCAGAGAAACTTAATGTGCCATTAAGCTTTGACGAAACAGAGGACAAGGGGCCTACGGCTATGCAGTGTGACTTAACACGCATCAAAATGAGTCTAGGATGGCAGCCCACGACTTCTATCGAAGAAGGACTAACAAAAACGATAGAATCCTTCAAGAAAGAGTGAAAAATTCTTCGTAGCTTACAGGACTGCGATGAATTGTCCGTCTTCATCTAGGCTATAGGAGCCCTCTAGTAGATGTTTGCAGCGCATTGCGGCATCTAAGAATGTTGGATACCCGTACTCTTTGGCTTTTAGGCAGAAATTGATGTCTTCTGAATGTCCTGGAACCTCTTCTTTAGACGTCCATGGGAGCATGTCCCATTTGAACCAGGGTGACGGAATCTTTTTGAATATTCGGGCATCTATAAGTAAGCATCCAGTTCCAACAGCATCTACTTCCATCATTCGTTGCTGAGCAAGAGAACTTGGGCTAATCGATTCCACATGGCGACCATCTTCTTTAAGTTTGTAGGCGCATGGCAGTCTTGCCTTGCTCCAGTAGACAGCAGAAACTATCGGCAGTTGCCAACCTAACAGGTGAACGAGAACGTCATGGGGTGGAAGAACGTCAGTATCTAGGAAGAAAACGTAGTCTACATTGTCTTTCAAGGCTTCTCTCACTAAGTGATCTCGTGAGATATCGATAGGATATCCGCTTGTGCAGTGCCAGACGTACGGGAGGGGAATAACTAGGTTCTTCACCATTAATGACGATAGGAATTGGACAAAGCCGCCTACAGGCGTGAGGATTGCTAGTAGTGGTTGAACGTTGGTTCTTTCCCAAAAAGCCATTGGACACACCTTACGGGATTACGAGAACATCTACGCTTATTCCGGAAAGGCTTCCTTGAAGGGTTATGGATGACGAGTTTCGGGATGTTTTTATTTCCCGCACGACACCTGTGGTGCCGGAGCCGGTGGGTGTGATGAAGATAAACGAGGGAGATGCACCTAACCCGTGCGTATACGCTGTAGATGTTGTGGGAACGCCAGTGATGCTTAGCAGAGTTCCTTTGAGGTCCTTTGTTATTTTTACGGCGTGTCTCTCAATCATGCCCATACATGTTCACCGCTAGAAAGAGATAGGGAGCTGTGAGGTTAAAAGATTTTTGTTTATTGACTAAAAAAAGGGAGGGGGTGACTCGGCTTAGTATCCAAGCACTGTTGCATCGATATTTATGCCTGTGATTTCTACGCCGTTTGCTAGTTCTGCTGCGGCAGAAACAGACAAGGCGCTCATGTCGTAGAACTTGATTTTGATGGCGTTGCTTGTGCCGTACTCACATGCTTCGAGCTGGTAGGGTGTGCCTTCGGCTTGGAGTCTCAAGACAGAGACGACTCTTGAGAGCGTTTTGAACTGATGTGCTACTCCGCCTGTGGTGTAGTTTCCTTGTGGCTTGCCTCTGTAATCGACTAGGAGTTTGCCGTCATTGAATTGTGCAAGTATTTGTTCTTGAGCGGTTCGTGTTGACATTGTAGCTGTCAGCCTCCTAGCCTACGTGTACCAGTAGCCTTCGGTCAGTACGTAGTCGTGTTCCGCGAACATTAAGCCCAATGGAATGAGTTCAACTTGTCCTGCTTGCTCACATGCAGCTCTTGCGAAATGCTTGCCTGTGGGATGAATTAGAACAACCTTTGCGAAGGGAATTTCTCTGATCCATGTGTCTTTTTTCGGAATCTTGATCTGTGCAAGTGTGTTGAATGCGGGATACTGGTAGCCACCGACGTTGAAGATCAGCGCTAGAAGTTTCGGGTCTCCCAAGACGCTCAATAATGATTGATAGGCGTACATGCGCCTTGTGCCTACAGTAGAGCTCCCCGCAATTTCAGAACCGCTCGCGCCAAAGAGGGCATTCCATCCGGCGCTTACGCTTTTGACCCAAGTTCTCGCTGCGAGGAAGGGATACGCTGGGATCAAAGGACCGGAGAAGCCGAATTCGCCAGAGGATGTTTCGATTCCGCCAAAGGGCAGCTCAAAGGTTCCTTTGAAGACTCCGGCAGCAACCTTGTAGTATTCCCTCTTAGCTTCGAAGTTCATGGCTATTTCAGGGTCGTGTTTGCGCAAGTGTTCAACCATCAAGCTGAAGTCTCTGTCAAACACTGATACTTCTTTGTCTTCCAAAGGTTTGAAGGGCACTGTTCTTGCTTTGCCAGCCCAAGTCATTTCAGAAAACCATGCTGGAATATTGTCATTCATTTTTTAAGACCTTCTTTCGGAGATAGTTTAATATCTTCTTGCAAATAAATTATCGGTTTATCCTTAAATCAAAAATGGGATTGTTCTTGAGTCCGTATGGTAGTCGAGGTCGACCAAAGTCGCCTAAACCCAAAGAAGAAGTAATTGTCTTCTTAGTTGACAAGGAAACAAAAAGGGAGTGGGAATCATTCCAACAATATGTAACTCTAAGAAAGAAGCCGAAGCATAAGCAGGATATTCTTCGTTTTATGATAGCAAGCAGCTACAACAATTTAGGCTAGCAAATAAGAAAGCGAGAAGCGAGAGACAGTGGCGAGATAATGAAAGAGGTTGGAGACTTAGCTGAATCCTGGGATTTCAATGGTGACAGGCGGAAATATTGGGAGCGCTTGGGTTGGAGGCGGCGATGTTGATGGTGATGGTGGCATCCCTGCGGATGGTAGTTCTATTGCGAAGGCTGACGCGAAGGACCTTGCGACGTTTTCCCATTCTGTCTTGATGGTTTCGAAGTCTTTGACTCCGAAAGAACGGTAGATGCGTGACCAATCTCCGAAAGCGATACCTTGTCGAAGGTTCTTGATGGCATTGGCGACCTTTACTAGATCGTCGGCTGTTGGGTCTGTTCCTTCAACAAGGAACTCTTTGGCGATGGCGTAAACGTCTTCAGTGTCTCTTTTGCTCCACCTGGCAGCGACGGCTGGCCCGATGTGTTGAGGCGCAACTGATAAGATTACGCCGAGTACGAGTTTCATTATTTTCTGGCCCACGATGTCTTGTGCAACTAGGTCAATGGGGATTTCAGTGATGCGTGCTACGATTTCGGGGACCATTTGCCGGGAGGTTACGCCTTCTGGAAGCTTCAGTGCTTCTTCAATACCTTTCAGATACTTGTCCAATTCTTCAAACACTTTTAATCACCTTAAGGTGTGTGTACAAACTTTATTATGCTAGAAGTGCTTAAATGTTTTACTAAGAAGAAAGGCGTGACTGAAGCGAAAATGGCCTCTGCACCTCCGAAGCGCGCGCGTGAAATGGGATTTTTAGAGGGATTAGCCTATCTTTTCAAGCCTGAAACCCTTTCTAACCAGTGGTATGATGCCGCCCGGACTTTGCTTAGCAGTTTTGGCATTGTAACCGCGTTGGTAGTGGGGGCGGCAGTGCCAGTGATAGCCTCTTATGCTGCTGAACAGGGTTGGATAGCTAAAGAGCATGCTGAAGCAGTGAAGACTTATGCTCCGATCGGGGCAGCACTCGCAGAAGCGGCTCCGACTCCGTGATTATCGCCAAAAGTTTTTATTAAGAGGTAGCACGTATCAGTCTTCTTGGGAAGTGTGCAGTTTGGCTAAACTTGTAATTATTGTTCATGATGCGGGAACTCAAGTTCCTCTACCGTATACACAAGTTGACGCGGATGGGTCTGTATTGACGACGGGCCTTGATGGAGTTTGCTCTTTTGATGTTACGCTTGGCAAAGCTGTTGTCGTGAAGGTGAGGCACAGTTATTATAGGCCCTGGAGCAGTACAGTGCAGGTCAATACTGAGAGATTTGAAGTTTCCTGTGATCTGGAGAAAGCTATTCTCGGCTAGTGCATAGAATTGAAAGCGATAGTATGTAGTCCGTTCATTTTTCCTCCGACGCAGCTCACTTATGCGATGGCTAACGAGTTAGAGAAGCTTATCCGGGGGTTTGGTTGGGATGTGGTACGATTGCAAGGACCGCAAAACCTTCGGGTTATCTTTGGTCTTACCTTGCAGGCTCATCCTGATGCTACGCTCATAGCGTACCTGGGTCATGCTAGTTCGACTGCACTTCTCGGAGAGGAGCTTTTTGGCGCAGGCCTTCTCGGAGTTGACAATGCGGGAGATGCTAAGGAGCGTATTCTTGTTGGGTTGCCTGCTTGTTTGTCTGCTCAGAAGCTTGGACCTGCCGCTGTTCAGTCAGGAGCTAAAGCGTTTGTAGGTTCAAAAGAGGAAATGATGGCTCAATGGAACGAAGTAGATCATAACTACATGGCTGATTGGTTTGACTATACACTTACATTTTACAGGTCTTTGGTTGCTTCTATGAGCAACAACATGACCACTAAAGATGCATTGTCGAAGGCGCTGAACGACTATAAAGAACGGTGCAGTTACTACATGGATCTCTACAAGAACCACTTAGACACGTGGCCTAATGCGGATTTCTATTTTGTAGCTTGCCGTCAGAATCGTGATTTTGTCGTTGGTTTTATTAGGTAGAAACGGCATAAGCGTATTTTGACGAAAGATGTCTAACCAACCCTCGAATCCCTTTGAAGATGCTCGGAAGGCATTAGAGAAAGTATCCGTAGAAATGGGGCTTGTCATTGTGACGGGTTTCATAGGCGGGTTAGTTCTGATCGGGGCAGCTGGCTATGCCTGGTGCAGAAAAGAAAGATGAGAACGAAGACGTCTTTACAGACCCGTTTGAAGCCTTGTACGAACTTGGGCTTGCGATCTTTGCAGATGACGCGCAAGACTTTCCAGAGATAATACAGGCGAAGGAAGGAATCACTGAGCCGGGAAGATTTGGGATACTTAAGGGAATGCAGTTTTCGGGGATGCCGCCTCATCCGCACCACTGGATTTTTGGAGCCTTAATTATGGCTGGCAGCGCAGTTGGAAAAGTCTTGTATGCTCTAGACTGCAGCAGACAGCTTAATGAGGCTGTGGTTCATCCTCAACCTCAACCTTAAAGCCCACTAGCTCAAGGGATTTTTGCATAAACCAGTTACTTGAAATCGAATCCAACTTGTCGACAACTTTGTCCAACTCGTAGATCATCTTGAAAGCCTTTTTTTCCGCGTGAATCGTGACGGTAACAGTACGCTTCTCAAGATCGAGAGATGTTTCTATTCTCAGACACTTTGCCGACATCTACTTCTCAGTCTCCTTTTGTTTATGAGATCTCTCCTTTTTTACCCATTCGTTGATAAGAATGTCCAATCGTGTTTCATGTATTCCCATAAGAAGCTCAAGTAACGTTTTTCGCCTGTACTCCGTGTTGGTTAGATATTTCAGCAAAGACTCAGCTTCTGCATCACTCAATTCTTCGGGTTTTGGAATCTTGCTTTCCATTTTACCATCCTCCGCTTTAGTAGTAGTCGTTTCCTTGCTGAATGATTTCCCATGTTTCTTCAGGAGTAGATCATATAAAGATTATGGATGACCATCTAAAGCGTCTTTCCTAACAATTTCAGACATGCCACGTGGCAACTCTAGGCTTATGCTTTCAACACGAAGCTTTAATCCGCAGCGGCGACACGCTATAATCCTTTTCTTCACTTTTGGAGGTGCTCGAACAACATAAGGAACATGCCCCTTCAGTCTACAATGGAACGATTTGAAAACATGGATAAAACTAAAAAAGGCATTTGTAATTTGGAGGGTTAGCCAGTTGTCGAGTTTTCCAAGACGGCAGGATGGCCTTCCGAAAATGCAGCTGTGACCGCTTTTAGGATGCGCACACTGCGCATAATAGATGCAGCGCTCATACAAGCATAGTCCGATTTGGAATGGTCCGACTTTAAGTTTCAGTTTCGCCTTCGCCCCAACAGAAAGTATACAAGGACTCGTATGAAGCTTTGCAGCAACGGTTAAGATAGTCTACCCCTTCAGGAGTATCCAGGATCACTTTGCATGCTTGCTTTTCGGATAGTACCTTGTAGATTTTTGGGACATCGGCAATATAGTTTTCTACGAATTCAGTCCAGAACATTTGGAGTGCAAGCTTGAAAACGGGAGCAACAAGTGGATGTCCAAGATGGAAATGGTTTAGGCTTAGGGCAAGTATGTCTAGGTTTTTTTGGATTGCATCTATTAGGTTCTCTTCAGTCACATAGTTGGTTAAGGCCCATCTGATGAACCGTTCCACTAAGGCATTAGGCTTGTTCGTTTGTAGTAGCTGCTCGAGGCTCTTGGCCACTCTGCCCGGTGACGGCTGACTCATTCTTTGCTGTCTCCACTACTTCCTGTGGTTTCGGTTCTTCTTCTTTGCGTTTCTCAAGTATTATTGGTTTCTCTGATCCTTTCTCTGGTTTCGGTTCTTCCGCTGGCTTCGTAGGCACTATTGGCGTCTCTACATGGTCTACCGCTTCAGGAAGTGTTTGAGTTGGAGCTACTACTATTGCTGTTGCTGTTCCAGGAGATTCTGGCGGTGGTTTTGGTTTTGGAGTTGACGGAACCGGCGTTTCTGGTGGTGGTTTCGGTTCTTCTTTGCGTTTCTCAGGCGTCTTCTCAGGTAGCGTCATCGGTTTAACATCACGCTTAGCCGGTGCCGATAGTGGAAGTTTGTCTATGAATCTTTCAAGGGTCTTTAAGCCTCTTTCGCCTAGTTTGAACCAATCCACTGCGACTTTGCCGTCTGGCGATATTGTTGCTGAGAGATCTTCTTTGTCTCCGAATGCTGATTTGACGCTTCCTATGACGCGGTCTCTGATTTCTTCGCCTAGTTCTTCACTAATCATTTGTCCCAAGTCAAGAACTAAGTCCTTACGCTTCTCGGGCTCAACGTTTTGCAGCCGTTCTCCAATGATCTTCATAAGCCTGTCGACTTCTGCCCGTAAAGGCGAGACTTGGTCTCTTACTCTTTGTGAAAGCCTCTGCTCGTCCTCCTCCAGCTGAGCGCGGTCTGCAAGTTTCTTTTCTGCTGCGTCTGCACGCTGCTTATGAAGGTCAGAGATTTCCTGTGCTCTGGCTTTCTCGTCTTCAAGTTTGTGGGTTCTTAAAGCTTCAGTCATTTTGTCGCCTATTTCTCGGATGGTCTTTTCCACATCTACTGCACTTTGTGGCTGCTGCGGCTGCTTTTTGGCTCTTCTGGAGTCCATGATTGACTCCATAAAGTCGTATTTCATGATTGTTTCCAGCAGTTTGTCCATGCTGCTACCTTCTTTCGTCTTGGCCTTTTCCAGCAACTCCTTTATCTCGGCGGGCATCTCTTTGCCTTTTCCGAATCGTTCTTTCATCAGATTCTCGATGTACATAGCCGTCAATATCTGATTTAGATCTGTCTCACCTTTACTCAGAAGCTTGAGAATATCGAATTCAGGTTCTTCCTCCTTTGCATGGGTTTCTGGTGATGCCGCAGGCTCAACGCTAACTACGCCTTTCTCAACACCCTCCTGTATAATGTCTAAGAGCTGTGCCTCTGGTATGTTAGGATACTTTGCCTTTAACTCTTCGAGAGCCTTATTTCCACCTTCTTCTGTCATTAAGCTGTCTCCTGTTGGGGTTCTGTTTCTGTTTTGGGTTTGCTTCTCATATTTATTTCCTCATCAATTTTATCTAGGTCATGTTGAAGTGCTCTTGCTGCGTCTCTCGGGTTTACACGCATTCCAAGCTGCTTTTGAGTTGTGATTTGTTGTGCGAATTCGATAAGGATCTGCGATTTGCGTTTAAACCTGTAGTTCGGTTCTGTCAGTTCTTCTAGTTCGCTGATTCTCGCATTTTTCGCACTAACTTCTTGCTCTACTTCTTCCTTGCGCTCGTACCAGTTGAACACTTCTACCATGAAGTCTTCAAGTTTCATGCCCCTATTTAACGCAATGTTGATTAGATCCTGGTATCGCTCTACAACTAAGGCGCCTATAACGTAGACCTTTTCTGTGTCGGCTTTAGACCGTTCACGAATCTTTTTCAATGCCTCAGTCATTACTGAACGGTCTGTGACGAGTGTCATACGATCTTTTCCCTTACCGCCTGGAACCTCACTCTGTTCCCGTATCGTCTGTATGGCATCTGGGTCTACTGTGCCTTCTGCTTCGAACTTTTTAAACCAATAGTCCAGCGTCGACTGTGGAATTCCATATTTGGTTTCAAGTTCTTCCTCGGTTAGGCGCTCTCCTTCAGGGATCTCCGGGTCAGTGTACTCCTTGTAAGCTGCTCTGAGCTTCTCCATCCTCTCAGGACTTGGATGCCCTCCTGGTTTTCTTCGAGACACTTGAGCACCTTTAAAGCATCATAATTAATCTTAGTACCAAATAACACTTTCGTAAAATACCCTACAGTCTAAGAGATATATTCAACCTGAAACCCTTTTTCTTCAAGGGCAAGGAAGCGTCTGCCAAGCTGTTCAAGCTCACGGACCGTCATTATTACTGTGTGGCTAATTTCAGGCTTTACGCTATGCAGCAAGCGATATGCCCTTTGCGCTTCCTGTCTTCGTGATGAACCCAGGAACTCAACTTCGATGGTTCTCTCTAGGTCTTTGATGCTTATGCCTTCGTCTCCAACTCGGCTAACGACTGTGATTAGGTTCTTACTGATCGTTTCGAGACGGTCTTTCGTGTTGCCGTAGACAAAAGGCAAGTTAAACTGTTTTCTGATTCGTTCACCAGACGCCACTAACTCTACGAAAACTAGGGTCTTCAGTGGAATCTTCAGCATTTCACCTAGCACAGTAATCTTGTCTCTCTGATCACCTACCACTCTCACCGTGATCTTGGGCTTGCGTATGGCTTTCACTTCCATAAAATGTTGCCAGGAAAGACCAATGGGATAGCCTGTTAACGCGATAATCAGGTCTTCTCTTCCATCTTCTCTGTAGGGCGTAGCTGATAGTCCTAAGCGATATTTTGATTCTAGAGTCGCAAACCGACTCCATGTTGGCGCAGGTAGCCTATGACATTCATCAAACACGATGAGAGTGTACTCTGCTTTGGCTTTGTGGAATGATTGATAGGTTAAAAGTTCAACATCTGTGGCTTCAAACTTTCGCAGATACACGATCCACTGTTCTTTTTCTGACACGTTAGGCACTACAATAAGCTTCGGTCCCTTAACAACTTTGCAGAGAAAAGCCCCAAAGTATGTTTTGCCCTGTCCCCCTGGCCAATAAATTCCTATTGAGCCCCACCTCATAAAAGCGTCAAAGGCTTCCTTCTGATGTGGCAGCATTACGAAGTCTACGGGCATCGGGTTCAGATCGTCAGGGTCTACAGGTCTAGGCGTGAACGGCAGATACCCGTCACGTATGAGCTCACTTATTAGGTGGCGCTCGAGTCCCTTTCTAATGTGGATGCCAAGTTGATCTCGTTTAGTTAGGTATTTGCGGTATCTCTGCCATGTTGAGTCTTCCATCCCTGCTGTGGGTTTTAGCAGTCCATCAACAACATCTATACGGGTTGGGGGTTGAATGCCTAGTCGAGATTCTATCTCTGCTGGCAATGGTGTGAGCCAGCGCACATATTTGTTGATAACGAAAACATTGAAGCTTGGGGTTTGAAACTCTAGCCAGCCCACTTGCATATCAATGAAGCGTGGCACAATAACGAACCAACTGTTTTCTCTGCGTGGCATCAGCAAGTAAGGCTGTTTGAGGAAAGTACGCAGCACGTCGACGTCTAAGCTTGGTATTGCAGGAAGTTTCAGGGACTCCATTAGTTTAGTGTGGCCATCTTGGAGGATAGTAACTATAGATTGAAAGTCGCCTATGGCTTGCCGTGCTATGTCAAGTTTGTCCTGTGCCTCACGCCATTTAGCCAGTAGTAACGCATAGCTCTCAGTTGTTGCCTTTTCAGTCATACCCCATCAGTCTTTTCATTCTTTGTATTTTTTAGCAGCACCAGGGAAGAGGATAGTTCCAAACTCTTTCATAGCATTCAGATAGAACTTTCTTGCGTGAACAACTTTCCTTCGGGCATTAGTACGGTGAACAGCTACCTGTTTCGGATTTTTTATTCCGAGCTGACCCGCTATTACTTTGTCGCTTGTTACTCCTTCTTTCTGAAGACTTAAGATTTCCAATTCTCGCCTACTAAATTTGAGTATTGGCATGGATTAGGAGGCTAAGGGATTACATATAAATAATTTTCCGTTCCTATTAGCTTGCGAAAGTTGATGTTAAGGCACAGCGTAGTTAAGAATATTCATTTGTAAAATAGAGGGGTTAAGTCGCTACTTGTGAGTCAGTTGGGCTAGGCTCTTTGCCTTTAGATACAGGGTTCTTGGGCGGCCACTCCTCGTCTGAGAGTAGCCAGCTTTATATAAATGTCTATGTTTTAGGGGTATGGGCGTCTGTCTGGAAAAAAAATGTGTAGTGTGTTCGGCAATCTTCACAACAACAAACAGACTTAGGAAAACGTGTTCAACTTCTTGCTCAAACCAATTAGAGAAGCAAAGGCAACGTGAGTGGGAGAAAGCGCATCCTGACAAGGTTAAGGCTAGCAAAAGGAAGTATTACGTCACTCATAAAAAGGACATACAGGAGTATTGGCAACGGCGTTATCCAACAATAAAGGAGAAGTTACGCCAAAAAAGGCAACTTCCCGAATATCGAGAAGCGTCTAAGATTGCATTCAGGAAGCATCATTTGAAAAACAGATACGGTGAGAATGCTCTAAAACGCATTCACCTTGCGAAAGGTCGGTGTGAAAAGTGTGCAAAGTTTTGTGTTGACTCATTAACTTTGAAGAGAGAGGCGAAGTTCACTATCCACCACATAGACATGAACCCGGCAAATAATGACACTAACAATTTGGCTCTCTTATGTGATACATGCCATAGGGCAATTCATAAATTCCTTTTAAGGGAAATAAGGATACATCAAGCAAGTTTCATTATCCAAAAGTTTAAGGAATTTGCGCCTGCTTCGACGTCGAAGTATCCTTAGCAGTCTTTTCTTCCTTCGGTGGAAATTCATCATCGGATAGCAAGAATCGGGTTGCGCAGATTTGGCAGAGTCCCTTTTTGGTTCCGTCTGGGTGCTGAAAGAAAAGGACCGGTTGAGTGTTGTGTGGTTCTCGCAAGTAGCCTGTGCAGCTCTTTTCTGGGTCGTTGTCTGTCATTCTTCGTTCTCCCATTCTTCTTCTTCATCCCATTCCTCTTCGCCATCTCCTCCCTCTTCTTCAAGCATGCTGTTTCACCTCTTTACCAGTTGCCTTTCACGTAGCAGGTCACAAAGGCAGTGATAGCTTATAGACCAGAGGTTTTTAGGTTTTCTGTCGTTTAGCCAAGCTTGCCAGTAGTTGGGTACTTCTCGGCTGAGGATATCGGGTTCATGGAATGGTGTTAGGGTGCATTGGTCCAGGTGAAGCCGTATGTATGTGTCATAGTCCTTACTGTTCCAGTCGTAGCCTTGTCTTTCTTTGTATTGGGTTAGGTCTTCCCAATCTGCTAGTAAGCCATGTTGTACGTTTAGGAAGTCTTGTTCAAACCCTGCTGCATAGGCGTAGCGTGGTTTGGGAGATCCTTCTGTCTTGCGTTGGCAGTAGCGTTTGAAGCTGACATAGTGAGGCTTTGTGAGCTGGTGTACTTTAGCTATGTTGCGCTCGAGTATTCCGATCGCTATGATATTGTCGAAGTTGGGGTCTAGTCCTGTGGTTTCAATGTCGATTATTGAGCCCTTTCTGAGAGCCTGGGCGCGCGGAAGACGGCAACTTTGTGTTACCACAGAAGGGTATTTATTGAACAGGAAGTTTGCTAGGAATTCCTTTTTTAAGTTGTGGTTTGTTGGCTTCTTCACTTTGAAAATATCCTTTTTTCTTCCATTCGTCTACCTTTGTCTTTAGTTCAAGCTCACTTAAATGGTGGCCAAAAATTATAGATTCGGCGTGTTGAAACTGTCTGAATATCAGTACTTTCTCCTTTGGCGATATCGCTTGTTGATAACGGGTATAGAGCTTTGCGACTACCCTCTCAGTCACATGCATTTGTTAGTCGCTACGTCTCCATTGGTTGTAGGGGCATTGGTTCCAGCAGTAGTTAGTTCGTTTTTGGATGCAGCCTTTGCAGACATCGGCCTCGAATGGTTTAATGGTTTTGCTCATATATTCGCATCACTGTCTTCTTGTGGGCGCATTATTGCTTTGTAGCACTGTTGGCAGTAGGTCTTTGTCTCACCTTTTCTGGTTATTTGGAATTTCATGGTTGGGGATTTGATGATTTTTCGACATCGCGGATTAGCGCACCTCTCTTCTACTGTTGGTTTTGGTTTTGCCCCAGTGGAAAAAAATGCGTCAAGACCCTTGCTCATCGTTACACCTCATTTGTTCAACCTTTTTTTACCGTGCCCTTTCCCGGTCCTGTCCACTTTGGATCGGGCGGCTTCCATTTATTGAGTATGGTTACTAGAAATTTGTTAGGTCCATAAGTTTCAATCTCAGCATATACTTTTAATCCGACTAATTCTAGTTTTATGCGTATTGATTCGGGTATTGTGTTTCTTCCGTCCGGCGCGATCTCAATGGTGTCTCTAACGTGCTCTGTTTCATTCCCGCTCATAGGGATACCCCCTCGTCTCCGATTCTCCAATTCTCCACTTTTGGATGAAGTTGGCTTTAAGTTTTGGGCATGGTCTTTTCTATGTTCGTTTCGGGGCCTGGGTTGATGTTTTTGGAGTAGCTACTGTTTCGGGTGGTGGCGATGCGCCTTTTGTTGGCTCAGGCTCTTTTGGTATAGGATGAAGAGAGATTATCTTATGTTGCTCAAGGTCTATTTCTATCATGCGAGCGTGTTCCAGTTGTTTCAGCATTCTCATCAAGGCTTCTTCGGTGCTGCCCCATTTTAGGCCGCCCCATCCGAGAATCCAGGTTATCTCACATTCGCCGAGTTTGTTGATTGACACTAAAAGTTCTTGCATGAGGATGCGGCGTTCCTCACGAAAAGGATTTGCGTAGGGCATTTTAGTGCCTCTCAGACGGCTGCTACTGATTCTACTGTTCCGTTAAGCCAGTCTATTTTGACCTTATTTTGTGTTTCCAGGATTCTGAGGTACTCTCTGATTTTTCCTTCCGTTAGTCCTGTGTCTAAGCTGAATTTGCCCATTATGAAGGTGAGGTTATGGGTCGGTTCAGTTTTTACTAGTTGAAGAAGATTGTTGATGCGTTCGATGCGGTCTTTGACTGCGGGATTCTTGATCTTCTCTTCTGCCAAGCTGCTTCGCCTCTGTCTATGTGTGAATGAAGAGGTTATAAAATTTGCCATTTCAAACACAAGAGGGAAGGGACTATTCGAACGTAAACTCGGTAGAGTGGTGAGGAGAGAGAGAGTATAAGAATAGGGAGAATAGGGAAGAAAGGAAGAGAAGGAGGGAGGATAAACGAACGAACGCATACACATAGAGACGAACGAATGAATGAACGAAGGAATGAATGAATGAATGTAGTCATTCAATCGATCAACAAATCAGGCT
>Ga0315296_10000182_pt1 | contig 60426 bp, 74 predicted proteins | sample YL17G14_18_MG_FD_203921 | JGI IMG/M metagenome (GOLD analysis project Ga0315296, IMG submission 203921) | Sediment microbial communities from Yellowstone Lake, YNP, Wyoming, USA - YL17G14_18 | ecosystem: Environmental > Aquatic > Freshwater > Lake > Sediment | place: USA: Wyoming | collected... | reverse complement strand
CAGCCACTAAACGGTTATTGACGTTTTGTCTGAGGGTGTAAAGCACCTCCCAAGCCTGTAGAGCCTTTTCAACTATTACACTAGCAATCTGCCGTTCATAATCAGTTAGGTTATCTTCGGATGGAATACCCAAAATACTGCAGTCACCTCCTACCCTAGAAAAGTAATTATACAATTCTTCCTGTAAGCAGAGCATTCTAATTTTGTCAAGGTAGGCGAAATGGTTGAGTTCCATTAATTTAACTCTGTTTAGTCTGTAGACAGCACCTCTTCCCACCTCCTCTTTGATCAATTTTTTCTTTTCGACAAGTCGTATCACATAACGCCATGAGGAGGTTTTAGTCCATCCATATTTTTTTAGACTCCTATAGATTTCTGCAAAGGTTTTTCTATCGTTTTCATCCTTGAACTTTGAAATGATCTCTTTTTCTTGCTTTTCTACTTCTTGTGGACTTCTATACCCCTTTTCCCCCAAGTTCAACCCCCCAATATTGGAACTTAGTTTCATATTATTGTAACTACATACAGCTTAAAAAAAATATGTAAAAAAATAGAGGATAGTAAAATGATAGAATCAACAATATTAACAAAAGTGGCTAAGGAACCCCTGAAGCTGATTAGGGAAGTTGTTAAGGCTATAGGCGAGGTCATAATTGATTTTATACGAAGGACCATTGAAACTGAGTCAAAAGAGAAGGAAAAACTACAATTATTAATTGAGCATGGGTTAGAAATTTATTCTAATGGCATTGGAGGGTAAGTGTGGGTGTATGTGTGAGTGTATGAATTCTATTAGTCTATATGGTTCATAGGAGGTTTATTGATGGGTGAGAATATTTATTGGATGGATGATTCAATTCTCGATCCCTTTCAGGTGAAGAAGAGAAAGAGACTTGAGTCGATTAAAAATATGCTAGCTAGACTTAAAGATGTTGACCTAAAAATCTTTATAGCAAAAGTATCTGTTAATTGCGGTATTGACATGGTGACTGTAAGAAAATATCTAGAAGCTCTTGAAAGAGCAGGATACATCGATATCAAGAATGGAATTGTAGTATGGAAACATGAAATGAAGCATAAAGATAAACTTAAACTGAACTCAACTCAAGTCTAGGACATACCGAGAATCAAACTAAAAAAACATGGTAAAAAGATAGAGATCGAATTATTATGATATATGAACATGCGTTAGCCAAATTTATAGCCATGTATCTCCGAACTCTAAATCATAGAGCTAGTTATTATAAGAGCAGAGATAAAATTAAAAAATCCTATTCCGCCAATCATATCACTAAGGATCAATACCTTAAGAAGATCCAAGAACTAGAAACAGAAGAAGAAAAATGGAAAAAAGCATACGCAACTTTAACAAATATTTCAGACTATCACCTCTGTAGCTATTGCTCTAACTTTGACTTTTGTAAGAAATATTGGGAATGTGATGAAAAAAAAGATCGCAAGTCTAGAGTTCAGAGATGTCTGAGGAGAAGACTACATCTCTTTTGCTTCTTGGATAAACCATATCTTTTTACTCTAACAGAACTCGATCGATCAATAGAGAGTAAATTATTACCAATGCCTCATATTCCTTTTAATATAAGCCAAAGATCTAACATAGTCTCGATTCATGCATGATCATCACTAGAGCACTTTTTTTCTTTCTCCATCATTTTTTGAATTTTAATAATGTAACCTAAGGTGAGCTTCACATAGTGTAGATAGTGGAATTAGGTGTTATTAGTGAGAATAATATGGCGTTTTAGTTGGGTTAGTGAGAGATTATCGATAACATCTCAATATTGAGGTTAGGTTAAAAAAAAGAAGGAAGATTAGGATAGCACTTTCAGTTTTGCTCTATCGAATGATAACAATCGAATTGGATATCCATAATCTAGAGCATAGTGTAGATAGTAGCAAGAATTACGAAGATTATAGACAAGATCATTGGTATAAGCCATCTAGGCTTAGTTATTTTATCTTCTTTGGCTAATCCTGTTTTAACAAATGTGATGTAGCCTAACAATCCCCATAGAACTGAGTTGATCAGCAAGTTGGGAAGAGCTATTCCATCGAATCTAGTGGTCATGTAAGTGACATAACCGACAAAACCTAGGGGCAATCCATTAGCCTCGAAATGAATGGAAGAGAAAAACAGATTGAAGCTATAGAAGGTTGAGAATGTTAGGATGATTCCCAAGGTTAGAGATGAAAAATAAACATCGACTTTTTTCCACCATATTCCTGTGATAATTGATCCAAGACCCACTAGGGTCGAGAAGATAGGAAAGACAAACCATAACACATCTGGTAGATATGTCCAACTATAGTAGCTTCCGAATACATTGAATATCACCCCTTGACGAGGTGAATAATATGCGTATACAATACCTATGCAGACAACAATGATACCAGCAATAATCCCAATCTTTTCTAACTTCATATTCTTGTATTATTATAATCGTTCTTAGGTAAATTCTTTTCATAAAAAAAAGAAAGAGAGGTTATGATAGCACCTTCAGATTTGCTTTGTCATAAATTAACCTTAGTTTATCTGGTCTATAATCGGTATAATGTCTAGCAAGTACTGATCTTGGAATCCTACCACAGAAAGCATCAATGTATCTATCACTTACACCAAGCTGAGACATCTCTTCAGCAAACCATTCTCTAAGCACTTGGGGAGTTATCTTTAGTTTAGTTTTTAACCTTGCTTCATTCCAGATCTTTTTGACCCCATAGTAAGAATGAGGAAAGAGTCGTTTACTTTTAGGTCTTACCTTAAGATATTCGTTGAGTAGTTGTTCTGCCTCTTTATTGTAGAAGCTGATCCATGTGAGTTTAGTTGTACCACTAGATTTGGGTGTAAGCATTCTTTTGTTAAAGTCAACATCGCTAAGATTGATTTCAAGTAATTCATGTCGTCTAAGACCTGATGATGCAAAGAATAGGAATATTGTTCTATCTCTAAGATTGTTGATGGCATTGAAAAATACATTGATCTCATCTTTGGAAGGAATGGACTTAGGCATAAAAGCAATCTTAGGAAATCTGAAGCCTTCAACCAAATATGGCATCCTGAGAAAGTCTCTAAAGTAAATTTTAAGTGTAGACAAAATGTTGCGATAGGTATGCTTGTTACTGAATTGTGATAGATATTCCTGGATGTCTTTTCTAGTTATAGATACTTCATCATAATGCTCAAAGAACTTAGCTAGAATGTTCTTATGGTCTTTAGCTGTTCTATCGGTAAGCTGTCGGTCAATCTTTAGAAACTTACAAAACTCACTAAGTATTGAAGAATCATACTGTATCATGACACTGCTAGTTTGTTCAAATTGAGAATATTGAAAATCATTAGGTATTGAATAAAATGCATTTGAATTATGATACGATGGAGCCAGGGTAGGGATTTGAACCCCAGTATAACGGGTCTGCAGCCCGTCGCCTAACGGCTCAGCCACCCTGGCACATCGTCAAAATCTCCCTGTCACGCTATATATCTTTTCTTATTCGTGCGATATCTTTTATAATTGCAAGTAAAAATGTCATACGAGGGTATCCAATGGAACGATCCCTTGACCAGGAATTTCTCCGATACGACCGTCAAATGATGGTGAGAGGCTTTGGGCTAGAGGGTCAGAAGAGGCTTAAGCAGGCGAGGGTTGCAGTTGCAGGAATCGGTGGTTTAGGAAGCGCCGCATCCCTATACCTAACGGCAGCCGGCGTAGGGTACCTACGCCTCATAGACTACGATGTGGTGGAGCTCTCCAACCTCAACCGGCAGGTCGTACACTGGAGCACAGATCTTGAGAGACCGAAGGTAGAGTCCGCCGCCATGAAGCTTACCCAGCTCAACCCTGAGGTGAAGGTGGACGCCGTCAACGAGACGATCACCAAGGACTCCGTGACCAAGCTCTTAGAGGGGATAGATCTTGTCCTGGACGGCCAGGATACGCTGCAGACGCGCATGATCATAAACGAGGAGTGCGTAAGGCGGAGGATCCCCTACATCTACGCCGCGGTCTATGGACTCGAGGGGTATATGACGACTATCGTTCCCCATGCCGGACCATGTCTGAAATGTGTTTACCCTGCAGAATGCCCGCAACCGGAAAAGGTTCCAGTCTTGGGTCCCACCCCTGGGGTGATGGGTTGTCTCGAGGTAACGGATGCCCTGAAGCTGCTGACGGGCATCGGCAGACCCGCCATCGGGCGCCTCATAGTCTATGACGGGGAGCGAATGTCCTTCCAGGAAGTTGTCATAAAGAGGAATCCACGCTGCCCAGTCTGCGGAAAATTAAAAAAATAAATAACCTCATTTTTAAATAAAATAGTCCGGCAAACAAAAAATAAGGAGGGATTGGCTTTGTCATTGCCGTTACTCGATGAAATTTCTTCCCGTCTTCTTGAGCAACCTCTCTTGGGCAGCCCTGAGAATTGCCTCTTCCCGCCTGGCCTCTTCCTCGATGCTCCTTGCCGTTGCGGAGGTCTCCCTGTCCACAAGCCCACACGAGCCATCAGGGAGTAGAGCCCTCTTCTCGCAGAAGGCATAGTTACACTTTGCCGAGACACAGACATCTCCAACCCAGTTGCAGAAGGCGCCACCCTCCTGAACTGTCCGCTGCTCCCACGGGTTGCTCCTGTAACCAACCGGATTCTGCGGGTTTCTAGATCCCACGTTTAAAGCCCTCTGTCCGCACCTGAAATGAAGACAAGTTGCTTCGCATGGATGTTTACCCTTCAATTTCAAGACCTCATTTTGTGGCAATATCATGCTTTCCCTGCATTTCTATCATAGTTCAAAAGGTCATAATAAATAGAATCTTTTCAAATAGATAAACCTTATCATTGATTCGTTATATTATTACCCGAATAAAATCACCGCTTGTATCCGATCTTTCTCAGGAACTCGACCCTTTCCGCTCTATCATTCTTGCCCTCGACTCCCTTAGGCGAACTCCCGTCGATTACCCCGAGTATCCCCCTCCCAAGCCCACTCTCGGCTACCACGACCTCCACCAGGTTGGCTGTGGCGCAGAATATACTGCAGACCTCCTGTACGTTCTTCAGGGCGTTAAGCACGTTTATGGGATATGCCTCCCTCATGAAGATAACGAACATGTGCCCTGCCCCTATCTCCCTGCAGCTCTCAACGGCCGCATCCATGAGCTCCTTGTCGTTCCCGTCGTGCCTTATGAGGCAAGGTCCGGACGCCTCAGCAAATGCGACTCCGAACTTTGCCTTTGGCACAGCGGTGACCATCGCCTCATAGAGGTCCTCCACACTCTTTATGAAATGGGTCTGCCCCACGACCACGTTGGCGTTCTTCGGCATCTTTACCTTTACGACCTTTAGATCCATGCCAATTCCCTGCTTATCTATTGCAGAAGGGATATAAATCCGAGTCGCCAATGTGGACCGTCATAGGCGTTATGATACGAAGAATTACAGGTTACAATTATGAGATTTTCTTGTTATGATTTCAATTTGGTCGTCCCGAATGAGTGGAAGGTCGCCATTGATAAGAAGTCGCAGTACGGTTCGGGGATAATCAGTTTTGCTACCCCAAAGAATATCACGCTCGACATCGTCTGGGAGAACCTTGAGAGACATAAGGCAAAAGCTTCCACGGTCGAGGCTTTTATCAGCAAGTACTTCGATGAGATGAAGAAGGACAGGAACATCAAATCTTTGGATTATACTAAAGGAACCCCCGTTATTGCGGACGAGCATGAGACCCTACTACACGAATTTACCTACGAATACAAGCGAACACTGAGTAGGGGGGTAACGCTGAAGATTATCGGTCTATCAATGTACTGTCTCCACTCAAACAGGTTCGTTATCTTATACTCTAAATCGGACCCGAAGAAGGATAATCCTTATGAAGTCGCCATAAGGGATGCCATAAAAACTTTCAATTGTTCATGTAACAAAAATGCCAAACTTTAAAAACTCAAAGCACCCATTTATCATCTAAGGAGGGAAGGAACATGGTAGACAGTATTATTATTATAGCAGTGGCCATAGTCATCGCCGTCTTTGGAGTAATAGGTCTCGGTCTATGGAGCCAGAGGGCAGAAGTTCCCGCGACAAAGCGGGTCTACGACAGTTATACCAAGACTTGGTTCGAAGAGGACCCTAAGACTGGCAAGAAAACTTTAGCGGTTCTGAAGAAATAATAGACCCTTTTTTATTTTTATCTTTTTCCATCATTACGGAAATTTTTTTCGACATTTTAATGAACATATTATAGTTTGACGGCTCGAATTATCGTCGGTCCAATTGAATAGAAGCAACATCATTATTCTCCTTAAAACTCTTAAAAATTCGCTCTCCGTCATTATAAAAAAGTTTAAATTGACGGAGATCTGCTTTCTCTCGGCGTCAATAATGTTCAGTCTGCCCTCCTTAGCCTTTGGTGACATCATCTTGTTGCCGGCTCAGATACTTGTGATAGCCGGGCAGATCTTCGCAATCCTTAACCCCTTAAGCGTCCTACCGACCTTCATGTCCCTCACTGACAACCTAGCGACGGAGGAGAGACATCGGATAGTTCGCAACTCTTCGGTTGCCGTGTTGATAATAATGCTTCTGCTGGCCGTTGGGGGCAACTACATTCTCGGCTTCTTCCATGTTGGTATAGCTGGCCTGCAGGTAGGCGGTGGAATCCTTCTCATGAGCATAGCTGTGGAGATGCTTGGCGGTCTGCCCAGAACGAAGTCACTAGAGTCCCACGCCGAGGTGGCCATTGTGCCCATAGCCACGCCACTGCTGGTGGGTCCCGGGACTATGACCACCATAATCGTACTCTCGGCAACTGCCTCGATCGTGGCATTGATAATTAGCATCTTCGTAGTATCCGCCTTGACCTTCCTCCTGCTGAGGTACTCTAACATCTTGGTCAGGATCTTGGGTCGCAACGGGACGAGGGCCTTGGGTCGCTTCATGACCATAATCATAGCCGCCTTCGCTGCCCAACTGATATACTCTGGTATTAGTGAGTGGCTTAGATCGTGGGGCGTGACCCTAAAATAGGCTCCCCCGATAAGCAAACCCACTTTTTCATTGAAACATGATCGGCAATATGAACATGAGGATGTAGCCGATCAATACTCCTAGGGACGTGGAATGTTCCTAGCCACGCCGAATGGCGACAGGAATTGGCTCGTTCATGGTCATAAATACCCTAACGCCACCGGCAAATGCCAGCCCGAAGGGCACAAACCCCATGTAGCTCTGCAGGAGCAACGCAGAGGTCAGGACTCCGAACGGTTCGATCAGACCTGAGATAAGGGGCAGCTTAAAGGCTCTAAATTAAAAGTTTCCTTTAGGATCTAATGGTAGCCCGGGAGAGATTCGAACTCTCGTCGGCGGGGCCAGAGCCCGCTATGCTTGGCCGCTACACCACCGGGCTGATAATTGAGATTAATCTAGCTTTATTAAAGCTTTCTTCAAGGAAACATACCATCAGAAACAACTAAAAAAAAATCTTTTCCATATCGCTCTAGTTGAAATATACGGAACTTTTAACGTGCATCTAACCTTACGATAACTTTAACTACTAGTTTTAACGCTGAAATATAAATAAATCGAAAGATTTAAATATAAGCAATGGTAAACGTTCTTTTCCCCAAAGTTTGGCCCCCCAAGCTGGTGAAGTAATGTCTAAACCAGAAGTAAAGAATGTCGCAGAACATGAGGTTAGGGAGAAGGACAGGGGAGAGTCCGGCTCCGAGTCAGAGGGTATCAAGTGCCCCAACTGCAGTAGTGCCAACTTCGTAAGGAGTTTTGAGAGGGGCGAGGTCACCTGCGCGAACTGCGGTCTGGTCATCACCGAGAAGATCATTGACAGGGGTCCTGAGTGGCGAGCATTCACCTCCGAGGAGCGAGACAAGAGGAGCAGGGTAGGGTCGCCGTTGTCCCCGACGGTTCATGACAGGGGTCTCTCCACCGTCATCGACTGGCGCGACAAGGACGCCATGGGAAGAAAGCTCGAGCCGAGGAAGAGGATAGAGATACTGAGGTGGAGGAAGTGGCAGATCCGCACAAGGGTTCACAGCTCCTTGGACCGGAACTTGGCGCAGGCTATGAGCGAGCTCGACAGGATAAGCTCCCAGATAGGCCTTCCCAAGAGCGTCAAGGAGGAGTCCGCCGTAATATACAGGCGCGCCGTTGAGAAGGGTCTCGTCAGGGGAAGGTCCATAGAGTCGGTCATGGCAGCCTCGATCTACGCCGCCTGCAGGACGCAGAAGGTACCCAGAACGCTGGACGAGATCGCAAGGTACACCAAGGCTGGGAGGAAGGACGTTGCCCGCTGCTATAGGCTTCTGTTGAGAGAGGTCGACGTCCACATACCCATTGCTGACCCCATTGACTTTATCACTAGGATAGGCGGTGCCCTTGAGCTCAGTGGCACCACACAGCACAAGGCTGCCGAGATCATCAGGGACGCAAAGAAGCTCGGAATAACCGCCGGCAAGGATCCTGCTGGACTCGCAGCGGCCTCAACATACGTCGCCTCACTACTGGAGAACGAACGAAGGACCCAGAAGGAGATAGCGCAGGCCGCTCAGGTTACAGAGGTTACGGTGAGGAACCGCTACAAAGAGCTGATGAAGGAGCTCGGGATAGAGGTCCCGCTACAGTAGGCATCAATGCGCCCGGTAAACCGTAGAAAGGCTAGTCTTCTCTTTTTTGTTCCCCTTCTAAAGTAGACTCCCCTTTTTCTTCCACACCCTCTTTCTCCTTGCTGATCTCGAGGAAGATGTAGCTTTGGAAACCGCATCTGTTGCAGGAGTATATGGGCTGTGTAACATATCCGGTGAGCGTCAAGACTGAGACATCGGCACTGCCGCACTTGGGGCAGAACTTAAGCTTAATCCCGACCCTCTTGAAGGAGGATATGGTTTCCCTAAAATCTTTCGCACTCAAAGAGAGGACCTACTCCACGTCTATGTTGTCCTTTGAAAATCCGCTCTCCATAAGGATCTGTGCAGCCCTCTCGCGGTGGTCACCCTGGAGCTCAATCCTTCCGTCCTTTTCCGTCCCGCCGCAGGCAAGTTTGCTCTTAAGCTTGCCCGACAGCTCCTTGAGGTTTATGTTCTTGTCGTCGATCCCTTCTACGATGGTGACGTCCCTGCCCCATTTCCTCTTTACCCGGAAAACTCTTATTCTCTGTTGCTCTTTTACGATGGCTTCGCAAACACAAAGGTCTCTAGGTAGTCCACATTTAGAACAAATTTCACTCAAGTTTGCAAATCACCTAATGCGTGGTTCAAGTATAACCTTAATGGGCTATTTATTTTTTGTTTTTTTAGTGGTCAAAATTAAATCCTCGAACCGATCTCGATAATTATGCGAACAATATTATTGAATTGATGAAAAGTGGGTTTACCAATGAAGTATGACATATACCTCTGCAGGAAGTGTGGGGGCGTCTGCGCAGGGCGGCAGGGCGCTACCACATTCACGTGCTGCTACTGCGGGACAAGGAACAGTGCCGAGAAAAGCTTAAGGCTAGTTGGTGGGGTTGAATCTAAGGAAGTGCCTAACACTATCGGCAGGTTAAAGACGGCCAGGGCAGGAAAAGATTCAGCACTGAAGTGAAGGAATACGGAGCGAAGAGGGCACTTGACACAACTCTGATGGACGTCGCCTTGGCTGTTACCGTTGGTTTTGTAGGTATTACGCCCTTATCTTCTCGGGGATCTGAAACTATCTCTTATTCTTCTAAATGTCTCCTCAAGGTGCTCCGGGATCACTTTGGTGTCCGAGAGCACAGGCATAAAGTTGGTGTCACCGCTCCACCTCGGAACCACATGCAGGTGGAGGTGCTCATATCCCGCTCCAGATGCCTTCCCCACATTAAATCCGAGATTGAACCCCTCCGGGTGCATAAGGTCGTTGAGAACCTTCATAGTATCCCGCAGGAGCTCTAGGATCCCCCTCCACTCATCATCCCTCAGGTCCGCGAAGCTGACGACATGCCTGTATGGCGCGATCATCAGGTGCCCTGAGTTGTAGGGGAATCTATTTAAAACCCCAAAGACGAGCTCCCTCCTCTCGTAGATGTAGTTCTTCTTGTCAGCATTCTCGGTGGGCTTTGCGCAGAATATGCACTCGCCACTCTTCTCCTTGGTTACAAAGGTGAGCCTCCAAGGTGCCCAAAGCGTCTTCAAATCTCACATCTCACTATACCACTGTGAACGACAATCTTTCTCCTTGGCTATTATAGACGTTTACCGTTCTTTCGTTGTACGGATATCCTGCAATAATCATCAGCCTTCCGTATACGCTGTTCAGGTCCCCCATTGAGGGCGTCGCGTTTCCGCTCGGGTGGGAGTGGGCCACACCTATGATGCTCAGGTCAAACGGGATCATATACGAGGAGAAGCCGGATAAGCCCTCCCCATAGGTCGAGAAGGGCGGTATGAGGAACTCTTTAATCTCCGCGGTCTCGCCCTTTGCCTTTCCCCTTATCAGCATGATGTTTTCCTTTGGGAAGAATTCCCTACAGAGTTCAAGAAAGGATTCAAGGGCATCTTTTTTTATCCTGACCTGCCTGATCAACCTTTACGTCCCCTCCCAGGCCTTGATGAACTTCTGAACGCCCTCCGGCGCTTTCTCCATCATAGCTGCGCCCACGTAGACCAAAGTTGAGATGACGAGAGTCCAGACGTTAGTGGGTATACCGAGCGGGCTGACCTTAAGGAAGTAGAGGGCGACGGCAACGGTAAAGCCGGAAACGATGGCTAGCGTGGCGGAGGTCTTCCCGCCCCTCTTCCACACAAACATCCCTATCACCACAGGCGCCTGCGGGAGCAGCAGCGATGAGGAGAGGACGGCTAGGTCGACGATGAAGCCAGGTCTGGAAAGGGCAAAGAGGGTGCAAGCCAGTGCGAGCACCACGATCACGATCCTGCCGACCAGTAACCCCGTCTTCGCTGATGGGGACGGCCTGTAGGGTATTAGGATGTCTCTCACCGCCATGGAGCTCAGGGTGAGGATTATCCCGTCGATGGTTGAGACCGATGCTGCCAGCACCGCCACCAAACCCAGCACGCTGAGCCAGAGGGGTGCCATGCCGAGGAGCGTGGGCGTGACCGAGTCCCTATTGATCATCTCAATCAGTGGGAAGGTCCCCCCAAGGGTCATCCCCCGCAGCATCAGTCCCAGGAGCGTTACTAGAACCGTGAAGAGAAGACCATAAACCCCAAACCAGATGATCATGCCGTTAAGGGCCTTCCTGTCCTTAGGTGCGAAGAGGCGCTGTACAACCTGTGGGTTTGTCACCGCGAAGAAGAACCACGGCACCGTCATGTTGAGGAAGACCGCGAACGACCAGAACTGGTTAGGTACGTAGGAGAGGGAACCGAGGGATGCGAGATCGAAGCTTGCGTTACTGTACCCCCAGACGTAGACCCATAAGACCATTAGGATGCCCGTCCCAAGCATGATGAGGCCTTGGAGGACATCCGTCCACCCCACGCTCCAAATCCCTGCTATCACTGACCAAAGGAGCGCAACCACTATCGCTATGACCACCGCCCATGTATAGGGCACCGCGCCCCCACTTGCCCCTTCTGCGGCTATGGCTACCCCTATGACCTGTGAGGAGGCGTACGGTATTAGAGAGACGAGTGCCAGAAGTGTTATCGCCGCCCCCACGACCCTGCTGCCGTAGCGTTCGCTGAGAACCTCCGCCGGGGAGATGTAACCGAACCTGTTGTGGAGTGCCCAATACTTCGGGGCGATGTAGTAGAGGAGGAAGAGGGTTCCGACGAAGTATACGAGCTCGAAGCCTATCGTCCCAACGCCGGTGCTGTATGCAAAACCCACCAGCCCGATGAACATGAAGGCACTGTAGGTCGTGGCAGCGTAGGATAGGGAGGAGAGGAGTGTGCCGAACCTGCCACCGGCCGTGAAGAAGTCCTTGGTGTCCCTCTTCAGGAACCTCTTCGAAAAGAGCGCCACCACCGTCCCGAGGCCTAGATAGATCACAAGCGCGAGGTAGGTCGAGAGGGACTCCATCCTTTCATCTCCTAGTCAGGAGGAACACAAAAGCTAGGTATGCTGCTGAGAGCCCTGCCCAGAAGACCAGCGTGTATGGTCCCGCTGTCCCGTTCAGGACTAGGTAAGGCACGGCGTACATCAAGAAGATTACAATCAATGATACTGCAAAGAATAGCTTCTTAGCTTCCATGGTTATAGAAGAACATCCCCTCAAATAATAAATATTGTTATTTCTAGGTTATGATTGGGTTGACCAGCGCCTGACTCAAATCTTATATTACGTACATGACCATAATTACAGCACAAAAGAGGTTGTAGGACGATGCGCGTTTGTCTTCTGTTAATGAGAACGCCCAGCTCAGATGAGGACGCAGAGCGTATGTTGGGCATACTCCGCAGCACCGAGGTCCAAGGTACGGAGGTCGCGGTCTACCTTCTGGGCGACGGCGTACTGTATGCAAGGAAGGGACAGACGGGGTACCTTGGTCTCAACCTCAGCAACACTCCAGAGAAAAACAGTGTTAGGGCCAGCGCGAGAGACCTGAGGGCAAGGGGTATCTCTGACGGGGACCTTGAGCTGGGCGTGGAGATCATAGAGGATCTGGAGGGCCTCTTCATAGAGGATGTCATGGAGAGAGCGGAGAGGGTGTTCACATGGTAGAGTCCTCAAAAAAGAAGACCGTTACAATGATGCTCTTCTCCCCCCCCTTCGGCAATCAGTACGCGGATCACCTGTGTAGAGTGGCTGAGAGGGCGCTGGACAAGGGCTATGCCGTGGAGATCTTCCTCTATGGCGATGCGGTTCACGCGCAGATGACGGAACAGAACCCTAAGCTCTTCTTTCCTGTTGGGGAAGCCGTTAAACGGCTGATAGAGAAGGGGGCGGTCGTAAAGAGCTGTGAGATCTGCTCCATCGCCCGTGGCTATATCAAAGGAGAGCTCAAGGACGGAAAGAAGGACTACTCCTCGACGAAAGTGATTAATGGAGTAAACTTCTGCAGTATTTATGGCTTCGTGGACATGCTGAGTAGGGCCGACAGGGTACTGTCATTTGGAGGCGCGTAAGATGTCGAACCTGCTTATCGAGATTGTGCACTCTCCATTCGGGCATGAGAACGCATACGCCGGGCTGTTCGTGGCCATGGCATGGGCTTCCATGGGTAACGATGTTACAGTCGTACTAAGAGAAGAGGGTGTTCATACTGGTCGTAAGGGGCAGGTGAACCCATTCGAGAACATCAACCTGCCGCCCACCGAAAAGCAGGTGAACGAGTTGCTGGAGGTGGGAGGGAGGGTCGTAGCGGATCGCCAAGCCCTCCAGATGCGGGGGATTAGAGCCGAGGAGCTCATTAATGGAGTAGCGGTTCTTGATGTGAGTGAGATCCGCGGTCTAATGGTTGAGTGTGGTGAAAAATTCCTGTCGTTTTGAGGCTTAGATATGGCTGATGAAACTCTGGACTGCAAGGGGCTCATATGCCCGAGGCCCCTCTTCGAGACTCTCAAGAGGTTGAAAAAGATGGATGTAGGCAAGACCCTCGAGGTCATATTTGACTACCCGCTCTCAAAGGAGGAGATACCCGAGACAGTCAGTAAACAGGGGCACGAGGTTATATCCATGACAGAGGAGAATTATGTCTGGCGGATAACCATCAGGAAGATGAAGTGAGGTGGGAACATGCCGAAGGCAACAATAGTACTCTTCTCTGGTGATCTCGACAGGGCATTTGCGGCATTCTTAATCGCATCTAGGGCCGCAGCCGAGGGGTGGGATGTAGTAATGCTCTTCACCTTCTGGGGACTAGGCGTGATCAGGGACCCCAACAAGAAGGCACCCCAAAAAAAGGAATTCGCACCTCGGATGTTCGACATGATGATGCCAAAAGGTGCGAACGATCTCAGGCTGTCGAGGATGCACATGCTAGGTCTTGGAACCTCCATGATGAAGAAGCGGATGAGCGCCAAGAAGCTTCTCACGATCCGGGAGATGATAAATGAGGCAAAGGAGTTTGGCGTCAGGTTCTTCGCATGCACCGTCCCAATGGAGATAATGGGCATACAGCGTGAGGAGATCATAGACGAAGTGGACGAGTTCTGCAGCGTGGGCAAATACCTTGATGAGGCAAAGAACGCCGAAGTGAACCTCTTTATATGATTAGCACTGATCACCATTTTTTAGCTGAAAGCGATCAGATTAGCTTCCTGCGTTTAACGACCTAAAGTCATCGTCTTGACCACTAGCTGGGAGAGGGACTTGAAGACTAGCTTCTTCGCCTCCCTCTTTAGGATTTTCCCTCCCATTATGTCTACTAACCTTCCGTTCTCGGCTACCAGGTAGACCTGATCTGTCAGGCAGACCCCAATCTTCAGTCCGTTTACAACGATATCGTCACCGGTCCTCGCGAACTGTATCTGCCTGATCTCCCTGCCCCCCTCCTTAGTGACCCTCTTCACCTCGAGGCTCGGAGTAATCAATGCCATTTCCAGCTCCTCCGCAACCCTCCTGCCCAAGGCTTTTCCAGACTCATTCCATACAATCAGGACGCCGTCCGGTTTTCCAGGTCTCTCGAGCTGGACAAGTGGAAACGAGGTCATGTTCCTCAATATTTTTGTGTTCGCTATCGTCTCTGCCCCGAAGAGCATTCCACTCTGGGTACTCCTCCCCACGTTTAAGAGCACCATGCCATCGATGTCCATAATGGAGATCTCGTCAAGAATCCTGCTGTTACTCTTCGTCTCCCCCAGAAATAGGCCTCTCTTTCCACCCTCCCTCCTAACGAACTCTACCATGGCACTCTCTCCCACGGGCTTCAGCAGTACCCTGTGCCCAAGCCTCTCCAGTACTGTCCTCACCCTATCGTGCCACCCCTCGAGGATCGGCTCCGCCCCGAGTAATGCCACCGCTATTGCCCGGGCGTGTCCCACATCCCTCTTCGCCACCTCTCCAATAGTCCTCGGGAGCCATTCCACAATTTTTACAGAGCCTCCAGCCCTTCGGAACTCGTCCGTGATCCTTAGAAGATCTTCCTCAAAACCGTCAAAGAGCCAAGCTGATCTCTGGAGCTGGAAGGCGCCACCCTTCCTCAAGCTCCTGACCAACCTGATCCTTATCCCGTGGGGGTCCCTCTTACCCTCAATATCATAAAGCATCAAGAACATTGAAATCTACCCTATGATGCTAACTGGTTTGTATTAACTACACCGTCAACTTTAACTTTACCTCACCGTCATTATTTGATTAGTGGTCCGAATGTCTGGATTCTCGGTCACATCGATAGCGCGGCACCCTCCAGCCGTGATCCTCCACACCGACTCCAGCGCCAAGGAAGCCCTGTGCATGATGTCAGAGAAGAGCGTCAGGCACGCCATCGCCTCGGACGACGGTCGCAAAATGGATGGGATAATCTCAGCCAAGGACATACTGAACTATCTGGGTGGTGGAGATAAGTTCAAGATTGTGGAGGAGAAGTTCAATCGTGACATCTACAAAGCTCTCGGGTCCTCGATTAGTTCCATCATAAATAGGAGGCCGATAATCGGGAATACCGCCGCCTCGCTTCCTGATCTGATGTCGTTGATGGCTAAGCACGACATAGGCATGCTCCCACTCCTCAGCAAGGACGCGACGATCTGGGGGGTGCTCTCTGAGAGGCACCTCTTCAAGCTCTTCGAGGAGAACCAGATGTTCGTGAGGGTATTCGAGATCATGACAAAGCCGCTGATCACGCTGGACGCAAAGAGTACCCTCTTGGACACCATGAAGACCATGATAAAGAACGACATAAGGCGCATCCCGATAATGAAGGAGGGGAACCTGTGGGGCATAGTGACCGTCAAGGATATAATACGGTTTTTGGCGAGCCCTTACGTTGATGAGGCCATAGCCAAGGGGCTGTCGGATTACCTCTTCAATACGAACATCTCAAAGATCGCCACGGTGAACCCCAAGACGGTCAGCCCAGAGGTGGATCTCAGCGATGCCGTCAAAACCATGAACTCCTTCAACGTGGGGTCCCTCATCGTTATGACTGGCGGCAGGCCGGTGGGTATCCTCACCGAAAGAGACTTTCTGCTGAAGCTCCCGAAGCTGAGGGGGGTAGAGTTCATGACCGATGTGAGCAGGAACAGGGTGCTCGTTGGCAGGATACACTTCTGAGAGCCATGATCGCGAAATGCGCTCGCCGGTTCAGCAGGAGACCAAGCAGCAGAAGAATCTGATGGATAGAATCTTCTCCAACGCCTACTTTTTGATGACCGTCTCATTCTTTGTAACGTACGTTATCTCGATCCTCGTCGCGATCTATCTCTTCTACCTTACCCCTGAGGGGGTTGCCTTTGGCTCAAAAACGCTTCATAACCTACAACTGAACATTTTTTTCTACAGTACAATCCAGGTGCCCTCCCAAATAAGTGCGGGTCTGCTATTTATGATGCTCAATCTGGTCTTTGTCCTCTCATTTACGACATCATTCTTCTCGAAGGAAAACTATGTATCATCTCTCAGGCATCTCTTAATAAAGAACGATCTCGGGGGCATCCGCGGGAACTTCTTGGTTATGATGCCAGTGATCTCCTCAGCAACACTATTTGCTGTCTCTCTGATCCACACACTAGAAGGGCAGATAGGGGTTGAAGTCGGCGGTTTATCATTCAGCGATCCCTTCCAGGAGATCCTCTCGCTCTCGTACACCTCATGTGTAGAGGAGATCGGTTTCAGACTTGTGCCATTGTTATTCCCGGTGGCACTATACCTTCTTTTTCGTTCCTACGAAGCTATGGCTAATGTGCCCTTGAGGAGACGCGTGATCCTTGTGCCTCTAGCGCTCTTCAAGCCATCCTCATTCCAGAGGCGGCTAAATATCTCTGGCGATAGAACTCTATCTACCCTAGAACTCGCCCTCCTCCTCATCTCATCAGCCCTCTTCTCCTACGCGCACTTTCTCTCCGGCTCCTGGGGTATAGGAAAAATCCCCTCCGTCTTCGTGGGCGGTATGGTGATTGGATACTGCTGCTTGAGATACGGTTTTGACAGTGCCCTGTTGCTTCACTGGTTCTTCAACTTCTATTGGAGCGCTCTCTCGATGTCCGGTACGATTGGAGGAGCCTTCCTGCACCTTAACGAAGTCGTTTACTTTATGACACTGTACGTGGGTCTCGTGTCGCTGATTATCGGTGTTCCATACCTTTTTCAGAAGGATGTCCGGCGTATCAAATTTTAGTAAGGGGCAGACATGGCCAAGACTAATGCCCTATCCGATAGAACTGATAGGTTTTATAGCCTAACAACCATATTTGCACACGTGATCTAATTGACCAAGATTAGAGAAACGCTCAAAGCTGTTGGGGAACCCCTGGTTAGGTCGGCATTCGACGATATACTATCCAGCAAGATCCCCTCCCTCACGGCCAAGAAGATCATAAGGAATTTTTCTCGCAGATGGAAGGACTATGCACGGCCGGCGCTAGTGGTGTTTGCCTGCAAATCCGTAAGAGGCGATCCATCGCTGGTATATCCCGCCGTCAAGGCATTAGTACTCTCAGGGGGTGCCTTCGACCTGCATGATGACATAATTGACCGTTCCTATGTTAGGAAGGAGAAAAAGAGAAGGAGCCTACTTGGGATATATGGGGCGGAGGCGATACTCTTGGTGGGGGATGCACTCCTAGTCGGGGGTCTATCGTACCTCTACAGACTTAGGGATACCCTCCCGAAGGATAGGTTTGAGGATGTTGTTGAAACGATAAAACAGGGGCTCTTCGAGCTCGGATCCGCCGAGATGGAGGAGCTGAAGCTTATTAGAAATCTTCAGGTAACCCCCAAAAAGTATCTTCAGATCGTCCACATGAAGGCTGCAGATGTCGAGTCCTACACTAGAGTTGGGGGAATAATCGGCGGAGGCTCCAAAGAGGAGATAGATGCCTTGGGCAGGTTCGGTCGGCTGTTGGGAATAATTGCGATCTTGAGGGATGATATCGAGGATACCTTCAATGACAAAGTGGAACTCTCCTCCCGAATAACAAAGGAGAGCCTACCCCTCCCCATTGTCCTATCCCTAAGCGACCCCTCCTTAAAGCTAAAGTTGCAGAAAATATACGCCTCAATAACCAATCTAATAGAACCACTCGAGAATGAAGATTTGTGCAAAGTTCTTTCGATGGTTGAAAAAAACAAAGGCTTCGAGAAGGCTGTTGGTATTATAGAACAATATGTAAAAGAAGCTAAATCATCGATTGAAGGGTTGAAAGAACCTCAGTTGTTGCTGTCACTCTTCAAATCTTAAAAGTTCTACCTTAATAATAACGCCTAACTCAATACACTTCGATAATAAATGAAGATATCTCTGCCATTATCTTAAGTCTAAGACTAATTCTGAAGATTGCTATGGCAATGGCTTTAGATAGTCACTTTAATGACCATTCTATCGCCATAGTCTTATCGCAATTGGTTGATATTTCTTCATTTGTTTAACCCCAAATCTCCACAATATTACTGTTCTTTTGTTGAACTAATATACACTTAACCTAAATAAAAACCTTTCGGTAGTTGTAGTAACAATGTTTATAATCTTTATGATCGCCAAAAAAGCATGAGAGACTATTGATGGCATACATGGAGAAAGTGTTCCACTCATTAAAGGAAAATTGGACACCTATAGGTCGCTCTCCCATCTTATACTACACCCCGCTGAGCATTGTTACTATTTATGTGGCGACTTTAAAATATATGATCTTAGTCAACCTCGTGGGTCAAGACCTCGAACCATACTTCGTAGGGTCATTTTTTACCTGTATGATACTCTCACTCTTGATCGGTGCGTACCTTAATAGAAGGCTGAATCTTAAGGGGCATCTGATCTGGAACCTGTTCGGTTTAATCTTTGGAATAACTCTAATGTTGTCTATCAGTGGTCTCAATGGACTTTTACTGTACTCAATTTTAGGAGGTTTTTCGTTAGGGTTCTGTATTCCAGGTACCATCACGCATGTCATCAATATGACGAATTACGAGAACCGCGGAAGCATATCTGGTATTTTGATAATGATAACTTATGTGTTTATAATAATATGCACTTTGTTTATCAATACAGCTATTCAATTGGGTATCTTCTTGTGTCTGGCAAAGATTGTAAACATGTTTATAGCCTCAAAAATTGATTTTATGAAAAGCCAACCCATTGAGAGCCCTTTTATTAAATATGGGACAACAGTGAAGGTCTCATTCGCCTTAATATGGTTCATATTCAATTTGGTCAATGTGATAGCCACCGCCAGCATTGCAAAACATGTATCGGCGTCTGATATCGACTTAATACAAACGGCTACTGCTGTAATCGGACTAATCTCCATGTTTTTGGGCGGCTTACTTATGGATGATAAAGGCAGAAAGAAACTGTTGATCTTTTGCTATGCCTATTTGGGTTTGGAGTATGCAATGGTATCACTCTCTGGTGGCGAACTGATGGGGTATACCTTCCTTGACGGAATTGCATGGGGGATCCTAACCGTATATTTCTTTATGGTTCTGGCAGGCGACATTATATTTCCAAAAATGAGGGCTGTCTTCGTCTCGGTCATGATAGCTTTATCAATAATCGGGCAATACTTAACGAAAATACTTTACATGGAAATAGGCGTTCAAATCGATCAAATCTTTCCGCTGACCGTTCTCTTCCTCTTTATTGCTGCAGTTGTAGTTCTGATCCTGCCGGAGACACTACCTGACAAAGTTTTGCGTAAGAAGGAGCTGCAGGATTATATACAAAAGGCTAAGAAAATAAGGGAGAAGCGCATTTAGCCTTGGTAGCTATAAGACCTCAATTTTTGCAGCAATTTCCTCCAACATCTTCGTGAACGGATGGTCAGGGTGCTTTAGGACAAAGAACGAGGACCTCTTCATAGTCCCGACCTCGCAGAAGCACGGCAATACCCCAATAACTGTATCTTTATACTTCTCGGGTATTGCGTCTTGGATCTTTGACTTCTCATCAAACTTGAAGGTACCATATCCAATCATTTTGTTCATTATGATGGCCGTCTTCTTCTCGAAGACGTTGTAAAGCTCCTCGATCATCCTGGTGGTTCCATTTATGTCAGAATCGTCCAAAGTTGAGACCACAACTGCGACATCTGCCGCTACAACAGCATTTATGGCCACATATGTAATTCCAGGACTTGTGTCGGCTATGACGATGTCGAAGGTCAGTTTGTCTAAGAGATCCCTCCTCATCTGAAGTAGCCTCTGGAGCGCCGCGATCTCCCATCTCTTGCCCTTTGAGATCATCTCCCTTATGGCTTCGGTAGAGAATTCTGCAAAGCTGACGAACAGCTTACCCCTGTTGTCTATCCTGTCAGAACAGTCCACCAGACACTCGTTAATACTTACACTCCCTTCGAGTACGTTATTTATCCAACACTTCAGGAATTTCGGCTCAAATACCACGTGGAGCGTGGGTGCCCTGAAGTCGAGATCCAAAAGAGCGACCTTCTTTCCCTGAATGGCGTAGAGCGCAGCGAGGTTGACGGCGAGGTAGCTCTTTCCAGTACCTCCCTTGAATGAGTGAATAGTAATGAACTTACCCATGGTTATAACCATCCTGTATGGAGAAATAAATTTGGTGCTTCCTTCGCATCTTCTTAACGTAGCCCATTCTAACGAGCTGGTTCAGATAGCCGCTCTCAATTGCCCTCGCTCGACCGGTAATATTCGCCACCTCGTCGGCCCTCCCATCAATAACCTTACTCAACGCAATTATCGTCTTCCTGAGATGATCTGGGAATCTCAGCAATACCGCTGCATCCAAACTACTCTTCTCAGTCCCTTTAATTTCAAAACGCTCTTGCGCAAGTTTGTCGAGAATCTCCTTTTGAAGAAAGACCATCTGCTCTAGGTATGTCTTCAGCGTGCTGAAATCTTGCTCAATTCTTGCCAATGTTTCCAACGTATCTTTTTCTGGTTTGCTCTCAAGTTTGCTCATCAAATACAGCTCTCTGTATTAGTGTTAAACAGTTAACTTATACATTCAATATAAGAATAAAAATCTTTCTATGAAGCAATCTTTTTTAATATACGAGTGGCATTAAGGGGTCATATGATTCCATATGGGCAAGATTAAAGTTGCCGTGGCTGGCGTGGGTAACTGTTGTTCGGCCCTCGTCCAAAGTATCATCTTTCACAAGGATAATGATGTTGGTCTTATACATCAAGAAGTGGGTGGGATGCGTCCATCGGACATAGAGATCGTCGGGGCGGTCGATATTGATTCAAGAAAGGTGGGGCAGGATCTCTCGGAGGCGATCTTCGCACAACCAAACGTCGCCCTGAAGGTTTGCGATGTCCCGTCCTTGGGCGTTAAGGTTGTGAAGGGTCGGGTGCTCGACGGCGCCGACGGGGTCCTCAAAGACCTGATATCGGTGGACGACTCTCCTGAGTTAGACATCAGGAGGTACCTCCGTGATGTGGGGGCCGAGATCTTTGTGAACCTCCTGCCGACGGGTTGCCAGAGAGCGTCAGAGTTCTACGCAGACGCCGCGATACACGGAGGATGCGCCTTCATAAACTGCACACCGTCAAAGATCGCCCCGGACAACCGCTGGGTTGAGGCCTTTGAGGACAAGAACCTTCCATTGGTGGGGGACGACTTGATGAGCCAGATAGGCGGCACCGCCCTTCACATGGGGCTCCTAGACTTCCTCAGCAGGAGGGGGGTAAAGGTGGACAAGACCTACCAGCTGGACATTGGGGGGTCCATGGAGGCCTATGGCGTACTCGAGGACTTTAGGAGGGAGGAGAAGCGCAAGGTAAAATCGGAGACGATAAAGCATGTCCTTCCCGCGGAGTCTGAGATCGCGACCGGCACCTCCGACTACGTAAGCTTCATGAAGGATCGCAGGACCAGCTACTTCTACATCGAGGGGAGGAACACCCTTGGTACCGATGTCGTCGTAGACATCTACTTCAGGACCTATGACGGTTCAAACGGTGCTGGGATGTTGTTGGACGTCCTGCGGGGGGTCAAGATGGCATTAGACAGGAGGGTAGGCGGTCAGTTGACGAGCATTTCTGCGTACGGCTTCAAGAATCCTCCAATACGCGCCTCCATCGCAGAGGCACAGCGCTGGTTCGAGGAGTTCGTATCGGGTTCAAGAAAACGTTAGTAAGCTTTATTTACTTCGGCTTTTTATCTCCTCTTTGCAGACTCAGCCCGTTGCCGAGTCAGACAAGTTAAAAGTTGGAGAAATAATGTCTGAGGTTAAGAAAGTTGAGGAATTGAATCCAGGCTCCAGAAGCGTGGATGTTTTAGTAAAAGTTTTAGAAATAAACCCTGCCAGGGAAGTTACTACAAAAGATGGGCTATCCCACAACGTTGTGGATGCGCTCGTGGGGGACGAGACCGGCAGCATCATCCTCAGCCTCTGGGATAACGACATCCCGAGGGTGAAGGTAGACCAGACGATATCCATAAAGAACGGCTATGTCTCGCTCTTCAGGGGAACGATGCGGCTGAACATAGGCAAGTACGGAACGCTGGAGGAGACCACTGAGACGATCGCCAACGTAAACAGGGAGAACAATATCTCGAACCGGTCTTATGACCAGCAGATCCCAAAGTTCAGACCCCTCTACCATGATGATGACCGAGGAAGGTTCAGGCGAAGAAGGTAGACCGGTTCAGCAGAGCTCCCTACTGCCTTGCACTTGTTTCATTTTTATTAAGGTAAATTGTGTCAGGGATCGATCACACTACGATGATCCGCCATGTCAATAACCTACCATCCTGCAGAAGACGTCCAGTTACTTGTGAGGGAGGTTATTGAGAGGCTCTCCCTCGCTCACATCGATCCGAACCGCGTCTACTGCTTTCGGAGCAAGGGTTCGCGGTCTAGGAGGGGCATAGCACGCTGCTACTCCCTCTCCAAGATATGGCAGAGGGCCCTCTCTGTTCCCTCATACTACATAATAGAAGTGATCTCTGAGAGGTACGATGGTCTCTCCGACGAAAACAAGGTGAAGGTGATCATCCATGAGCTACTCCACATTCCCAAGGCCTTTGGCGGCGGTCTCCGGCCTCATATCGGCTGCGTAACGAGAAGGGTTGTGGAAGAGAACTACTGCCGTTTCATCGCCTCAAAAAACACATCGACCGAAACCCCGTAATCGCTGGAACTGGGAAAACGCCTTTTAAGCTAATAAATGACCTTGGTTATGACGCCTATGCCCCTAGCCCTTCCTTCCCTGAATAGGAACTGGTCACCCTCCCTGACGTAGATCGTGCTGAAGACGGCCTCTGCCCTTATAGTCGCCTTATCCCCCGTCCTCAGCGGTTCCTTGGAGATCCAGATGAGCCTGCATGCCTCCCTTATGGAATGGATGTGGAAGATCGCCTCGTAGCCTACCCTTATGGTCGTAGGGTGATGAAGTATGAAAACCTCCGCCTCAAAGCCCCTTGCCGCCTTGGCCGGAAGCCCGTCACCCACCAGGGCCATGCCCTTCTCGACCTCCTCGTAGGAGACGTCGCTTATGGCGAAGGTGACACTCCTCCCGGCCTGTGCCTTCTCTACATACACCCCCCTCTTTGCATGAATGCTCTTGATCCTCGTTTCCCTGAACGTTCCATCCCCGAAGGGACCCATCCGCACCTTGTCGTTCGTCCTTATCCAGCCCTGTAGTACCAGCCCCGCCACCACCACTCCGACGCCTGGCACGTTGAACTTGTCATCTACGTAGAGTAGGAATGGCTTGGTGAGCTCAGCGTCCCACTTGAGCCTGGGCGGTAGTAGGTTGAGGAACTTACGTAATAGGTATAGCCCCTCACCACTCCTGTTGGAGGCAACGAATATGGGTGCTACCCTTCCACTCCCCATGTTCCTCGCGGAGATTGCCACATCGTCCAGGTCGTTGACCCTGAGGGGTATCTTGTTAACACCGGGGGATTTGAGAAGGGTCATAAGGTCGTCAAATACGGCTGTGAATACCTCCTTCGGGGCAAGGTCTGTCTTGGTCACGACCACGAAGATAGGGATCTTGAAGCTCAGGGCTATCCCCAGATGCTCCTTGGTCATAGTGGAGACTCCGGCATTCCCCGCGACCACGAGCATGACATAGTCCGGGTTGTAGGAGAGGAGCCCCCTGACCGCCGTTCTGAGGTACCTCTCGTGCCCTCCGATGTCCACGAACGAGACCAGCTTGCAGCTGTTGAGGTATACCTCTGCCTCGTCAAGCGGGGACGGGAGCATATAGTTCACGACCGTCCCTTCCTCATCGAAGCCCATCACCCTCTCCGCAACGGAGGAGGTCCTCCTCATCACCACCTCGTGCTTGTACCTCGCGATCTTGCCCATGATCAGCCCGTCGCCATCATCAAGCTCGCCGGCAACCAAAACGCCCACAGTGGTGGTCTTTCCATGGTCCGCCTGACCGGCGGCTACGACCGATATCTGTATAGGTAGCTGATCCCTGCACCTGCGCAGGAGCAGCTCCACGATCCTGCCGCTCTTCCCCTTAGCCTCCCTAACCCTGCTGATCCTTGCCCCCGCGAGGGCTGCTGCCTTGTTCAGGTTCTCCAACGACAGCTCGAGCTCCTCGTCGCTTATACCCAAGGGCGCGCCGGAGTCGCTCACCCCAATTATGTAAAAAGCCTCTCCTCCCTTCTCAGCTAACCGATACCTTATCTGAGAGGCAAGCTGCTCCAGCCTATCCTTCGTGGGCTGGGTTATCTTGAGCTTGTACTCGACATTACCCTCCTCGCGTTCCTTTGGGAGGCTGGAAATGGTGTCACGACTCATCGTTTATCTAGCCCAAGTAATATTGTATATCTTTCGTGATAACTTTTTCGCAAGACCAATTCGAGGTTTGTCTATCTCCAACCTTTGTCTGAATCCCTAATGAAGAATATTGGCTTCAAAATAACAACATCAGGGCTGATAGCAATGGTTGAAAAAGAAACACAACAATTATATTCTAATAGAGGAGGATTTGGATAACACAAAAAAAAGTTTGCGGAAAAAGTTGCAAATAAACTTCGGGATTAGTATTTTTTCCTTATCAATTACTGTCATTTTAAGTGGAATTAATAACAATGATTATAAAGCTATAACGGTAATATATTAGGTGAGGTTATCATAATGGCTGCCGCAAAGAAGAAAGCGCACTACAAGAAGAAGGAAGTTAAAGCAAAGAAGAAGAAATGAGCTGATTAAATAAAGTCTGGCACGAATGGATGAGACCGCCAGAAATCTATTTTTTTTATCTCTACAATTTCTATTGGGTAGCAGACCTTGCTTACTAGGCCATTGAGGGAATAAGGCACTCTTGCAAGCCTTGCCTCGCCGCTGGTTACCCAAGGATCTATGGCAAAGCCCATTTTCTTGACCTCCTCCGCCAACCTCTTTCGTGCGGAGCGGTCCATCTCGTAAGCCTTGTCATCCTCCACGTAAATATGGAAGCCCCTCCCGGAGTAGACCGTGGAGAGCTTTCCGTAACCCTTTAACTTCAACCACCTGTGGAGTCCTACCGTCTGATCCAAGGCTTTGTTAAAGCAGATGTAGCAGAACTTGAACATTGAGGCACCCTTTACCCTGTCGTCTAGCGAGCCGCAGTTTGGGCAGTCAATGTTCTCCGGATCCACATCAAACATCAGCTCCTGGCCCCTCACATCCTCGCAGGATAGACACCCCTTGCCCCTCCTCTCGCAGTCGGCGCACTTCTCAACATCCTTGTAGACATTCCTGTCGTAGTAAAGGTCCTCAGGCAGATATTCCAGGACCATCTCCTTAAGCTCATGGAAATCTTTTATTTTGAAGTAGAGGAGCTTTCCTAGCTCGCTTTGGTACTCCCTCTTGTAGTACCTCGTCTCGTTTCCAACATCAAGGTTGAAGATGGGTCTCCTCAGCTCCTCCGGCTTTTCCTTGAACCACCTCTCCATAAGATTAAAGTCCAGACCTGAGTAGTACATGCGCCTCTCGGAGACCTTTGCCGGCCTGAAGTTGAGGGGGTAACAATGTCTTAGTTTCGTCATTTTCACACTACCTACAGCACCGCCCCCGCTATCAAGGGGAGAGTTATAGTTACGTCCCCGATGACCGCCACATGCTTCGCCTTTGGCTTCACCTTCCCCCAGGAGATGGCCTCCCTGGGTAGCGCCCCGGAGAGGCTCCCATCGTACTCCTGTGCGGTGGTGAGGTAGATGCAGTAGTCCAGCCCTTCCTTGAACTGGTTCCACCATATGACATGGTGCTTGCTTATTCCACCACCAATTATTATGGCACCAGTCCTCTTGGAGTCGTAAACGGCATTAAGGATGGAGTTCATATCCCTAAAGAGGTCCAGCTTCATCTTGCTTGTCTGGGCATAAAAGAAGAGGTTGGTACCGAAGGAACCATCTACGATTCCGGGAACGTACACAGGGATGTTTTTATCGTAGGCTGCCTTCAATATCGATCCCTCGTCCTTTATCCTCTTACCGAACTCCCTTGCAAGCTCGCTCGGGCTTATCGAATCCCTTCCCTTCATGATCTCCGGAAGCGCTCCCCTCATTACCCTCTCTATAAGCGGTCCGTAGTCTTCGAGCGGTATGAGTACGTTCCCGAGCCTGTGGATCTCGAGCTCATTCAGCATAACGTCGTCGTACTCGAACTCTCCTGAGGCGTACCTAGCCCCGAAGGACCTTGCCAGGTCGTGGTCGAGCGCGCCGCAGGTAGTTACTATGATGCTGACCTTACCGCTTCTAACCATCTGCGATATTACGCCGCGGAGCCCGGTGGATACGATGTTGCCGGTAAAGGAGAGGAATACCGTGGTGCCGCCAGTAGTCATCTCCTTCATGATCTCGGAGGCCTCGGCAATACGGGGGGCCATGAACCCTCCCATCCTCTCGAACCTCTTGACCAGCTCTCTTATGCCCATCTTCCCGTCGACCAACAGATCCTCAACCCTGCCGGAGGTGAGAGAATTTCTAAGGTCTTTACTGCTTTTTGAGCCTGACTTACCTCGCATGTGGTAGCCTCCTGGCTGATTTCAGATCTCTACTGTCTCCCCTTCCTTTTTAATTATAACATCTGCCTTAGTCCTTTGCAAGACGAGCCTCTTGAACTCCTCTGCGTCCCCATGATGATCGAGGTAGGCATGCATCACAGCTACAAGACCTACCCTGCCAACATCACTCCACCTCATCTTCAGTGATGGGTTTTTTGTTATAAACGGGTCAACAACAACCTTTTTTACGTCCAAAGATATCTCGATACCTGGCTAACCGAGCCACTTAAAATTCATATTGATCCCCAAACAAAATAAATAAACGCGCCATATATAGTTCTGAGGGGGATTTATGGAGGTTAAGGTCAAGGACAACGCGATCGTTATACAGCTCGATAAAAAAGCAGTTGCCAACATCATGTTCCATATAGAGGGGAACAGGATGCATCTGGACTCCACATATACCCCCGAGCAGTACAGAGGAAGGGGGATCGGGAGCGAACTCGTTCAGGTCGCAATGAAGTATGCTAAGGATAAGGGCCTACTCATCGTACCGGTCTGCGCCTTCGCAGTCGAGTATTTTAAGAAGCACCCAGAATATGGCGACGTACTCTACAGGGGCTGATGGATAAATATGGGCGTCTTAAGGGTGAACAAGAACTATTTGCTTATCTCGACCCTACTAATGATCACAGGCGTAGTTGTAGGTGCCGCCATACCGCAGGGGGGGAGTTTATCGGAGAACCCTTTACTAAAGAACCTAATGCAGTATGCCCCGTTCTTCAAACCCTACGAGCCCTTTACCGTCCTATTCCTTCTGGCCAAGAACTCACTGGCTGCCGCCTTGGCCTTCTTCTTTGCCCCACTCCTCCTCCTAGCACCCGCAGGCGTCCTTCTGCTAAACGGCTACATGCTAGGAATGGTGGGCTCGGGTCTTGCAGCCCAGATCTCGCTCATCGTTGCAGTGGGGGCGCTGGCACCGCACGGAATATTCGAGATACCCGCCCTCATATTCGCCTGTGCCGCTGGCATGCGCTTCGGCATGGCCTCATTTAGGAAGCTCATCAGCCTGTTTGAGCACAAGCAGTACTCCCTCTTTGCGGAGTTTAGAGGAGCGTGGGAGCTCTTTGTTATCTCTATAGTGCTTCTGCTCGTGGCCGCCATCTTTGAGACTTACGTTACGCCCTTCGTTTTAGGTTATTTATACTAAACCAGGATTTTGCCTGTATCTGGCAGGGTAATTATTCCCGGCGCCCTCTTCTGAAGCTCTTCTCTGAAGGCTGCTGAGCTTAACGCCTTGACAAATGCCCTGACGGAGGGCTTACCGAGCCTCCTTCTCTCGGCGACAAAGTCGAAGCTCTCATCGCAAATCTTCGCAAAAGCGAGACCGTAGATTATGGCTGTCGCCTTTAGCCCTAGCCCGGCGTATGCCCTACCCTCCTTTATTGCCCTTGCGACCTCCTCATGGGTTCTTACCTCGAAGTCGTAGCCCCTTATGTCCTTAGAGGGAACCCCCTTCTCTCTTAGAAGTCGGTCGAGTAGCTCCCTCGTACCGGATCCGAGGTTCCTGTTCACCAAACGCAGGCCGGCGCCTCGCAGGTCCTCTATACCTTTGACCCCCTTCGGGTTACCCTTCTTCACAATTAGACCCTGCTCCCTGGCGTAGCCCCTGATAAGGACCGCTGTCTCTCCTGGAAAAGCCCTACGGACGAACGGCACGTTGTACGTTCTGGTCTCCTCGTCATAGAGGTGGATGCCTGCCACGTCCGCCTCGCCTAGCATTACTGCAGTCAGACCCGCGGTCGAACCTACCTCCACGACCTCCGTTGAGAAGCCCTTTACCATCCCTGCCAGTATCTTAACCCCGACGCAGCTGCTCCCAATGATGGAGAGGTCTGGTCTCTTGAATTCGAGGAAGGTGAACTCCTTTCTGGAGCCGAGGAAGTTAGAGACCTTCTCCTCGAGCGCCTTGTACTCCTCCAGGAGGCGGTCCCCCTCTTCGGTGAGCATTGCGCCCCCGCCAGTGTCGCCTCCCCTCTGCGCCCTCACAACAGGCTTGCCCACCCTCTTGGAGAGCTCGTCCACCACTGTCCATGCATGAGCGTACGTTATGCCGAGCGACTTGGCCGTGGCCATGAAGGAGCCGAACTTCTTTATGCCCTCCATTATGCTTGCCTCCCTCTCCCCCAGGACGTACCTACCGTCCTCCTCCAGCCAGACCGTGAAGCCGGTTTTCATAGATTACCCATCCGCCGTAACTTATTTAAAGACAACCGTTATATTCGTTCAAATATAACGATAAGTGGTGAGTAGATGTCTTCGCTAAAAAACAATAAAATATTTGTTATTATCGTGATCGCAGTCGTAGTGGTAGCTGCGGTCCTTGCTATTTATTACCAGCCACTCGCCCCCCAAAGGCTCATAATAGCGACAACCACCAGCACCGTGGACACTGGTCTTCTAGACTACCTCAGGCCATGCTTCGACATCAAGTTCAACGCAAACATGACCTGGCTCTACCTTGGCACTGGGCAGGCGCTGGAGGTCGCATCGAGGGGCGACGCGGACGTACTGCTCGTCCATGATAGAGTAAGGGAGGACGCCTTTGTTTCCTCCGGCAACGGAACGCTCAGGACCACCGTGATGTACAACGACTTCGTCATTATTGGTCCCCCGAGCGATACTGCGAACGCAAGGGGAACAAACGCAACGGAAGCCATGATCAGGATTGCTCAAGCCGGAGCAAGTGGCAGCGCAACTTTCGTTTCAAGGGGCGACGGCTCCGGTACCAATGCCCTCGAGGAGAGGCTGTGGGAAAGGACAGGGGTAACCGCCAACGGCACATGGTACGTATCTGCAGGATCTGGCATGGCGCCTACAATAAGGGTCGCCAATGAGAAGGGCGGATATGCCATAAGCGATCGCGGCAGTTTCTATAAGCTCATATCAACGATGAACGCATCTCTATCGCTGGTCATAATCTGCGAGAACGACTCCTCCCTTCTGAACCCCTACGGCATAATACTCCTGAACTCGACAAAATATCCAAACATAAAGCCGGATCTCGCCACGGACTTCCTGCTTTTCATGGTAAGCACACAGGGTCAGTCGCTGATCGACAACTACACGGTTAACGGCAAGCAGCTCTTCTTCCCGGTATACGGTCACCCAGAGACGATCGGTCTACCCTCAGAGAACGCCACCGTGACCTATCTCAACTCGCTTCTAAAGTCGAGGGGTCTTGAGTAGGGGGTATAGTTGGGCGGCTTCGAGATAATAGTTGAGGGCTTCACGAGGGCCCTGCAAATCCTTTTTTCCGGCGATCAGGAGATCCTCGGCATTACCCTCTTATCCCTGAGGGTGTCGTTAACGGCAACCCTCCTTGGAGCGGCCTTCGGCATCCCCCTCGGTTTCTGGGTGGCAAGGAAGGACTTTCACGGAAAGTCCGTGGTCACCGCTGTTATCAATACACTTATGGGTCTGCCCCCCGTGGTAGTCGGCCTCGTGGTCTACCTCTTCCTTTCTTCATCCGGTCCGCTGGGCTTCCTGAGGTTGCTCTACACCCCGGAGGCGATGATAATTGCCCAGATGATCCTCACCTTCCCGATAATATGTGGGATCACGATATCCTCGATCCTTAGTCTGAGCCCGAAGCTAAAAGACACCTTGGCCTCCCTGTCTGCCCCTCATTTATGGGAGGCAAGGGTCCTCCTTAATGAGAGTAAGCTCGGATTGATAACCGCAATAATAGCCGCCTTCGGCGCAGCGATCTCTGAAGTGGGTGCCATAATGATGGTAGGTGGAAACCTCTTAGGCTACACCCGCGCCCTCACCACTGCCATAATGCTCTACACAAATATGGGCGAGTTCGCGACCGCCATCGCGCTGGGGATAATACTGCTTCTGATAGCCTTCAGCGTGAACCTCTTCCTTACGTACCTGCAGATGCGTTCGAGGGTTAGGAGGACCACATAAGATGAGGAGGAAATAGATTGTCCTTTCTTGAGTGCCGTGCAGTAAGCAAGAGTTACGATGGGAAACATGCCCTAAAGGGTGTGACCTTCGAAATCAAGGATGGTGATCTCCTCTCCGTGGTTGGTCCCAGCGGCTCCGGCAAGACGACGCTTCTCAGGATCATTGACGGGTTGGAGAAAGCCGACTCTGGAGAGGTGCTACTCAAGGGCAAAACGATCTTTGGTGAGCCCTTTCCTCATCGGAAGATGATCGGGATGGTCTTTCAGAACCCCGTCCTCTTCAACACCACGGTCTTTAACAATATCGCATACAGCCTGAAGTTCCGTGGGGAAGAGGGCGAGACGATAAAGAAGAGGATGGACGGGATGCTGAGGCTCCTACGCCTCCACGATCTGCGGGGGAGGAACGCCCTGACACTCTCTGGTGGGGAGGCCCAGAGGGTAGCGCTCGCGAGATCTCTGGTATACGACCCTGATCTCCTCCTATTGGACGAGCCTACCGCAAACCTCGACCCCTACAATGTCTCCATAATCGAGGAGGTGCTGCAGAGATCAAACAGGGAACGTGGAACCACGGTAATTGTGGTCACCCACAACATATTCCAGGCAAAGAGGCTGGCGAGGAAGGTCGCCTTCCTGCTTGAGGGCGAGCTCGTGGAGTTCGGCGATTCCACCGCCTTCTTCGAGAGCCCCAGGGACCCTAGGACGCTCTCGTTCATCAGGGGAGAGATGGTCTATTGAAGAAAAAAGGCGTAGACGCTCGATCCTTGGGCGCAGGCCCTCCATCAGCCCCACCCGTCCCCTATCTATATTGGGCTCTCCCTGAAGAACCGGTTCATTGCGGAGGCTGAAGCCCTGAAGAGGACAGCGACCAAGACCGCCCCTACCACCACTGTGGCGACCAAGGCGACCAAGAAGTTTATACCAATGGAGAGGGCGAACTGCTTTGCGAAGGCATAGACCATAAATGGGCTCACCAAAGCCACGCCCGCCGCGCCTGCTATAAGGAAGGCGAGCAGCATCCCTGTTCCCGTGACGTAGCTGCTCCTCGGCCTCTCTTCCAGATCAGGGTACCTCGCTCCAAAGTAGCAACCGACAAGAACAGTGACTGCTGTGCCAAGCAACGTGACTGTCAGCAGCGCCACGGAGGCATTGAATCCAAAATGGAAGATCGCCGAGAAGACCATCGGGAATATGGCTGCGATTATCAACGAGATCGAAAGTGGCAGAGCGACCTTAGCCCTGAAGAGAGACCCGGCGCTGATGGGCGAGGAGAAAAGGTTCCAGACAGCGCGACCCTCCTGCCCCACCGACATTACCGAGAGGAAGAGCCCGAGTATCCCCGCGCCGAGGAGACAGATCATGGTAGTGTACTCGTACGTCTCGTAATAATTCATGGAACCTGTGGTGAGGAGGATGGGTATGATCATTATTATCGGGATCGACCAGAAGCGGACCATCTCCTTCCGCCTGAAGAGGGATCGCGCGTCCTTGGATATGATCGCTGACTCAGCTTGGCTGAAGCCGATTGTCCCGAAGATTCCCCTTCCCCTGTACCCTCCCGCCTTCGAGCTGCTCAGCTTTATCGTGACTGGGAGCGGGACCCAGTACTTGGAGCGGAGGTAGACGCCTAGGCCCATGAGCGCAAGCCCGAAGGCAACCGTCAGGCACGAAAAGATGACTGCTCCTAGCAGGTTGCCGTTGGCCAGCTCCAAGACCACTATGGAGGGCCATATCACCGGAACGAACCATAGTACGTAGATCTGGGGGGCAAAGATCCCGAGAAGACTGTAAAGGATGTTGGGGTTGAAGAAGAGCTGTGAGACCACCAGGACAAAGACTATCAGTATCGCCCTGGATATTATCGCGGATCTGCCGCCGCGCTTGGAGAAGCTCGAGGAGACCCTGTTCACGATCGCCCTGATTATCTCCGACACGAAGCCTCCTACGACCATGAAGAAGCAGGAGAGTAGCGCGGAAAAGACCCAGACCGCTAGCATGTTGAACTTCAGCGCTAGGGCGAGCGTGATTCCGAGGACCGCTGTCAGTATATAGAGGTGCATGAAGGCGGCGGAGAGGGACGAGGCGAGGACGTACTCTGTTGCCGATATGGGCATATAGTTGACCATCTCGCTGGAGGAGAATTGGGCGGTCTCCCCTATGACAAAGAATATGCCGTAGATGACCATGAAGAGGAGGACTACCATAGGAACCGAGGCTAGGAGTTGCGTCGCCATCAGCTGGATGGGCATGAAGTCCTCCAGCGGCACAACGTTCATTACCGAGATGACTAAGACGAATGCCGCCACGAAGACGACAGCGTCTACAACAAGGAGCACCCCAGGTCTCCTGAAGAAGCTCCTGCCCCCCTTGTCCCCCCTACCCCTGAGCTGGGCGAGCAGAAGGATGTTTGCGATGATCCTGACATTCTGCAGCCTCATTTGACTAGCTCCTCCACCACCGCCCTCACGTCGTCGGTGCCTGTGAGCTTTAGGAACACGTCCTCTAGGCTTGAGCCGGGCATGCCCGCCGCCGTCTTGAGATCCTCGACCTTGCCCTCTGAGAGCAGGGCACCTCTATACATGATGGCGACCCTTTCGCAGATGGCCTGGGCGATCTCCAGTATGTGGGTGCTGAAGATGGTGGTGACACCCTCGTGGGAGAGTTCGTGGAGGAGGTCCTTCACGATCTTTGCGGAGCGGGGGTCCAGGCCGTTGAGTGGCTCGTCCATTATAAGCAGCCTTGGCTTGTGGAGGAGGGCGCCTATTATTACTACCTTCTGCCTCATGCCTTGGGAGTAGCCGCTGATCATCTCGTCCTCCCTCCCCTTCAGCTCGAAGGCCTCGAGGAAGTGCTCAATCCTCTCCCTCTTTACCTCCAGCGGGACGCCGTAGAGGTCGGCGACGAAGTCCAGGTACTCCCTGCCTGTGAGGAAGTCGTAGAGGCGCGGCATTTCCGGGACGTAGCCTGCCATCCTCCGGACCGCTATGGGATCGGCCTGCGGGTCATTGCCGTAGACGCGCACGCTGCCCGAGGTTGGCCTTACGAGCCCAACCAATATCTTCATCAGCGTGCTCTTCCCTGAACCGTTCGGGCCGAGCAGACCATAGACCTGCCCCTCATCAACCCCGAGGCTGAAGCCGTTCAGCGCCTTAACTGAACCGAAATCCTTTGAAAGTGATGATATCTCAACTGCCTTTGTCATGGGCGACATCACTATGAAATTAATGATCGATAATCAGGGAGATATAAGGTTGGTGTGAACAAGGCAAATCGTTGGCAATCGTCCTGTATTTGTCGATGGGCAGGCTATAGTGTAGGCGACCTCCTCCGTTACCCCGCTTTTCATGGCATAGGCTATGAGGGTTGCCCATAATGATCACCTGAAAATTGCATATTTGTAGACTCGAAATTAGCTTAGACCTAGATCCTACTAAGCCTTCTTTACCTTCACAGCCTCGACCTTATCCTCCATCCTTCTCTCCTTATCCCTCCTATCGTCGATCTTGATGCTTGTGCTCACCCTGGTGGCCCCTGCCTTGATGACAGCCTCGTGCGCCCTCTTTATTACCTCAAATGCTTTATCGATGGTATCTGTTTCTATGATCGTTCCCATCGGTGTTATCATATAGCGTACGCCCGCCTTCTCAACCTCCCTGCAAGCCTTCGAGACATAATCGCTCACGCTCGTACTACCGGTACCCAATGGCACGACCGAAAATTCAACAATTATCAACTATTTGCCTCCAAATGAAATATTGTTGTAATTTAATATTAACATTTTTTGCGTGGATAATCCAAACACTAATTAAAGTATAATAACTCAATCAAGGGCCTCTAACAATTGAGTAACTTTCTGCGACTGGATGTTATTTCCTAGTCTTTCATACAATTGTAAAGCTATCAGGTACTGGAGCTTCGCCTCGGCCTTTAGTCCCTGTTTTAGTAGACTTTCGCCGAACCAAGTCCTTGCCACGGCTTCATACAAAACACCCCAAATTCCCGAACGGACAAGCTCGATCCCATATCGAAACTTTTCCGCGCTCTGATCCCATTCTTTATTAGCCGCATGCAATTCTCCCTGAACAATTTGTATGAAACCGCGAAAGAACGTTCGAACGCCCCATTCGAAGGTTTTCGCAAGCTCCTGCGATTGATGGCAATATTTTTCTGCCTCTTCAATCTTATCGAGATGAATCAATGTATGGGTCAATAGGGCACACGATCCTAGTAGCATGTACTCGGATTCGGTATTCTTGGCTATTCCAAGACTTTTTAGACCCTCCTCTCTCTCACTCTCGTGATCTCCCATACTATCATAAATGAGTGCCTTTTCCACGAAGGCACCATGCAAATGCCCATATTCTCCAATTTGTGCAGCCAGATTTACGACCCTATTAAAATACTCCAAAGAGTCCTCAAATAACCCTTGATGAAAATACGCTAGACCCAAACTATGTAATACGTCTAATTCTCCACCTGGGCTAGGGAACTTTGAATGAATCTGAGCTGCCCTATTTATTTTTTCCAAGGCCTCCGCCACCCGCCCCTGACAAAGGTTAGTGCCTGCATGATCGGTCAGCTGCATGGCGAGCCTTTCATTGAGGCCTATCCGTTCAAAGATCTGCTCCGCTTCTGATGAATAACGATCCGCCTCATCAAATGTTCCCTTTTGAAAGGATAGAAAACTATGAACACTAAGTATCTCGCCCCTTTCATTCGAATCCAAATCACTGTATTCTTCAGCCTCTCTTAGCAACTCTTTGGCTTTTAGTAAATTTCCCTTACCCAGCGCGTCAGGTTTCCAACACCAAGCAGATTTTCGTAATATACGCGCGTTATTTTTTTGGTCCGACGAAAGCTCTAGAAATGCCTCATAGAATTTTATGGCGGATGTACAATTGTACAACCCCACATTAGCGTCACCCAAACCCTCCAGCGCGTGAAGCTTTTCATTTGTATGTATCTTATCATTTCCGGCTGCTTCTAACGCCCTTTGAAAGTACGGTATTGCCTCAATCATAGCCAACCTCATCGTACAGCTTTCTCCAGCCATAAGTGAATACTTCAAGGATTTATCAGATTGACCGGCCATGTGAAAATGAATGGAGAGCGCTCCATAGATGCTCTCATCAGGTTTCTGCCTCTCGAGCACCGTTCCTATGATCCTGTGCAACTCTCTACGGTGAGTGGATGATAGTTGCTCATAAGCAACCTTACGGACTATCTCATGGTTAAAGCGAAAACCTCCATCGATCGATGCGATAAGCTGATGATCCCTCTCGGAGGAGCCGAGGCTCTCACAGAGTCTCAACCTGTCCATTTTTAACACTTCCTCGATTACATCCGTGTCAAAATGTTCCCCGACGACAGCAGCGCACTCCATGATTCTTCTTTCATCTTTGGATAACCTCTCAAGCCTCCTGAGTATCACCTCCTTCACCGTTGAGGGTATAGAGACCTGCGCTTCCTTATTGTCGCGCCATTCACCACCTTTCTGCATTAAGACACCCGTTTCCAAAAGCAAGCGAACGGTCTCTACGGCAAATAAGGGATTTCCTCCACTCTCGGAAACAATCCGCTTCAGAAGCCCGGCATCGATGGGTCCCTCTAACATTCCCTCGATTGCCAATTTGAGTTCATCAGTATTCAAAACATCCAAGCATATCTCTCGGCAGACAGCCTCTCGCCTCATTATTCTCAAGCTTTCTAACAACGGATGGGCGATATCTGAAACCTCGCTAATCAGCTCCTCCGGTCTGTATGTTCCTATAAGCAGAACCCTTAACCCTTCAATGTTCCTAGCAAGGAAGTGAAGCATCTGAACGCTTGCCGAGTCCACCCACTGCAAATCCTCAATGCGGAGTATTAGTGGACTCTTGGCAGAGAGCTTTCTAAGGAACTCTAGCGTTGAGAAAAGGGTTTTTTCGCTCTCCGTTTTGAGTTCAAAACTTGAGGAATAATGCAATTCTTTTCCTAGTAAAAACCCAACCAACCCCATATCTGTTTTTTCAAAATATTTTTTGAAAGCTTCCTGAAATGGTAAATATGGTACTGGTGCTCCGGGGATACATCTTCCTACAAGGACTTGAAAGCCCTTCTTTGCGGCAAGCTTCTCAAATTCTTCAGCAAGCCGGGTTTTTCCGACACCTGCCTCCCCTGAAATGAAAACAAACACTAACCTACCTGCGTAGGCCTCTTCCAAAAAATGATTAAGAGTCTTTAGCGCATCCTCCCGGCCTACCATAGGAGGCATTAGCATCTTGGGTACCCTTTTCATATTATCGGTGTATTCGGACATAAGTATTGTGATTCTAAGGCATAAAATGAAAAAAAGTTATGCTCAGATCTTAAAGAAATCCTTTGTGCGCATAAAAACAGGCTATTCTTTACGATGATTCTTTCCTTAATGGCTTATTCTCCTTTTTTTGCACAAAAGCTTCGGTAGCCTTCCCCCACTCTCCAGTATATGGGTCGTAGGTACATGTTGGCAGCTTTGAATAAAGATTGCCTGTGAAGCCATAAGACCAAGGCGTGCAGTCCTCACACACGTAGCGGAATTCACAATCCTTACATACATAGACCTTATCCTTATTCAAACCCCAGAATTCAAGCATCTTATCGCCTTGGACTATTTTGGCAAAGCCTTGTTGTTTAACGTTGCCCGCCACCTGGCTCCTGGCAAACACGCAAGGCAGGACATCTCCTGAACTTGTAACCGCTGCTTTTCCAAACCAGCAGCTGTTCCATCGCTGTTTGATTACATAGGATTCCTTTTCTATAATGAGGAAGGGCCTACTCTCGATATACTTTAGCCCATAGTTACTCGGCCAATTTTTCATACCTCGTCCCTTTCCTATGGGTCTTACAGGATCTGGTAACCTTTCACATAGTCCAAGCTTCGACAGTAAGTAGATCGTTGCAGCGAGGTCTTCTTCATTTTCCTTCATTGCAACAACCTCGCAACATGTCTTGACGCCATAGTCAAGTAGTAGCTTGAGGTTATTCATAGTTCTTTCAAAGCTTCCGACAACCCCCGTAATGGAATCATGCGTCTCCGCCCTGTAAGAGTAAATGGAGATAGCAACATTGACGCCATTTTTGGCTAGAAAGCTGATCACAGGCTCATTTAGTGTGGTGCCATTAGTGAAGATTTCAATGAACTCAAACCCTCTTTCCTTGGCGTAAACTATGACTTCTTTAAAGTACTTACTTAGAGTTGGTTCTCCCCCTGTGAATTGAATTCTTCTGCAGCCTAGTTCCACTGCCTCATCAATTATTTTTTGTACATTTTCTTTTGGAAGATCCTGAGAACGCTTTATTGTACGGTTTTTAGCTTCAGCGTAGCAATGGATGCAACGTAAATTACACCTGTGTGTGAGCTCGATCCATAAGAAGTTCAACTTGGGTGAGGGATATTCCTTGGTGAGCCTCGGCATATGCCTAGAAGAGAATTCTATTATATTTTGACCGGCCAATTCGTTTAGTATATGCATAATATCGGATTTCTGGATTTTTGAACTTAATTTTCCTGCTATTTCAGAGGTTTTGTAACCCTGATTGCCAAGCTCTAAAATACGTGTGGCATGGGCGTTTAAACGATGAATCTTCCTGTTTTTAAAATCAATAATATTGGAATACTTTGCACCTTTGATTAACACTTTTTCCCCAGAAAGGGAAAAAAAGTTGTGAGGTGGAATGGATTTTTTCCACCTTATCAATGATGTATACTAGGTATACAAGCAGTTTTCATTAGTCCAGTGATTTCTACAAACTCACTATTGCCGATTTTCAATACAAGCTTACATGGTACGCCTGCGCTATTATAATCAGTAATATTAAGTTGTTGTATTGTTGTATTATAAGGCGATGGATTATAGGTATCTAGTTTATCGGCTATTGAGTTACTTTTTACTTGCATTGTTTTTGGGGGCATATACATTCCCTATATTTAATATTTATTAAATGTATTTATTAATTTATCCATTGTTGGAATATTATATTTTCTTTTTTAAAATTATCATTAAAAAAATGAAACGCTCATTGAAAACTTAATTTAAATTACTCATCAGGATTATTTATAGTGTTAAGAAATTTAACCGCAATCGATTAGTAATCTTTCATTTTTCTTCCTGTATACTCCGATGCTGCCTCATACTTCGTGAGGATTTATCTGAATATATCCTAATCTGAACTCGAGTTGTTAGTGCTTGTGTACCTTTCAAGATCCTGCTGTTAGACGGCAAACAGGCTGAACACCGTATTAATGAGTAGGATCAAGACCGAGGTTATGATACAGAGCAGTCCCAAAATATACATCGTTGAGGAAAAAGTCCAAAGTTTCCTTCTGGATGGATATATCCGATAAAAGAAAATAGAGAAGGACGAAAGAAGGAAAAACATGGCTCCCAACAATAGAGCTATATGCAAAGAAACTGGGGCCTTTATGCTACTGAGATTGGAAACAACCATGCTCGTTAAGCAAAGACCAGCCAATGTTGCCGGATAAGAGGCACTAATAATTGGCTTAATGAATCTCTCATCAAACTCGCTCATTTAAATGCACCACCATCGTTACAATCATTCATGTCATTAATTCTATTTTTATGAACTATTTAGTTTTTGCATTTTTATTATTAATCATTTTGTTAATAAAGGCACAAGCATGAATTAAAGCCCGTAATCTGAAAATAACAGTCGTAGTCCATGGTTGGGAAAGGATTAGGTAACCTGTCAATCAAGTTAGAGCCATGCAATTATAAATCTTCAAGAAACACCTTTCAGATGTCTCCACTTAATAGGCACCATGACCGGAGGCTGTGGCATGTATTTCTCTTTGAAGGTTCAATGGCAACCTTATATTCGCTTCATCCTTTTTTATACTGGTGCCTTTTTTGCCTACAAAAATGGAGAAGCAAACAAAGGAAATTCTATCAACCGCCATCTCAGCAGGGGCCAGTCTTGCCTGCATAGCCGACCTCAAACTGCTTAAAGACCTTCCAGTTTATGGCGGGCTCTCACTCGACAAGTTTAGGTACGCCGTCTCAGTGGCGGTTGCCCTTCCCAGCTACGCAATTGAGATGATCACAGAGGATGACCCCGGCATGCTCTACGCACACGCCTACAGGACCGCAAACCTCGCCCTAGACAGCATAACCCTGAAGATCGCCGCCAGGATCTCCGGCAAAGGTTGCCATGCCCTCGCAATCCCTGCCAGCATGAGGGTCGACCAGAAGGAGCACCTCGGGCACGTATCCCACAAGGCATTCGCCTCGGCTGGAGGGCTGGGCTGGATAGGTAGGAACGGGCTTCTGATAAACCCAACATATGGTTCGAGAATAAGGTTGGCCACGGTACTCACGGACATGCCACTGAAGCCTGGTAGGCCCATGGATAACGGTTGCGGCGAGTGCAGGCTCTGCATCCTGATATGCCCATCAAAGGCCCTCAGGTACTCCAGGTTCATGGTTCGTCCTGGAAGCAGGGAGGAGATCTTCGAGGCCAGCAAATGCTACGAGAGGCTCGCCAAGAATAGGGAGATGCTGGCTCAAAGGCATAAGATGGTCGAGCACGCCGTCACTATTTGCGGCATGTGCATCAAGGTCTGCCCTATAGGCAAGCGGAAGGCTAAAAGAAGTTAGGTCTGAAGTAAGAACATCAAAAACTGCGCTATTTTTAGGAAAGCCTGTTTTCATCAAAACAAGACCAACTTAAAAATGGGTAGATACTATTAAATGTTAGTATTTGCATCATGCTCTGTTGTGGTTTCCTTGGCGCGGGTTGAGTCGAGGGCATTCAAGATATCCATTATTGCCTCAATGTTGGCTTTGACCGCTGTATTCGAGTTAATAAACAGGGCTTTGCCATTGAGGGTTCCCTGGGGGATGTCGATAGATTTTGTAGCCCTCCCCGTCATAATCGTCTTCTTCACTCTGGGGATGAGGTACTCGCTCCTAACCACGGTGGGGATGTTCTGCATACTCATCATAATCGGCTTTGCAGGCTTCGTGGGTGCAGTAATGAAGTTCTCAGCGACGGTACCCATGGTGCTTGTTCTTGGGGGTCTCGCCCTTACCCCTTTAAAGAACAAAGATATTCCCGGGTTAACATACCGCTCAATTTTCAAGTTTATTTTGGCAGCCGCCTTGGCAATAGTGGCAAGGTGTGCTGTTGCAACACTCATCAATTATTACTGGGCAATCCCGCTCTTCTTCTCAATGCCGGTAGAGCAGGTGATCCAGTCCTTCTTCTTCGGCTCGATCTGGGGCTTCGTGAGTTTCGTATCCGCCATGAATGTGACGCAGGGCGTGATCGATCTTGCGGTGGCATGGATCGTCGTCTTTGGATTCGGGCTTGCTAAACAGTTTCTGATACCAAAAGTCCCTCAAAGCGCTCTTAACAAGCAGAGCTTGGGTTGAGTTCTTAAAAACTTAAATAAAGCCAATTGCCAAATTTCAGCACGATAAATATGGTCAATGTCTCCTTCGAAGTAGGCGAAAAGGAAAAGCACCGAATCAACGTAACTGCCTGTACAATAAGCGAGGTCTTGAAAGTAATTGTTGATAATAAACTGATTTTTAACGCTGCCCCTCCCAGACCTTCCAAAGTAGCTCAATTTCAAATAGGTGAGCTAGAGAAGCATTCTGTAGAGGTTAAAGTGACGGGCACTTTTGCCTGCACTGTCGAACTTCATGTTGACGGTAAGCTATATTCTATAGCCTAGGTGGCCTTCTGCTCATTCTCCTGATCCGCTGCTACAACCTCAACCTCTATATGTAGACCTGTGCGCTCCTCAAGTTCCTTTACGCAACTCTTTACGAGGTTCAATAGTAAGGAGTCGGTATAAAGAACAAAATCCTGACCAAGGCTGGATAACAAGAGCCCGTGCTCTAAGGAATGATAACGGTAGTGCACATCAAGCTTCCCTTCATTAGCCAACCGGCGTGCCTTCGCACCATAAACTCCCGAACTCATATGGGTGGGGGAGAGTTTACCGTTCGTTCTTCCTTCTACCTCAAAATCCTCAACTTTATCAACGCACACGATGCGGATCTTCCCAAGTTTGGGCATGTCTATGGGAAAACACTTCTGGGAGAGTTCCACTATGTTCTTTGGAAAGGGGCGTTCCGGTCGGCCGATCCTCCAGTGTAGCTGCTGATTTAATTGGAAGGCTAGGGGAGGCATCAGTCCTAGGTCGTGCAGGAGCTCCCCCTGTTCAAAGAACTCCTCGGGTCTTCCTGAGAACATAAGATTTCCTGATTTGAGGACTCTGACTTCATCTGCCCATTCATACGTCGTCTCTACATCATGCGTTGAAATCACCACGGTCACGCCAAGGCAGTTGAGCTCATCGGAAAGCTCTAGCAGCTCGTGAACCATCTCGTAATCCAGCCCAGCCGTGGGCTCATCCATTATAAGTACACTGGGTTTCATGGCAAGCGCCCCAGCAAGGGCGACCCTCTTCCTCTGACCGAAGGAAAGCTGCTGCGTCGGCCTCTTACGGGACTTCTCCATTCCGACCCATGAGAGCGCCTCCTCAACCCTGCTCTCGACCTCCTCCCTTGGTAAAGAGAGATTGAGCGGGCCGAAAGCTACGTCCTCCTCCACAGTGGCAGAGAATATTTGATCATCGGGATTCTGCAATACTAAGGCTACATTCCTGCGCAGATGGGTGAGCGAGGATGAATCATACTCAATTTTCTTTCCTTCGTAAAAGATCTCCCCGGAATCGGGTCGTAGGACGCCGTTGAAGTGCAGAAAGAGCGTGGACTTGCCGGCTGCATTCGGACCGAGGACGACCGTCTTCTTGCCTTTAGGGATTCCTAGCGTGATATTTGAGATGGCGGGGGATTTACCATCGTAAGAAAATGAGAGGTTCTTGGTGCTGATTATGTCCAGCTCTGGCATTTTATTCCCTCATATCAACATCCACGTTCTCGTCAGATACGCAAAGATTAGCATAAAGATGAAGATTGCGATTGGAAAGAGGAGCCATCCAATAGTCAACTTTGATGGTGGGTTCAGCAAGGGGAAATTGCCTTGGAAGTTGCGGCAATAAAGTGCATACTGCGCTCTTTCCGCGAAGTCCATGGATCGCCCGAAGGTGCATGCGATTATCGTGGACAGTGTACGGAGGGAGGATCTCAGGTCGTGGAAGCCTAGTCTGCATTGGGCAGCAGTAACCATCTGCTCCACCTGCTCAACAAGAAGAAAGGAGTAGCGGTAGACGAGTACAGCCAGCTCGCTCAAATTTTTTGGCAAACCTACCTGCCGTAGTGCAATGAAGAGGTTGGGGATTGAGGTTGATGATGCGAAGAAAAGTAGGACAGTGAAACCCGCCAGAGCCCGGAGGAAGACGAGGACCGATAGATTGACCCCCTCACGGGATATAGCGAGTGAGATCGATCCGAGCGTCCCGTTCCATATAGTACCTCCCGGGGTCAGCAGAGCAATAATTAGCGATCCTATGAGGATTATGAGGAAGGTGTCGAGATAGGCAACAACAAATATTCGCGGCGTATAGAATCTGCTGGATGTTACCAACAGCACTATACCGATTATAAGGACCAGCAGGGGAACAGGCGGCGAGGTTGCCAACAAGGCGGATGTGATCAGGACTAATGAAAGAATGAGCTTTCCAAGAGGCGGCAGGTCCCTGAATGGGCTGTTCATGCACAGTCTATCAATCGCAGATTCATGCATTAGAGACGCCTCAATCCTTCTCCTTTTGTTTTTTTGATCTAGCGCGCATATACCCTAAAAAATACCCAATCACAAACGCCCCTGCCGCAGCCACCAGCGAGAACAGCAGTGTCTCCATCTCAGGTGAGGGTTCGAAGATTGACGCAAACCAAGATCTGTAATTGGGATTTATGCTCTGAATGATGCTCCTTATCAGATCATCCGTGCCGCCAAAGCCGGCGTTGGGATTGACAATTATGGCAAGAACGAATATGGCAACCACTACGAGGAGACCAAATATATACTTAGTACTTGTTTTCATTTCGTCTCACCAAACTGTTGCGCGAGCAGCTTGGGCCTGGACCTGCTAAGGTAATCGAAGAAGATCGTGAATAATATCCCTTCCGCGATGGCAAGCGGTATCTGTGTCACTAAGAATACGCCAAAGAAGATGACGAAGGATCCCTGCACACCTTCTGCTGAAGGATAAGCGAGCGCGAGCTGCAGTGCCGTCACGGCGTAGGTCACAAGATCAGAAAGGACCACAGCCGCAAAGACCTGAATCCCGGTCCGCACCCGCATGGAACGCAGAAGTTTGAAGGTGAAAAATCCGACCGCTGGTCCTGCCACCCCCATGGAAAAGATGTCAGCACCCAAGGTGGTCAGACCGCCATGCGCCAGTAGGAGTGCCTGAAAAACGAGCACTATTGTGGAGAGGAGGGAAGTTGTGGCCGGACCATAGAGTATCGCCGAGAGTCCGGTTCCTGTTGGATGAGAGCTGGAACCGGTTACGGAAGGGAGCTTTAGGGAAGATAGGACAAAGATGAATGCCCCGGAGACCGCAAGCGTGAGCTTCTGCTCCGGGCGATCCTTGTATATCCTGTTCACATTTCGTGCGCCCCATATGACGAAGGGTATCGCCAGTAAATACCAGAAGACACACCAGACCAGCGGAAGAAAACCCTCAGCTATGTGCATTACTCATCACGCCGCTTTATGCTCATGATATTGGATTGCGATTGCGATATAAACACAAGCTCTCCCCTTTACAAAATCGCAGGCGTCACGAGCGTTTAGGTTTTCGTTTCGAGAATCGTCACGTTAAAGCCGTACCTTTCGGCGACTTTCTTGGTGAGGCTACGCGTCAATTCCACATTCTCGTCCTTACTCAAGCCTACAACTATCGAGTTTACAACTAGAATGCCTTCGCGTACTGGCTCCGTTAGTTTGGATTCTACGTACACGCCGTACTTTGCGCCTATTGTGTCCGCCTTAACATAGCCGCCCGAGGCCTTCAGGATGCACTTTATATGGCCTATCATTATGGCGCCCCTGCGAACGGCCTCCTCAGCAAGTTCCTTCATAGCCTCGCGAGCCATCTCGGTCGCCTCTGCGGGGGCTATTGCCTTTGATGAAGATAGTTTGAAGGCGATCCCGTATCCCCACTCCTTGTCCGCTGCGTAATGCGAAAGTTTGCTCATGGCAGGGCACCCAGTCTGATGGTGGCGGTGCCCTCTTCTTCTTCGATTATTCTGGTCAGCTCGTCGATTCCTTCGCCCTTCAGTGCGGACAGCCTCATCATTCTGACGTTCGGGTTCGTCTCCCGGATCTTATTCTCACAGTACTGAATACGGGCCTCATCAACGAGATCAACCTTGTTGATGGCTACCACGTCGGCATTCAGAATCTGTCTATTAATGAAATTGTTTACCGTTTCGTTCGAAAGCAGCTCATCGATCCTGAAGGCATCATAGATGACGATAACGGGACCGACATCTATCCTCACCGTGGTATCTCGTTGACCCGCCCCGATTGCCACCTTCACCTGGTCTGGGATGGCGACTCCCGTGGGCTCGATCAGGACGATGTCTGGACCGAACATATCAGCCAATTCTGATAGAGTTCGGGCCAGGTTGCCACTGAGTTCGCAGCAGATGCAACCTCCGGCTATCTCCTTTACCCTCAGGCCGCCCAACTCCAAAACCCTCGCATCGACTGGCACGTCGCCAATCTCATTGACTATTATGGCGACCCTCTTCTTGTGCTCGGAACTGATCTTCTTCGAGATTGGCAATAAGGCGGAGGTCTTTCCACACCCCAAAAAACCGGCTATCTGGATGACCTTCGTTCTATGTCGCCCCCCCTCCTATCCCAGGTCTTCCTGCAGCGGTGACCCTCAATTCGCTCCACATGAAGCCCACGTTCGGGAGCACTTTATCCTTTCTTTCCACCTTAAAGTCTATGTCCACCGCGCCAGCTCTCGTGGCTTTCTCAAGGGTCTCTTTCTTCCCCATCTTTATCGCATACTCTGCCGCCGCCTCCAAGTCTTGGAATATGTGACGCCCCGGAAAGACCACATACTGCTCGGGCTTGATCTCTTTCCTTATCTGCAGATCCATGGACATCACCACATTGCCGACGAGCGCCCCTATGGCCGCGCCCACCTCATGATCCGGAGGTATTATCGCTTCAGTTTGCAGCTTCTTGCCCACCTCTGGGATGAATAGGCTGGCTGGGGCACCGATACCGACGATCGGGACTTTGAGGGAGCAGCCTATCTTTATGTCTCCCAACGAACCGCCAACCACTCTGTCCAGTACCTCGAGGTATGACTTCTGGGCATCTGAGCTAGTGATTGAAACGCCATTCCCGTAGAGCTCTCGTTCTGCGACTCTTAGCACTATTTTATGAACCATGATCCTCCATACCCTATCGTAGAGTTCGTCTAAGGTGACGTTGATCCTTTTGGCCAGCAACTCGACCCCCATCTTTGCTGCCTCGCTGTCGCCTGCTGTGAAGAGCCCCTTGACGTGCATAAGATCCGTGGGCGTCAGGCCTATTCTGGCTATGTAACCCCCTTCATCCATCATGCCAGCAAGGAGTTCAATCGTCGGGATATCCTTCAACTCTTTTTTAAGCTCCTGTATGGTCACCGGCTCCAACCTATTAATAGCCTCGATGAATCTTTGAGTGATCTCGCTTCCATTGGGCTTCTTCATTGCCTTCGAGGCGGTAAGGAAGTCGGTTGTATCGTACATCACAATCTTCTCTTTCAGATTAGGGAAATCCTTGGTAGCAAATGCTAACGGTATGACTCTGCGAGGACCGACTTTCAGCTCACCCCTTTCATCCGTCCATACCAAGCTGTCCCCCCCGTTCCCCAGGGCGTCCGCGTCTACGGCTTTTACCCTCGTTTTCCATCCTACGATTGTTACGCCGCTCTCGTCCGTCTTCGCGGACCCCTCCTTTACAGATGAGATTATGGTGGTGGTGCTACCGATATCTATGACCACGACGTTATCTTTCGAGGAGAGAAACTTACCTCCTATGACGCTGGCGGCAGGTCCAGATTGAACCATTTCGATCGCCCTCTCTAGGGCAAAGACCTCGTTCATCAGAGCCCCGTCGCCCCTGACCAACATTAGGGGGGCCGATATTCCTCTCTGGGCGAGGGCGTTTTTAACGTCATTGATGAGGCGTTCGATGATGGGGATTATCCTAGCGTTCAGAACGGCCGTAACGGTTCTTTCATATATCCCAAGTTGACCCGTCAATTCATGCCCGCAGACAACGGGGTTTGTGTAGCTCTTCTGTATAATGCGCTTAACCAACCATTCATGTTCTGGATTTCTTACGCTAAAAAGCCCCGAAACCGCAAATGCGTCTACCCCTTCCCCCATCTCTTTTACGGCCTTTGTTACCCCATTGACATCCAACGAGCACATTTCTATACCATCAGGCCCGTGTCCGCCGGCAACGCCTACAATGCGTTGAATGGGGAGTTCCTTCGCATTTTCAGGTTTAGTTATCTGTAGGTCCGCAGGATTCATGCCAATAAGTATCAACCCGACCCTCTCACCACGGCCCTCTATGATCGCATTCGTAGCCAGAGTTGTGGCCACAGAGACTAGCCTGACTTGGTTCTTTGGGATCTGGCTCGCTGAGAGAACTTTGTCCAGAGAGTTGATTATTCCAACCGAGAAATCATAGTAGGTGGTGGGCGATTTTGCCTTTGAAATAACATGCCAGTTGGATAAATCCATGATAACAGCATCGGTAAATGAGCCGCCTGTGCTAATTCCAACACCAAACACGCTCAAATTAACAATCCTCTCTTTTTTGTCCGTATTTATCACTGTGTTCTACTCAATGTAAGTGCGAGTTCAAATAAAGTTTTTTCATAAAAAAAAGGGAAGGTTATTTTTTGTATGGATTCTCTATGCACGCCTCGACCATGGCCCGAGCATTCAAAAGTGGACCGTTTGGTGGGAACTCGCATCCCGAGGTGAGGACGAAACCTCCACCCTTTGCGAGGGCATCTATCTGCTTCTTCGCCTCTCTCTTCACATCCGCAGGCGTTCCCATGTACAGTGTGGTGGGGCATTCCATCATGCCAAAGAGACACGTCTTGCTTCCCCACTTCTCCTTAAGCTCCTGCAGACTGCTGACGCCGTCTGGTAAGTAGTGGAAGGAGATGCCTGCTGGCTTGTACCAATTTATCATCGTATCGAAATAGGTGCTGTAGCCGCAGTTATGACATATCACAGCTACGTTGCGTTTTCTGATCTCGTCGGCTATCTTGGAGCAGAATTGCCCTTCGAACTCGTCGTACACCTGTCTGCTCCATATGAACCTCGAGGCAAAGAGGACATCGAGGACTATTGCGTGGACTCCAGCCTCTATTTGAGCGATAGTGTAGTCGAAGAGAGTATCGTTGATGACCTTTAGCGCCTTCTTTACGGCAGATGGGTACTTTTTGAGGTCTACGCTCAACCTCGCCAATGTCGTCATCATACTGAGTGTGCCTGCCGGCCCGTAGACGAACCCCATAAGGCCGACCTCTTTACCTCTCTCCCTTGCCAATATCTCGTCCAGTTTTATTACGTGGCTCATCCTTTCGGCTTTTCTTGGATCAACGTACTCTAGCTTCTCGTAGTCCTCGACTGTCTTTATTAGTGGCTCCCCTTTGAGGGCCTTTGATATAGCCGTACTCTCTATTGGATACTCAACGGCTTGGCCCCAAGCCGAGCATTCAACACATAAGTCAACTAGGGTCAGCCATCCATCGAAGCCTATGAGCTTCTGTGCGTCCAACATGGAGCGCGCAGCCAGATCCGCCTTCCTAGACCATCTATCGTAGGTTATGCCGTATACCCTTCTGGAGGCGCCGCAAACCAAAGGGCCAGCCGGAACCCGATCTGACTCTCTGAACGATAACGCATCAACCACTCTTTCAAGAGATGTTACCATTTTTATGCCCCCTTAACTAATCTCTCGAATACTTTTACAGCCTCACTGGCATCTTTGGCATAGCCATCGGCTCCCACTGATTCTGCAAACTCCGGTGATGTTGGCGCGCCGCCGATCAGGACTTTGATCTTGGGTCTTAAACCCTGCTCCGTCATCATTTCTACTACGTCCCTCATTCTGAACATCGCAGTTGTCATCAATGATGACATTCCGACAACATTTGCACTTGTTTCTTTAGCTTTCTCAATGAAACTTGCTAGGGGGACATCGCGACCAAGGTCAACCACATTAACTCCAGAGGCTTCGAGCATCATTTTCACAATGTTCTTTCCGATGTCATGCACATCTCCCTCTATAACGCCTATTACAATGGTTCCAGAAACTACGGCTTTTTTCTTTAGATGTGGTTTCAGAATATCCATGGTAGCGTACATGGCCTCAGCCGATAGCAAGATCTCCGGGAGGAACAACTCCCCAGCGGTGTACTTGTCTCCGACTATTATCATGCCTGCTTGGGAACCATCAGTTAAGGCTTCAGATGCATCGATGTTTGATTTAATACACTCGTGGGCCCATTTTTTGGCAGTGTCAGTATCGCCATCTATTATGGCCTTCGCGAGGCCTGATAGAACTTCTTCTTTCGTGGCCATTTGTATAACCAGTATAATCTATATACGTTGTTATAATTTAAGGATTTAGTTAAGGCATTTTTATTAGTTTATAATGCACATGTGCGCAGACACTTTCTTCCACAATGGAACATCTGATTATTACGAAGGGCAAGTCTCCCTCAAAAATGCTTTAAGCATTTCCCTCTCATTTTCCCCCATCATTCTTACAAGGTCTCGATCTTTCTCTCCCTTGAGCACTCCCCTGATAAATTTGCAGAGATCTTGATCAGCCTCTCCTGATTTCAATAAAGCAGTCAGTAGCTTTAATCCCCCTTCTCGTTCGCCCTTTATGGCATGGAGCTTGCTGTAGTTGACGTAAACGAGTGCTGAGCCGGGGCGTATCTGAAGCGCTCTCTGAAATTCCTGGGCAGACTCGTCGTATCTGTGCATCTTGGCGAGGAAATATCCTTTGTACATGTATGCCGTAAAATCATCCTGATAGAGCTCTATGGCCTTGTTGTACTCGGATATCGACTCTTCGTACTTTCCCAACCCCGACAGGGCGATGCCCCTGTACAAAGCAAAATCATAGCGCAGTACGTCCGAGAGGACAGCAATTATCTCTAAAGCCTTATCGTACTCCTTTAGTGCCTCCTTGTACTTGCCCGTTAAAGATAGGACCCGCCCCTTCCAATAGCGGTACTCCCACTTATTCGGATTAATCTCTATCGCCTTATCGTACTCATCTCTAGACTCTTCATACCTCTGCGTCTTCAGAAACAGGAAATACGCCTTGCTAAAGTGGGCGCCCGCATCTTTAGGGAGTATGGCTAACAATTGATCATACTCTTTTATCGCCTCCTCACGCCTGCCCGCCAACTCAAGGATCCTGATCTTGGTGTAACGATAATGATCAAGATTCGGAATGAGCTCTATTGCCTTGTCCATCTCCGCTATCGCCTCCTCATACCTCCCCTGCTGTTCAAGCTTGGAAGCCTTCGCATAATGGGATTCGGCCTCATCGAATGATGCCTGTGAATCCTGTTTCTTTTCGGAAAAGTTCATGCCTCTCTCTTTATTAAAAAAATTATTAAAGATTTTGCGTTGGAATTTAGATGATCTTTCTTCAATGCACGCGATGATCGACGTGCTACAGATACGGGCTCGTTTCTTTTATATAGCTGTCTTGGTGAAGTTAATGGCTGATGACAGGCATGCGCCAACGGAAAGACAAACGGCACGGCGGGGAGTCTGCTCTATCAAAACAATACAAGAGCGTCCTGAATAAGATCGCATCGCGATCGGATTACAGGATACCCGCTGGTAAGATCTCACGAGGGGTCATGCTTTCAAAGTGTAATGCTTCGGATCGCATCAAAAAGATTCTGGGCGTAAAAGGAGGAGAAGGGGTCTTTCTACCTGCCGAGGCTGAACTCGATTCAAAAATTCCTGAGGGAAACAGCAATTCTATCCCCTACCCTTTCTATTTAGGCGATCAGATAGACTCTTTTTATCACGAAGATAAACCGGCGGGCAAGTTGATTCTTGATACTAAGAAAAGCGCGGTGCTCGAAGGCGGTATCTTTCTGAACAGAAGAAAGATTGTCTCCGTGAGTGCGACGAGGTATCCAAAGTTTGTCTGGGTTGAATTACCGTACTTTATGGACGAGCATGCATATTATGTCGACCCGGAGGATATAGACCCAAGATATTTGGTGGCCATCTTAAACTCCTCCCTCATGTGGTTCTGGTTCGTTTCTAGGGCAGAGAAGGCTCGCGGCAAAGGACTCAAGATCGACGCTGAAGCAATAAAACTGGCTCCTCTGGTCAAGCCCGATGACAGGATTGGAGGCTTGATGATCCGACTCTCAAACGAGGCGTCCAACCTGAAGAAGGCAAGGCGTGGCTTCCTCGATATCTGGAAAAACTATTCTGAATACATGATGTCGAAATCCTTGAAACTTCGAGAGATCCTTGCAAAGGATAAAAAATGCTTCTCGGGAAAGAGATCAGATGACTGCTGGACCTCAAAAACTACATTTCATTCGACTCCGGATGTCCGTCGTATAAGTTACGAGAATCTGGTGTTAGAAGTAAATCCTGAAAAAAAATCTATCATGGTCTATGGTCATAGCGAGGGAGGGTCCCTAACAGGGCTATTCGAGATTGTCTTTATCAAAAAGGAATTGATGCTTCATGTCTACTGTGCGCTTAATGATCCCTATGCCCCACCGCTAAGAACGCTAACAGGACTATTAAATACGAAAATACCGATCCTACAGCCTGATCCTGGAAAGCAGACTGTAGAAATCGTTAGGGCAGTATCGTGGGACTTTAGAAATTATGTTAGCGCGGAAAAATTGAAACCCCATGACTTCAGGATCTTCAATGGTGAGGCTCTGTCAATACCGAAGGATCTTTTCTCAATAGAGAAGGCGCTTAGGGAGACTTTGGAGAGAATTGACCTGGTGGCATTCGTCCTTTATGGGCTATCGAAAGAAGAAGTACGCATAATACTAAATTCGCTCAGATTTGATTCCAAGTATGGACAAGAGCTGCTCGACCATCTTTCTAGTATCGATCCTCGAGGTGTGGTGGAAGAGCTATTGCATAGGGAATGGGGGATCTCTGAACATGAGGAGGCCGTCTGTAACCATGAGCATGAAGGCTGTCAATGCGATGAAACTAAGAGCTGAGCGGCTGAGTCCACTGTATAATTGGAATTATGGGAAAATTGCGTGTATCCGATCAATAAATTATTAAGGTCTGCCACGGATTGATCTCGCTTTGGGTGTACCGCTTGATCTTAGGAGTCCTCTTCGATCTTGATGGAACGTTGCTCGACTCAATAATGCCGATGCAGGAGGCATTCGTCAAAGTGGTCGAGGGTCTTGGCGCCACCATCACCGAGGAGGAGAGGCGCAACGTGGGTGAGAACCTAAGCAGGATCCTAATAACCAGATCTTCACCGTTTGCTGGCATCTCCTTCCTTTGGCGGCTGGGGAGATATATCGGGCTGCCCCCTCACAAGAGATTCCACATGATGGTGCTCACATACTTCCGCCTGAAACACATCGCAAACAACTCAAACCTATTTGACGGTATTCCCGAGGTTTTGGACGTGCTCAAGAAAAAAGGCTTAAAGATGGCTATCGTGACCACCAGGAGCAGAAAGGAACTGCTCCGTATGCTGAAAATGCTCTCTATAGAGTCGTACTTCAGCGCGGCAGTGTCCAGGGACGACGTAAAAACTGGGAAACCATCTCCGGACCCTCTGCTCTTCGCGTTAAAGCAGCTCGGACTCAGGCCAGGCGAGACCGCCATGGTTGGAGACATGCCCACAGACATCGAGGCTGGAAAACGGGCAGGAACAAAGACCGTGGGCTTATTGAATGGCATCTTCAAAAAAGAGCTGACCGCATCCCAACCTGACGTATCGGTCAACTCTATCGTTGAGTTGCCAGTGGTTCTAAATAATCTATGAACACTATACTAGGGAGCCAAACTAATTTTCAGTCGATAGGCTGGAAACAAATTAAGGAAGAGCGAGCTCCCGCAATTTCTCTGGGGTGGGCATGCCCTCCTCGTCCCAACCCCTCGCCATATAATAATTTGGAAGCATCCTGTCAAGCTCTACGATGCTCCCCTTGCAACCCCCGTCTGGAAGCGGCTCGAGCAGCAGCCTCTTGGGCAAAGTGTCGTCCTTCCTTGTCATCCCGTACCTCGCGTTTATCAGCCTCTTGAGGTTGTAGGCCCTCTCCCCAGCCTTCAGCAGGTCGGGGAGCTTGTAGTCCCAACCGGTGACCATCTGGAGCATTGCCAGGACAGAGGCGGGGGGCACGATTGCGAACTTGCACATTATCATGGAATCCAGGACGTCGTGCCAGTTCTGCATGGCTATGACCGGCTCGGCCTTGTCGTCCACCGTGAACCTCTCGTACCTCTTATGGATGCCTAGGTCCGGCATCCTCTCTCCCTGCTCTATGTGGTACATCATCCCCCTGAGGTGGCAGGCCCCCCTATGTGATGTGGCATACTGGAGCCCCATCCCCTTGAACGCCCTCGGGTCGTGCATTGGAACCTCCAGCCCCTTGACGTGGACCGCAAACTCCTCGGCGCCCTTCCCTATTCTCTCCGCCGCCCTTCTCACGCCCTCCCCGAGGACTATGCCAAAGCCCTCCCTCTTCCCGATTCTGTTGACCATCTCGATTATCGCGTCGGCGTTCCCCCACGTGAGGTCCAGCCCCACTTCCTCCCTTGTGATAAGCTCCCTCTCGTAGCACTCCATGGCAAAGGCTATCACATTCCCAGTGGATATGGTGTCCAGCCCGTACCTGTTGCAGAGGTCGTTAGCCTTGGCGACTGCCTCTAGGCTGTCATTCATGCAGAGCATGCCCAGGGATGCACAGGTCTCGTACTCGGGCCCTGCGCCCATCAAGCCGGCGTACTTCCCGTCCTTGATCGCAACCTCCCTGCCGCAGGCTATAAGGCACCTGTAGCAGGCGTACTGCTTGTAGAGGATCGTCTTGGACATGGTTTCGCCGCATAGCTTCCTGAGGCCGTCGGTCCACTCGCCCCTAGTGAAGTACTTTATCGGGACATCCCCGTACTCGTGCATCATGCTCATTATGCCGTCCGTACCGTAGGAGGTGTAGATCTGAACCGTGGGGTGGGACCTGATGGAGACATAGATCTTCCGGAGGTACTCCTTCAGCTGCACCTCCCTGGCCACCGGGAAGACGATCATCCTCGTCCCCCTTACCGCTATCGCCTTGAGGTTCTTCGAGCCCATGACTGCCCCAACGCCGCACCTGCCTGCTGCCCTACCCATGTCATTCATTATCGAGGATATCCTTGCGAGCCTCTCGCCAGCCTGGCCTATGCAGGAGACCTTGACCTTCTCGTCCTGCAACTCCTTTCTCAGCGCCTCCTCCGTCTCGTATGTGTCCCTGCCCCATATCGCTGCAGCGTCCCTCAGCTCGCAGGCCCCGTCCCTGATCCACAAATAAACAGGCCTCTCGGACTTTCCCTTTACAATAACCCCGTCAAAACCGGCAAACTTCAGCTCAGGACCCCAGTAGCCCGCCGCGTGGGCCTCGGCCCATATGTTTGTCAGGGGGGACCTTGTGCAGACGCAGTACCTCCCACAGGACGGGCACATGGTGCCTGTCAATGGGCCGGTCATGAATATGAGCAAGTTCTCCGGGTCCAGCGGTCCCACAGAGGGTTCGAGCTCATCGTAAAGCATCCTTGCCCCTAGCGAGCTCCCGCCAATATACCTTCTCAGGACCTCGTCACTCAGCCTGTCCTCAAGCAGCTCTCTGGACGTGAGGTCAACCCTGAGGAGCCTTCCCGCGTAGCCTCCCTGGTAACTCAGTATAAGCGCCTCCGTTGCTGTATATGAGCCTTCAATAAAAATCGTTCTGCTACTTCCAGCGCTTTATCTCCCTCAACCCGGACATGTACGGCACCAGCGCCTCCGGGATGGCTATGCTGCCGTCCTCCTGCTGGTAGTTCTCCATTATCGCGACCAGAGTCCTCTCGGTAGCCACGAGGGTGCTGTTCAGCGTGTGGACGTACCTCGTGGGGTCGCTGGTCCTGTCCCTATACCTTACGTTCGACCTTACCGCCTGGTAGGAGGTGCAGTTGCTGCAGGAGACCTCCTCCCTGTACTTCCCCTGCCCCGGAAGCCACGCCTCCAGGTCGTACTTCTTCGCCGCCACCGTCCCCAGGTCGCCGCTGCACACGTTCACGATCCGGTAGGGCAGATTGAGGCCCTGGAAGAACTCCTCCGCATTCTTTATCAGGAGCTCGTGCTCCCTGGGTGAGTCCTCCGGTCTGCAGAATACGAACTGCTCCACCTTCTCGAACTGGTGGACCCTGAATATCCCCTTGGTGTCCCTGCCATGTGCCCCGGCCTCCTTCCTAAAACAGGGGCTCACCCCGCAGTACCTAAGCGGGAGGCTCTTCCCGTCCAGTATCTCGTCGGCGTGAAGGCCCAGCAGTGCATGCTCCGCCGTTGCCAATAGAAAGAGGTCCTCCCCCTCTATCTTGTAGATCATGTCCTCAAAGTCTGCAAGCGCAACGGCACCCTCCACGATCCTCTTCTTCATCATGTAGGGGGGCAGGAATGGCAGAAAGCCCCTCTGTGCCATGAAGTCCAGGCCATAATTCACAACCGCAAAGTTCAGCCTCACGAGGTCCCCCTTCAGGTAGTAGAACCTCGCCCCAGAGACCTTGGCCGCCCTTTCCATATCAACAAGGTCGAGGCCCTCCGCTAGATCGATGTGATCCTTCACCTTGAAACTGAAATGCTTCGGTTCGCCCCATGTCCTCACAACAACGTTCTCGGTGTCGTCCTTACCGTATGGCACACTCTCATCCATGAGGTTTGGCAGCCGCATCAGGATGTGGTCCATCTTCTCCCTTTGGAGGCTCATCCCCTCCTCGACCTTCTTGATGCTCTGCGGGATCTCTGCTGCCTCCCTCATCCTCTCCGAGGCGTCCAGCCCCTTTTTCTTCAGCCTGGCAATGTCCTCAGTTATCCTGTTTCTACTGCTCCTCAGTTCACCGGCCTCTGCGAAACACCGCCTCCATTCTTGGTCAATGCACAGGAGTTCGTCGAACATCTTAAGGACGCTCGGGTCGTTTCTCTTTGCCAGGTTAGCCTTTACGACTTCGGGATAATCCCTGATGATCTTTATCTCGAGCATCTCATTCCCTCAGCTAGATCTTGTAGAGCTTCTTGATCAACTCTATCTGGTCTGAGGGTATAAGTTTAGCCCCACCGAAGTGGGAGGCGACGAACATCATGGTCGAGACCTCCTCAAGGACCTCGACGGTGGTCATCGCTTCTATCAGGTCGTATCCAACGGATATAACGCCGTGGTTCTGCAGTATCACGGCGCGGTGCCCGAGTATGTTCTCCGCGACTAGATCGCCGAGCTCCTTGGTCCCTGGGTACCTGAACTCGAGTATGGGGACGTCGGCGAGCATAACGGCGGACTCAAGGGTCACGGGCTCTATCTTCTTGCCCGCCAGCGCCAAACCAGTGGTCATGGGGCTGTGAGTGTGGATGACCGCGTTAACGTCGAGCCTTTTCTTGTATATGGCGTTGTGGAAGTACCACTCAATGGAGGGCTTGAACAAACCCTCAACCACGTTCCCTTGGAGGTCAATCTTGACGATATCATCCGGCTTGAGCTCGGCCTTATAGAGGGCTGCCGGGGTGATCAGAATTTCTTCGGTCCCCTCCATCCTGATGCTGGCGTTACCGCCTATTCCCGTGATGAGCCCCCTCGCGTGGAGCTGTTTCATGCACTTTATGAGCTGCTCCTTAAGCTCCGCCTCGTCCATGGACATGAACCTGAACCTCCATGACCTCTATCCTTTACACCATTCATATCTGTTTCTTTTAGTTAAGTTTTTATGCGGTTACCCTCATTTTTTTCGAAGGAAGCGAATGCAATGGAGGGCGTGGTCATCGTCCGGACCGGAGGGGAGATCGGGATAAAGAGCAGGCCGGTGAGGCGGTTGTACGAGAGCCTCGTTCTCAAGACAATTCGCGGGATCTTAAAAGACGAGGAAATCCAATTCTCAAATGTCTGGCGCACGGCTGGTAGAATATACATAAGCACGATGGAGAGCGAAAGGGCCGCCAGGCGCGTGGCAAGGATATTCGGGGTCTCCTCCACCTCGCCGGGGGTTGCGGTGAAGTCTGAGTTGGAGACCATAGTTAAGACCGGGACCGATATTGCGAGGAGGACCCTCAGGCCCGGTACCTTCGCTGTGAGGTGCAGAAGGATCGGCACTCACCCCTACTCGAGCGTTCAGGTGGCTGCCCTCCTTGGCAGGTCGGTACTGGACCTCGGCAAGGATCTGAGGGTCGATCTCACGAGCCCCCAGCAGGAGATCAACGTCGAGGTCAGGGACGATCTGGCAATCATCTACTCCCAATCCATAAGGGGCCCGGACGGGTTCCCCGTTGGTACCCAGGAGATGCTGCTGGCGGTCGTGGACGAGACGGCGGACTCCATGCTCGCGTCGTGGTGCATGATGAAGAGGGGTGCCCAGGTGAAGGCACTGGTGATGGAGGGTAAGGAGGGTCTAACCGACACCACACTCGTAAACCTGCGGATCCTCGCCGGCTGGATGCCCGGCAACCGCATAAGAGCGATAGTTGCGCCCCCTATCGAGAAGGATGCTAGAAGGCTGCGGCCGCTCCAGTTGCGTCTCGCCATAAATGCCGCGAGTAGCAAGGGAATTGGAGGGGTAATTTCCGGTCTGCAGCCAAAGAGCCTGAAGGCGCTAGGTAAGGTTATAAATCCACAGGTCTGCATCTTCTTCCCCCTTGTTGCTATGGATGATGACCTATTCGAGCGCTGGTCGGAGATGGTGGGCATTGACCTCTCAACCTCTCCAAGGTACGATCAGACTACTCCGCTAAAACACGACCTCGCGGATGCCGAGCTGGAACGGATCCTCTCAGCGTCCAAAGAAATTATGATTAAGGCAAAGTGACCCTCGCTGCGCCCCTGACTCCCTCCTCAACAAGCCTCCCGACGGGTATATTACTCTCCTCCCTCTCGAGCTCCTCCGGCTTGGCGCGGGTTCTGGCCTTCACCGCGGCGGCACTGCAGGGCTGTGCCTTCGAGGTTGAGATCTCGAACGTCCCTATCTCCTTTGCGATGCCCTCGACCTCCAGCTTGTTCATGCCCAAGAGCGGTCTCAGAATAGGGATATCGATAATCGCGCTGTTCAGGATCAGGTTGCGTAGTGTCTGGCTTGCCTGCTCCCCGAGAATCTCGCCGGTGACTATTGCGCCACAACCGTAACGATCGGCGATCCTCTCAGCCTTCCTGTACATCATCCTCTTGCAGAGCAGGCAGGAGAAGTTCCTCCTGCACCTTCCCACGATCATCTCTAGGTCCCTTCCGTGCGGCACTATAATTGCCTCCCCTCCGACTCCGGTCGCCTCTATGACCCTTTTAATCGTCTTTAGTGCCCTCTCCTTGGTATCGGCACCTGTGAAGGGGGTATTGTCGAAGTAGAGGAAGACCGGCCTCCAGCCCCTCCTTATGCCTAGGCATGCTGCGACCGGCGAATCGATTCCCCCCGATACCAGGTAAAGTGCCCTCTCCATGCTGATCCTCCCTTCTAACCGACACCTCTGTCGAATATAACTGTGATGTTGATGGGATTACGAAAGCAATTGACAAAAAATATGTATACCTCAGAGTACATATGAAATCAGCACACTGTTCTGGTGAGCGAATATGCCGGAAACAAAGAAGACCCCTAAAGCCGCAAAGATACCCTTTGAGGGATTTATTGAAAGATGCGAAATTTCCCCATACAAAAAAATTATGGTTGGGGTGGATCAACCATTGGTCTCTGCAATGATTCTCACGAGAGCCTTGGAGCTATCAAAGACATTCTGTTCAAAGCTCTACATAGTGCACGTCCTGAGCACAAAACTCCCCTATCAGACCAAATCCAAGATCGCCATCGAGCCTGAATTCTACGATGTTCAATGGGGGTTTTCCAGGGATATTCTGGAATACGCGAAGAAGGCGGCCGTCGATGCCAAAATTGATGCCGAGGCGGTGCTGCTTGAGGGCGATCCAGCAGAGGAGATACTCAGCTTCATAAAGGAGAAGGGGATAAATCTGGTCGTTATTGGGAGCAAGGATAAGGTGGGCTCGCTTAAAAACCTCGGCAGCGTGAGCGCCAGGGTTGCCACGGAGGCAACCTGCTCCGTGTTAATCGAGCGCTAAGAAAATCTGTCCGTCATCTGCTTAACTCTCCAACAGGAGACTGGCAGTAGACAACTCGAAACTCTTTTTAACTACTTTCGCTCTTGAAATCATTCAAAGGTGGAAAAAATTAATGAGTAAATTTACGAAGAACTGGGAGGCTCCGCAGAAGAAGGCCCCTACCCCATCCGGTCCCCTCAAGCCCCATATAGAGAGTGCCATAAGCCTGATAAACAACCAGAACCAGAGGCTCGACTTTGCCAACGCCAGGCTCTCTGAAAAGGACAAAACGATCTTCCAGAAGGTCGTCGACTCCTACACCAAGCACGACAAGCAAAGGGCTCTCATGTACGCGAACGAGCTGGCCGAGGTAAGGAAGCTCGAGAAGCGCGTGCTTCAGATAAAGCTCGCCCTTGAGACCATATCCCTGCGCCTAGTAACGGTGAAGGACTACGGCGACTTCCTCAACACCGTGACGCCAGCCCTATCGATCATAAGGGGCGTACAGAGCAGTGTGCTTCAAGTGGTGCCGGAGGCGGAGAGAGGTTTCTCCAGCCTCAGCGAATCGCTCTCCAGCATAGTCACCGAGGCGGGCGCCACCTCGGGCCTGAGCGTCTCATTCGAGACAGCAAACGAGGATGCCGCCAAGATCCTGACGGACGCCGCCGCGGTTGCCGAGCAGAAGATCAAGGAAAAGTTCCCGGAGCTGCCCGCAGAGGTATCCAAGGAAGGCGTCAGGCTTTAGGTCGGCTACCCCTAAAACCCAATCTTTTTTTTATTTTTTTTGCATTATACTATATTGCATTACATCACAGTCGCTAAAAATTTTCTAGAATTTCTAAGATTCAGATTTTACAATGGCCGTTGCTTTTAAATGTAATACACTTCTGTTATACATAAATATCATGAACAGCAATTATAATTCATAGGGGGCTCTGGTACATGGTCAAAGGCGTCTGCTGCATATGCCACAAAAATATCGGTGGCTTCCTTGACAAAAAAGCTTGGGAGTGTGAAGGGTGCAAGAGGATATTCTGCAGAACATGTGCCCCAAAGAGGAAGGGCCTAATCACCGACAAGCCCGTTTGTCCATTCTGCGGTAGGATCCTTCGTTGAGCTCTGGATCGATCTCTTTATTTTTACTTTGGTCTTCATGACGCCAGTTTAGCTCG
>Ga0315296_10000180_pt1 | contig 60534 bp, 70 predicted proteins | sample YL17G14_18_MG_FD_203921 | JGI IMG/M metagenome (GOLD analysis project Ga0315296, IMG submission 203921) | Sediment microbial communities from Yellowstone Lake, YNP, Wyoming, USA - YL17G14_18 | ecosystem: Environmental > Aquatic > Freshwater > Lake > Sediment | place: USA: Wyoming | collected... | reverse complement strand
GTCTTCGTATCGAAGCGGAAGGTTGTCACTGATTGAAAGCAACAGATCGTCATAGTCTGCATTTGAACGATTCAACATAGCTGCTGCTTCTCCAGGGGATTTCGCTGAAAAAACTCCCTTGAGTGTCTCATACATACCGATATCCTTGTTTCTAGGGGTTAGTCTCACAGCATCTTGAAGTTTGAGAACTCGATTTTCTTCAGTTAGACTCTGCAGATCATTTATCGCCGAACGAACATCGCCTCCACTGTTCTGAGCAATTCTCTCAAGAGCCTCGAATTCCGCGTCGACATGCTCCATCGAGCTAATCCTTCGCAGCATGGCGATTATTAGAGGTATACGTACTTGGCGAAACCTTATCAGCTCACAAACTTTCTTCAGAGGTCTCAGCTTCTGCAGGTCGGGATCGTTGGCAGCCATTACGACGGGCACTTGTGATTCTTCAACTATTTTTATTATGGCTCCAATGCCTCCTCTGTCTTCTTTGCCAAAAACACCGTCGACCTCATCCAAAAAAAGAAGGTTACCTTTAGTCTCAGTTGAGAACTTGTCTAGAGCGACGAAAGAGGTGGCAGGCCCGGCGATTCTGACGATTGCTTTTTCTGTTCTTGTATCGCTTGCGTTCATTTCAATAATTGTAAAGCCAAACTCGTTTGAGGCAGCATTCACCAAAGCCGTTTTTCCTACCCCTGGGGGTCCATAAAGCAATACCGCTTTCTTTCGGCGGCGTTTGCTTTTCAACCAATCAACAAAAGTCGCTTTGGCCTCTTCATTCCCGATTACTTCAGCTATCTTCTTTGGGCGATACTTCTCCACCCATAAAAAATTATCTTTCAACAACTTTCCCCTTTGACTTCCCGAACTTTGAGAATTGAGCCAACAACGCACTCAACTGAATATCGCTATTTGCGCCTTCGGTGAGGCGAAAATCGTACTCCCCGATAATATTAGTTAGCTCCGCCTTTTCCTCCGCGGATAGATAGGAGACTTTGAGTAGTTCCCTCTGCATCTGACGTACTATTTCTGAACCAGAAAAGCCATAAAGACCCATCAGATCGTACATCAGCTTTCTTGCTTCGATGAAGTCGCCACTAAGGGCCTTGGTAAGCATCAGCTGTACCTGCCTCGGGCTAGCTTCACCCATAACTTGAAGAACCGTTTTCTCATCTACTGTCCCTTCTCGGTACACAGCGGCTGTCTGCAACGCGTTTATAGCATGTCTAAGGTCACCCTCCGAATATTCAACTATGCTTTCAGCAGCTTCGACGGACAAGCTGATGTTTTCTTTCTTGGCGATGTTCTTAAGATGCTCTGCCATGGCTTTTTTGTCAAGCTTTGAGAAACGAAATATGGCACAACGGCTCTGAATCGGTTCGATGATCTTGCCGGAGTAGTTGCATATTAGGATGAATCTACACGTTCGAGAGCTGGTTTCCATTATTCTTCTCAGTGCTGTCTGAGCGGGTCCTGTCATCTGATCGCTTTCATCAAGTATGACCAGCACGAAAGGCACATCGCCAAAACCTTTCCTACCATAACGTGAGAAATCTTTGATTCTGTCCCTAACAGTATTGATTCCACGTTCATCAGACGCATTGAGTTCTAACGTGAATTGCCTCCAATTTGGGCCAAATAGCTCTCGAGCAATGCAAAGTGCGACCGTTGTCTTTCCAGTACCTGGCATGCCAGCCAGAAGTAGATGCGGCATCGTTCTCGGAGTTCTCAGAAAAGCCTTTAAGCTCTCCACAACATCACGCAAGTCCACAATCTCGTCTAGGTTTCTTGGACGGTATTTTTCGACCCACATGAGTGCTTCTTCGTCAAGTGCCATGAATAATCCCTCAATAAATCACAATTAACGTGTTTTGCTATCTTAATTTGTTTTTCCATGCTGTCTCTTTTTAGGCTGTATCGATTGACATTATCAATTATGGACGCGCGCGTCTACAGGCGAAGCAAAATCAAAAGCTAGCTAGAATACTGGGTCGATCCTCTGCTTCCCTACACTCAAACAAGCGAAAATTGGGCGAAAATGACTACTCGAGGATGGTGCGGTCGCCGGGATTTGAACCCGGGTCGTCGGCGTGGGAGGCCGATGTCCTAGCCAAGCTAGACTACGACCGCAATATCCATGAGAACCCGGTAGAAAAATGATTAACTGCTTAGACTTTTATTCCTTACTCTATGGTCTCAAGAGGTCGAAGGCTTGTCTATCCCTCTTCTTCGGCAACATACGCCTTCGGCCTTTTGGCTGCGCTCGCACGGTTCGACAAGTATGCAACAGCTATCAGAAAAGCTCCCGTCGTCGCTGCAAATATGTACGTAAGATTACGGACATTTTGCATGTTTTCAGACTGGTCCATCAAGTTCTTCTGGAGAGAGGAATTCAATGCTAGATAGTTGTTCTGGAGTTGTGTGAAGTCTTCCAGCAGGAGGCTAAGGTTGCTAAGCACAGCTTGATATGTGGCGTTCAGAGTGTCGATTTGAGCTTGCAGCATAGTGTTATAGTTGGTTAATAGAGCTTGATATGTGGCATTCAAATCGACAAAGGCCGCTTGAAGCTCGGCATATTGGTTGAGCAATTCGGTGTAAAATTCCAGTGATTTTGAAGAGACCACAGTCACACTCTGACCATCATGAACATAGGTGAAATACAGATATGCGTTCGTCTCATTTGAATTGCTAAGCAGAGACGTTGTGACTTCTCCTTCACGATCTAAGACAGTAAGCGGATAATCCATTAAAGAGGTTGGAATCATAATTCTGCAGAAGCCGATTGCATCCTTCTCGCCAGCGGCGTTGAAGGTGACCAACTTGTTGCCCGTCTCCTTTCCAACCTCAAATCTGAAATCAGAGATCGTTGAATTGCAGATGATAGTGACATGGTACGTTTCACTCTTGATAATAATACCATAATCAGAAAACATACCCATCAGAGGATAGTTGTCCTCGTTATACTCTTCCACCGAGTAGGGTTCATATCCGATTCCATCACTGTCTAGGTCTCGTCCAGTAAAGTTGTAGTAAGCCCAGTAGTTCCCTTCGCCACTACGACTCCAGATATTGGTTGACCCGCTTGACACCACGACTGGATCATGAAAGTTGTTGTGGTAAAAGGAGTTTCTGTTGCTTGAAGAAGAAAGAAATACTCCCTGAGGGTTGCCTGAAAGCGTGTTGCCAGAAAACACGTTGTTGTTTGAGTAGTAGAGGCTGATTCCATCAGAATTGTTTGAGACAACGTTGTTCGAAAACACGTTGTTGTTCGAGTAGAGAAGTGTGATTCCATCAGTATTGTTGACGACAGTGTTGTCAATGAAAATGCTGTTAGTCGAAAAGTAAAGGGTGATACCAGCATAGGTGCCCACTATGCTGACATTTTGCACCGTGATAGTTCTTCCCCGATCCACTCGGATTCCACTGTCATACAATCTCGGAGCACTTTTTCTGATGGTAAAATCTTGAATGGTTGCATGCTCAGCACTGATTGAGATGACAGACTCAGCATCATAACCATCAATGATTGTCGTGTCTCTGTTCTCTCCAACAAGGGACAAAGTCTTGCTGATGTTGAAATGTTCAATGTACGTACCACTGGCAACTATGATTGTGGCGCCTAAGCTTGCATTGTCTATGGCTTGTTGAATTGTAGGAAAATCTTTCGGAACATGGATTACATCAGAACTTGCATCCACTGATACTTCGTATCTAATTAAGGAAAACGCAAACAACAAAGACAGGATAACTGGCCAAATTGAAACACTTTTTCTCAAGCTCATCACATTCTTTTCTCCTAGTATGAACCGCTATTAGACATTAAGGTGACCTTCTACATCATTTTTTGCCAAGTGTTTGTCCGAGCATTAGAGAAAAGACAACAGAAAAGAACAGGCCAGAGACGAACACGATTGGGTTGATGATAGGCTGTATGAGGGCCCATACAATCGCGGCGTACGATGCAATCATAAATAAGGTTAGTGCAAAAACTCTGAGGTATTCTCTCTTGCCTCTCTCTTGAAGGACTGAAATAGAGCGAAGTGCCTCTCGCATCTGTTTTGTCTGCTCCTCTGTGGCAAGAACAACAAGGTTCTTGTCGCTGTCTTGAAACTTGAAGGTCGAAAGCGCATATCTTTGGAGTTGCCACGGGTTTCTTTTCGGTAAGATTTTGACAATGTTACTTTTCTCCATCTTTTTTAGGATTGTTTGGATCTTTCGGACAAACTGGAGGTCAAGCGTTTTTTCTTCTCCGTACAGCTTTCTTATCAAATCTTTAACGTCTGGAAACATCAGCTCTAATTGGAAGGATGCTATTGCCTTGACAAGATTGTATTGATGTTCGCCTTCTCGCAAACGTACATTGCCGGTTCCGGGCTCTGCCGTTGCTGCTTCTTCAAGGAATTTTATCTCATTTGGCAAGAGTCTACGTTGAGACAAGCTGTTGTCCCTAATTCAATAGTTTCAATTGAGCTATATAAGAAATTCTTCGCGTTGAGAATGTTGCATTCAACTCTTTCAACCGTAGCTTTTGCCTTTTCAACGATGTCTACAGAAAAATTCCTTAAGTGGTTAAACGACTACACGTATATCGAGTGTTGCCCAATGGAGAACTATTCGACAGACCATAATATGTCGTATCTTCCTCTCCAAAAGAAATATCGTCTATGCGGCTTTCCGTTGGGCAAAAAATACAGAAGTCATTTCGAGATCATAGCTTTAATGGTTGAGGCCGTGAAGGATGGCGGTCAGGCCAGGTTCTCCATAATGAAGCATGCGAGCATCAATTGCGGCCAACTAAACAGGTTCTTAAACTCTCTTATTGAAATGGGCTTCATCCAGGAGCATGCAAATGACGGCAGACCACTGTATAGAGCGAGCGAGAGGGGACTGGCTTTCCTGAGAGAATACTACGTTTTGCTGAGCATGCTTTTGGCTGCTGAGAATGGAGCTAGGCGGCCAAACATCGTGTACGAACCAGAACTAAGGCAAAAGTAGCGCGCTGAAAGCAGACAGCAGCCAACATATTCACTCGTTAGCTAGGATATTCTTTTTCTGCATTCTGGATTGGCATATTGTGAGTCAAAGATCGACGTGCTAATTTTATAAGTAGAAGACCAAGTAGACTCCCATTAGGAAGCCTTCCCATTGACCCGAGAACTGAGTTACTCTGAAGCAGGAGTCGACAGACATCTAAGAGCCGAATCAAAGAAGGCGTTACAGACCCTGAAACAAACCTACAACTACAGTCGCTACGGGAAAGTCGTCAAACTTCCGTATGGGAACATATTCCCATTCCGTGATCGTTATCTGGATCTAGCAATCGAAGGAGTCGGGACAAAAGTGCTCGTTGCCCAACTAGCTGGGAAATATGATACCGTTGCCATAGACGGCGTAGCGATGGCAGTCAACGATGTCATACGCTCTGGCGCGAAGCCAATTGCGATTGCAGATAACATTCATGCACAGGTTTCTAATCCAACTCTTGTCAAAGAATGGATGAAAGGCATCGTCAAAGGAGCAGAGGAATCAGAGTGCATCGTTCCAGCCGGTGAAATTGGAGATGTGCCAGATCTGATAAAAGGCTTGCATACAGGCAAAGGATTCGATATGGTTTTTGCTTCAATAGGGGAAGTCCTTCGAGAAAAAGTGATCTCTGGAAGAAACATAAGATCAGGAGACGCGATAATAGGATTGAAGAGTTCTGGCATTCACAGCAATGGCATCTCTCTTGCACGAAGAGTGCTTTTCAAAGAGTGGGGTGGAAAATATGACCCTAATGCAATTCCCGAGGGATTGAACAGAGAAGTAGTCTGTGAAGTTTTGGAACCGACCCGAACATACGTCAAATCCTTCCTCGGACTCGCAGAGAAAGTTCAAGTGAGGGGCGCAGTGCACATTACAGGTGACGCATATCTGAAGTTTGACCGTTTGGCCAGATTTTCACAGGGCATAGGGTTTGAATTCGACAACTTCAATCCGCAACCAATCTTCCAATTGATCCAAGAAACTGCGAGCAAGCTTGGCAGTCCCATATCCGACGACGAGATGTTCAGAACGTTCAACATGGGGTGGGGATTCGCTGTAATCATGGAGAAGACTGTCGCAAGCGAGGCCTTAGAATTTCTACGCAAGACTGGAATAGAATCAGAACAGATAGGTCATGTGACAAGCTCTAGAGGAATCAAAATTCTATTCGAGAATAAGAAAATAACCTTGAGTTAGCGGTTTGCCATGACAATGGCAAAAGCGTTTAAATTCGTTTAGGTTCAGGTCTACCCTATGAGATATCGCCTTAGAATTGAAGTAAGCCTGAAACCTGGTCACAGCGACCCTGAAGGTGAAACTACAGCACAGTTGCTAAAGGAACTTGGTTACAAGATTGAAGCCGTCAATGTGAGCAAGGTCTACACAGCCGTTCTAGAAGAGAAGTCAAAGAAGGAGGTTGAAGCGAAAGCTGAAGAGATGTGTAAGAGACTTTTGGCAAATCCGACAAAGGACAACTATTCGATCGCAATTGAGGAAATAGGATGAAAGTAGGCCTTTACGTCGGTAGAAAAACCGCTTTTTCACTTTTCGATGTCAATCTTCAAGATGCTACAGACACACAGCTCTTAGAGGCAAGCCGGGAACTTGGAATAGGCTTGAATCTGGAGGAAATGAGGCTTGCCAAGAAATACTTCGTGGGGAAACAGCGCAATCCAACGGATGTAGAACTTCAAACTATAGGGCAGACATGGTCAGAACATTGTTTCCATAAAACCTTCAAGGGTAAAATAAAGATTGGCGGAAAAATAATCAACAGCTTGTTCAAAACATACATTGCTAAAGCCATGAAGGAGATCAGCCCAAAGTGGTGTTTCTCTGTTTTTGAAGACAACGCAGGCATAGTCGATTTCGACAAGGGTTACGGTATAGCCGTCAAGGTTGAAACCCACAATCACCCATCTGCAGTAGAACCTTTCGGAGGTGCAGCAACTGGAACAGGCGGGGTCATCCGCGACATCTTGGGAGTCTGGGCTGACCCGATCGCGTGCACAGACGTATTAGGTTTTGGGCCATTAGATTTCGATTACAGGAAACTGCCAGCTGGTTTGAAGCATCCGAAATACATCTACACGGGCGTTGTCGCTGGCATAGGAACCTACGGTAACAACATGGGAATTCCAACAGTGAACGGCGCCATATATTTCGACGAAAGCTACGTGGGGAACGTGGTTGTCTACTGCGGCTGCATAGGATTGCTTCCTCTCAATAAGTTCAGGAAGAATGCGAAGCCCAACCATGTGATTGTTTTGGCAGGCGGGAAGACGGGCCGTGACGGTGTACACGGCGTAACCTTCGCATCTGCCGAACTGACAGAAAAATCGGAGGAGGTCTCCCGCCCCGCAGTTCAAATTGCCAATCCGATTGAAGAGGAAAAGCTCAAGAGAGCCATAATTGAGATTCGAGACTTGAGTTTGGCATCGGCAATCACAGACTTAGGGGGCGGCGGGTTATCTTCTGCCATAGGCGAAACTGCAAACAAATTCTCATGCGGTGCCATAGTAGAGCTTGACAAGATTCCTCTAAAGTATGCTGACTTAGCACCCTGGGAAATCTACGTTTCAGAGTCTCAAGAGAGAATGCTCCTAACGGTGCCACCTGAAAATGTTGAACGAGTGCTAGAGATATTTGAGGATGAAGACGTTGAAGCTACGGCGATCGGGAAGCTTACGCCAGACGAGAAATTGACACTCTTCTACCGAAGCCAGAAAGTTGCAGAGATAGATATTTCGTTTCTGTTTGGGCCACCCACAACAGTGAGAATGGCAAAGTATGAGTCAGGGGACTTGGAAGAACCAGAGGTTTCAGAGCCAGAGAATCTTACAGAAACCCTTTTGCTGCTTCTTTCCTCACCCAACATTGCAAGCAAAGAAAGCGTCGTACGAACCTATGACCATGAGGTCAAAGGAAACACTGTTCTGAAGCCGTTGCAGAGTAGTCACAGCGGTCCAAACGACGCTGCCGTATTGAAACCCTTGGATGATTCTTGGAAGGGGATAACAATCTCGTGCGGAATGAACCCAGATTATGGAAAGATCGATACCTACTGGATGGCTGCAGCAGCAATAGATGAAGCGGTACGGAACAACATAGCTGTTGGAGGTAGAAGAATAGCCCTTCTAGACAATTTCACATGGGGCAGTCCGGAACGGCCAGAAAGACTCGGCGGTCTAGTGAAAGCGTGTGAAGCATGCTACGACATCGCTTCTGCATATAGAACGCCTTTCATCTCGGGAAAAGACAGCCTCTACAACGAGTCGCCGCTCGGGCCAGTCACCCCAACACTTTTGATAACAGCCTTAGGCATAATCCCTGATGTTCGATCAACTGTTTCGATGGACATCAAAGCCCCAAACAACTCAGTCTACATCCTTGGGCAGACCTTCAAAGAGCTGGGCGGCTCCGAGTACTATAAATCAAGAGGTCTCCTAGGCAGAACTGTGCCCAAAGTGCGCAAAAACCAGGCCAAGAAAACCTTCAGAGCCGTTACCAAGGCAATCGACGGCGGACTGATCAAGGCTTGCCATGATCTATCTGAAGGAGGATTAGCTGTCGCTACTGCGGAGATGGCCTTTGCTGGCGGATATGGAATTGAGCTTGATCTAAAAAAAGTCCAGTCTCAGGGTTTGACCCGCGACGATTTTCTCATGTTCTCAGAGTCAAACAGCCGTTTCCTCGTAGAAGTTTCTAGAAAGGCAAAAGAGGAATTCGAAACTGTTCTGAGAGGCAACCTTTTCACCGAAATAGGCAAGGTGACAAAATCTCCACGGTTATACATTCGAGGCGTATCTGGCAAGACTGTCGTAGACGTTTCACTCAACGATCTGGTGACAAGCTGGAACCGAACGCTCAGGGGGTCTTGACGGTGAAACGCGAAGAAATCAGGATTTGCGTCTTACGAGTCGGAGGAACAAACTGCGATGCAGAAACAAAACGTGCGTTCGAAGAGTTGCATGTTCGGGCAGAAGTTGTGCATGTAAACGAGATCGTCAAGCTAAAAAGCATGTTGAATTACAATGCATTGGTCTTTCCAGGTGGCTTCTCTTATGGAGACTACGTTCGGGCCGGGGCGATATGGGCAAAATGGATACTGGCCAAGCTCGGCAAAGAGCTCAAGGTCTTTGTAAACGAGAATCGTCCAATCCTTGGCATCTGCAACGGTTTTCAGGTTCTTGTTGAAGCAGGACTGCTTCCCGCTTTTCAAGGAGTCAGCCCTTTTCCAGAGGGAGTTCTCGCCACCAACTACCCGCCAGGCTACAATTGCAGATGGACCAGTCTAAGGCATGACAACAGGGGAAAGTGTGTGTTTACAGAAAAGATCCCGAAGGGAAAAATCCTGCGAATACCCGTTGCGCATAGTGAAGGCAGATTCATGTTTGCGAAAGAGAAAGAGAAACAATACTTGGAGAGACTCTACGAGAACGATCAGCTGGTCTTCCGCTACTGCAGCGATGAGGGCGAGTATGCAAAAGGCCGTTTTCCAGCAAATCCAAACGGGTCATTCCACGATCTAGCAGGCATCTGTAATCCTGAAGGAACCGTGTTCGGTCTGATGCCGCATCCTGAAAGAGCTTTCTTCTGGTGGCAACAACCGGATTGGACAAGACGCGATAGGATGCCAGAACATGGTGATGGGAAACTAATCTTTGAAGGTTTGATAAGCTATTTGGAAAGAAAAGGTTAAATCTATTCTCAAGGAAGACAATCCCTTCACCTGCAACTATCGCTGTAGCCTGAGCTTAACGAGATATAGAAAAGATGCTTAGATTTTCTATAGTTGTCTTCTACCAGCCATGCATGCACTTGCTTTAGATCAGGCCAACCCGTTCGCTCTTAGGTTCTCCAGTGTTGGGAGGCCTGTCCTTGCGCCCATTGCCATGATGCACTTTGACGCTACAAAATTGCCCATTTTCCCAGATTGACAAAGACCTTTGCCAGAAAGCAGCCCGTAGATGAAGCCAGCATCAAATGCGTCGCCAGCCCCAGTAGTGTCTACAACCTTTACTTTAAAGGGTTCCACGAAGTGTTCTTCCCTTTCATCGGTGACATAGCATCCTTTTTCTCCGAGCTTCACAGCCAAGACCTTGACGCCTTTTTCAATTAGCAGTCTTGCACCTGTCTTGTAATCGGTCTTCCCTGTCAATAGTGCAAGCTCGCCAGCATTTGGCATCATTGCAAATGTCTTGTCTATAATAGGTTCTAGCTTTCCTAGCCCAAATCTCGCATACAATGCTCCAGGGTCAAAGCTCACCTTCACCTGTCTTGGCAGCCTTTGGAGAAGTCTTTTTTGGGTTTGAAATGATTCCTTTCCGACGAAAGATGTTAAGTGCAGGAATTTGGTGTTTGAAGCATAGGTTGTTTTTATGTCGTTGAACTTTATAGTGTCGTTTACACCTGGGTCAATGTATAGTGCTCGTTCGCCTTTTTTGTCCACAAAGCCCATGACTATTCCGCTTCTGCCTTTTTTTGCGATTGTTGTACCATCCGTGTCGACGCCTTCTTTGCGAAGGTCTTCGACTAGCATTTTGCCTTCAGCGTCGCTTGCAACCGTGCCGATAAAACCTACTCTGCAGCCAAGTCTTGCCAAGCCTATGATGGTGTTAGCTGCTGAGCCGCCACAGGTCTCTGAGTGACCAAGTACAAAGCTCTCTTCTTCTGCAGCTGCTATTCTGTTCACCTTGAAAAGCTTGTCCAAGTTGAGGGCGCCGAATCCTACAACGTCGAACTTGCTCATTGGAACAGCTCTCGCAAGTATATCTTGTGATCACCCAGCTTTCCGTCATAGTTTCCGGCAGAAATCTTTACTATTCCATCAACGTTCAACGCGGCTTCTATGCCAGCTTTCATCGCTTTCCTGACCACATTTATTGAGGTGCCGTTGATCACTATTTCTGGAATGTAGTTTACACCTTCAGGCACTCTTGATTCTTCTTTCATTTTCTTCTTGAGGGAAGGACAGTAGGGATGGTTTGTGGTGGGGCCTATCAAGGGGAAGCGTGTCTCGGTCTTCGATCCAGCTGAGCAGACGTCGAACGGAGTTATTACACCCTCAACTTGGTGTATGGCTTCTAATGCTTTTCTTCCAGCCTCAACTACCTGTCTCTTTGTCTTGCACATGTACCAGAAGTTGCCGCCAGCGATTCCTTCTGCATAGCCAACATAACGTTCAATGAGAAAGTCAGGCACCATTATTGGAACGACAATCATGTTTCTCCCGTAAAGTCGCTCTTCCCACTCATAGCCATCTCCGCAGTGTCCAACTCTTTCCATCATGTCCATTTTTCCTTCAGGCTTCACAGAAAGAGCGTTGAACACTGCTGTGAAAGGTTTGACAAGAATGTCTTGGCGAATTCTATAAGAAAGCTCTTTTTCAAAACGGTTGAGCATATCTGTTAGAGGTTTTCCTTTGTCTAGGCCTTTCCAGAACTGGAAGATTGCTCCGTTTCGCTGGTCAGGTGTTTCCTTTTTGTTGAGCCATCTTTCGATTCCACTGTCAAGCCTACCAATGACCCCTGACGGCGTTGCAGTCGCATCCTCCGCTGCTCTCCTTACTGTCTCTCCATCGTCTGCCGTTACAACTAGCCGACAGTAAAGACCTGAGAAAGCTTCAGCATACGTATCTTCAATCAAGTTTTTCTTAACCAAACTCATCCTAACCTGCCAACGGCTTCTCCTCTGATTTTGTTCCTGAACTCGCTGCTCTCTTTCGCCAGGTTCTCCATATTTTTTCTTGTTGTTATTTTAGCTTTGGGCAAGACGTGCGGGTGGAGTTTGAGAAATCTGTTCAGCAAATTCTGAGTTACTGGACTCTTTCTTAGTGTTTCACGGCTCCAGTTCGCCACTAGATTTAGTGTTTCTGTCTTTCCGAGCCTGATGAATATGTCACCAATCACTGCAGTAGGCATGCTATCTGCAGACAAGAGAGCGACGTCGGCGTTTCTGACGGCATATTGATTCCCATTAAATGAAACGGCCAAACCACCATTGGTTTTCACGAGCTTGAGGGCTTCTTCATCGGTTATGCTGTCACCTACATACATGACGTCGGCTAAAGTCACGTTCAGTTTGTGCACAACGTCCTTTGTGGCTTCAGCTTTTTCTCTGCCTCCCACGGGATTAATATGAGAGTAGATCTTTCCGATGTCCATTCTAGCGATATTCTTCCAAAAGATCTCGTCGAGCCTTCGAATTGTTGTCTGGGCGTTTTCTGGAAGATCTGCAAGCTTTTTTGTCTGTGCCGGGATTTCGAATACGGGCATTTGTGCAATCTCGTGTGCGATGTCTTTCAATCGAGTCCTTTCGTCAGGCGTTATGCTGTACCTATCTAGGCTTAGTGTAGTGCAGTAGGTGTTTTTGAACGGAAATTCTAGGGCTTGGCATAGGACCTTTATGTAGTGTTCATAGCTTGTGCTAACAATATAGACAGGTGCAATGCTTCTCACATAATGCAGCGAATCCTTAACGTTTGCGATTAGGACAAGGCTTCTGGCAGAGAACCGCTTGATTTTCTGATCTGTAACGCCGTAAGCCTTGAGGAAGGGAAGGACAAGTTTCAGCGTAGCGCCTGCGTTGTAGTCTTGTCTTTTCATAGCATCTGCAAGAGCATCGTCGTATCTGCTTACTACGGTGAAGATTTTGTCTCCGTCAGGGACAAAATGCGACAGTGTTTCGAACGCATTGTCGTTTTTTGAAATAGGTCCCTCACAGTCTGAGATGAAAACTCTTTTCACGGTTTGTGCCTCAACTTCTTGAGGTGCTCCATGCTCTTCTGTATGTGCCGCTTTGATGCGATATCAGTTCTATGCCATAGGGCTCCGCCCTTGATTGCCCGTAATCCTTCAAGAGAGATCTGTCGAGCTATTTCTACCGTGTCTCCGATCCCTACGGCGCACACGGCTCTAGACTTGAGAGCGAAGGTTCGGCCGTCGCGTTGTTCTATGGATGCGGGATAGACTCGGATATCATTAGAATATTTCTCACTGAGTTTGTACGCCTTCGTTAGGTCGACCGGTTTGCTGATGTCCCTTGTGCTCACTCGCCTAGGAAATGCTTCGGCATACCCACCGTAGGATGGTGGAGCCTTATAGGTGACGACTGTGGCGGCCTTTTCTAGATTGATTCGAGTCAGGTTTCCTTCCAAGATTTTGAAGCAGATGTCAACAAAATCATCCTTCAAAACGGGCATTATGTTGATGATTTCGGGGTCGCCTGGTCGACTGTTGTTTTCAAGGATTTTCAATCCATTACCCGTGTGCATAAAGGCGACATAAAATGGGACGCCTCTCAGTGCCGCGCCGTCTTTTCCCTTCCATTTCTGGAAGATTCTGTTGACAAGTTCCAGCTCCTTAGCCCGATCAGCAATGGTCAGAAACGGCAAGACATCGTCTGTGCCCTTGTAGGAGCCCATACCTCCTGTGTTGGGGCCCTTGTCGTTGTCGAACGCCCGTTTGTAGTCTCTTGTATCTGGGAGTGGCAGAAGGTGTTTTCCGTCGCAGAACACTTGAAAGCTTGATTCTTCGCCTTCAATTTTCTCTTCTATTATCACTGAGCCGTACTTGTAGTTGGATAGGAAGTGTTCAAACAGCTGCTCACGTGTTGCGAAATGGTCGCCCCATACACCGACGCCTTTTCCGGCGGCTGGTTTGTCTGGCTTAATAACAGCTTGGTTCTCCAGTTCGTCAAGCCAATTGTAGACGTCTCTCTTCACTTCCTCATCATTCACATAGCCTTCTGGATTGAAGATTTTGAACCGTGGATTTGCTTCGGGAACGATTTTCTCAAATAATAGGCGTTGTCGAACCTTGCTTTCCTCGATTGCATACTGCTTTGTTGGACAGATTAGTGGTATTCCTGTTTGTTTTTCCACAAGGTCGCGTATGCCGTCTATTATTGGTTTTTCAGGGCCCACTATCCCGAAATCAATCCCATCTTTGTTTGCCTCTGCGAATTTACAGATGTCTTTGATGTTTAGATCAGGTATAACAACGTGTTTTGCAGCTCTTTTCACGTTAAACGGGTTACGTTGTTTATCTGCAACGTAAATCTCCGTCTTGTAGTTTTGGCTGCGTGCGAAAGCATCAACCATGGCTGCTTCTCTCGAGCCATACGAAACGACGAGTATTCCTACTTTTTGCATAATTCACCCGTCATGCTACACGAGTGATCATTAAGGCCAGTTTTCTTGCCTTAAGCTTTCGGAATCGCTTCTTCCATTTCATACACTCTTTCAGTCTCTTCATAGCCCTGTAGGAATCGCTTCTTCATTTCATCCGCTATTTTTTGCGCCAAGGGCGTAGGGTACTTGCCGGTAATGCACCCTGTGCACAACTCATCTTGCTTGAACCCTGTTGCCTCAACCAGACCTCTCAGTGACTGGTAGCATACAGCATCCGCTCCTATGATCTTTGCTATTTCTTCGGTGCTGTGTTTTGAACCTATGAGTTGTCCGTATGTTGACATGTCTATTCCGTAGAAACATGGGCCGATTATGCGTGGAAAAGTGACGAACACATAGACTTTCTCTGCTCCCATTCTGCGCAGCTTTCCAACTATGACTCTTGTCGTGTCACCTCTCACGATGCTGTCTTCGGTCACTAGGATCCGTTTTCCCTTGATTTTAGGTTGCAGTATGTTTACTTTCCTATCTATCGTTGGGCTTCGGTCTCTACTAAGCAGGATGAAGGCCCTCTCCGTTACATACCGATGTCTACGTGAAGCCCTTTCCCACCTCAATCCAGACGCGTCATGTACACCTAAGGCTGAGTCATCGCCTGTTTCAGGTACAGAAAGAATTGTGTCCGCGTCTTTAACCACATTTGGGTTTTCTTTTACAAGGTTTCTGCCAAACTCTTCGCGAATCTCATAAACATACTTGTTGTCAAACCGCGAGTCTGGTCTCGCAAAATAGGCGAATTCAAAGGCGCAGAAAGCCTTTCTTTCATCACTCACGAGTTTCTGTCTTTCAAACCCGTCTCTTGAAACCGTGACGAGCTCTCCTGGTTCTAGCTCGAAATCTCTTACAAACCCGTTTATATCCAGACTAGCGGTTTCTGAGGAGAATGCGTAGGTTGAATGGTCTTCACTGTGGCCTCCGCACAATGGTCTTATTCCATGCGGGTCTTTGAAGGCGAAGAAATCACCGTCTTGGTTTATGCATGCTACCGAGAAGGCTCCGTCGATTTCCTTCATGCATGTTTTGACGGCGGACGCTGTATCCTTACCTTTTAAGAGCTCGATGAGGAGCTTGTGGCAGATCAAATCTGAATCGCATTCATATGAAAAGTGCGGAAACTGCATGTTTATCTCTTTCTTGAGCTGGAACGTATTCACTACATTGCCGTTGAATGACACGGCGATTTTGAGATCTTTCTTTGAAGCTGTTACGGGTTGTGTTCCCTTCATCAATGATTTCTCGTCGCATTTTCCCGAAGTAGTGTACCTTACATTTCCAATGCCCAAGTGTCCAGGCAAACGGCCAAACCATTCTTGAATCGCGCTTGTTTTTATCTTCGGCACGAGATCTAGGCTTCTTTGAACATGGAATTTTCCATCAAGATAAGTAAGGAAACCGTGCGACTGGTGGCCTCGATGATTTTGAGCCCTTAAGCCCCAGTATATGTATGGAAAAACGGGTCGGTTATCGTAATTTATTGCGCCAAATACTCCGCATGCGATCTTTAGTTCTTCTCCCATGACTGGGCAATAATAGGTGGGTTATTTATCAGTTTTTAGGACATTGTTAACTAAAAGGTATGTTGAATTTTACAAGAATAATGCCAAATGAGCACTTAGGGCGTGAGTCTGAACTTGTCTCGTGGGTAGAGGGTGACTTCTCTTATGTTTTTCTTGCCTGTTAACATCATTGTCAGTCGTCCTAGACCTATTGCCCAGCCTGCATGAGGTGGCATTCCGTATTCAAAGGCTTGAAGATGGTACTTGAAGGATTCTGGATTCAGGCCCTTCTCCTTCAACCGCTCTATCAGGAGTTCCTTGGAAGCTATTCTTGTACCGCCCGAGACAAGCTCCATCCACCGCCACATCAGGTCGAAGCCTTCACAGATTTTGGGGTTGTCGTCACGTGGCTTTATGTAGAAGGCTTTGGACTTCGTCGGCCAGTCGACTATGAAATAGAAGTATGGGTGAAGCTTGCCAACAGTCCTAAGGGCTTGCATGTGTATGTCTTCTCCCCATGGAATATCGACGTCTTGATGTTTCAGTTCGTCCAGAATTCGCGAATATGTAAGTCGTTCAAAAGGAACGTCTGGTATCTTCAGGCTGTATCCTAGGGATTTCAATTCTGTTTGACAATTCTTTGCAACAGTCTTGCAGATAAGTTGCATCAGTTGCTCAAGCGTCTGCATGACGTCCTCAGCTATGACAAAAGCTTCTTCGATATCTATCGACACGAACTCGCTCAGATGGTAGCGTGTGTGAGACTCTTCAGCCCTGAAGAATGGTCCGATTTCAAAGACCTTTTCAAGGCTCATGACGAGTTCTTCTTTGTACAGCTGTGGGCTTTGGGCAAGGAATGCTTTTCTGTTGAAGTAATTGAGTTGAAACAGAGCTGCGCCTCCTTCTGTTGCTGATGCAATTATGCGAGGAGTGTGCACCTCCAAGAAACCCTTTCCAAACAGAAAGTCTCGAATTGCTTCTACGGCAGTATGCTGGATCTTGAAGACTGCGACGTTTTTCTCTCGACACAAGTCTAATGTGCGCGAGTCTAAACATGCATCTAGATTTGCAGGCGTCTTTTCACATATGTCTATTGGCAACGGCTCGGCAGTGCTGAAGATTTTCATCTCATTCGGCAGGACTTCGACGCCTCTCGGCGTCATCTGAGTCTTCTTCACCGTTCCTTTCACACCTATGCTGTACCGTTTCTGCAGAGCCTCCGACTTCGATACGACTTCGCTGCTGGTCTTTTTCCGCACAACAGTTATCTGAACCGTGCCTTCTCTGTCCTGCAATATTATGAAGCGGATTCCGCCTAGATCTCGAATTTCCTGAACCCAACCGAAAAGTGTGACCTCTTCACCGTCGATCTCAGGTTTCACATCTGCAGAATAATGTGTTCTACGCCAATCGTCAATGGAGTCCAGTTTCATGAATGTCCTTCACCGTTATGCCTAGTCTGCGAACTCTACTCGCAAAGTTATGTTGCGAACTTTACTGGCAATCTCCTTTAAAGCCTTTACATCAAAAGACGGGTGTGTTGCGCGTCTTCTTCGCAGAATGACCCGTGTTTCCATACTTCCGTCCGGTAACCATATCGTGTTAATGGTCATTATGCTCACTGGGGCAAACAAGTCTTCTAGAAATTTCCTGTCATCCGCACCGTGCTCTAAAACACGAACGTTCTTGCCTGTCTCATCACCTATGGCTCTGACAATTTTTCCGCCATAGCCTAAGAGACGAGGAACATCTCCTGGGCCGACAACTATTGCCAAAGTTCCGTCGGCATCAATCGCCTTGTGAAAATACACGTTCTGAAGAGAAGGATATTTCTCCTCTAATGAGAGCAGCAGGCGGGCGATCTTCAGGTCAAGTTCACTGATTTCTCCAGACTTCACTTTAGCTGAACACTTTTGGCATAGTATCCCGCTCTTTAAGCAGAAGTTGCAGAGTCCCATTTTCAACTACAAAATTGCCCTCCGCAAACAAAGGAGAGGCGGCGGAGCATTGCATCTATCGTGGAAATGCTGTTCTAGCGTTCAAGCGAAATCTCGATTGTGCTCACGTTTGAAGGCGAGCCACCCTCTTCTCTGGGTGCCATCTGCTGTGTTCCGATGCCAACGTTTTTGACCTTAACGTCTGGCATGAATCGGCGTCTGACGACCTCGACGACGTCAACTGCTCGGCTAATTGATCTCCCTCGTGCTTTGACGTTTACTTCCTTCGCTCCGCCGTGAAAGAGGGTTATGCATGCCAGTACGTAGTTCATTACTGGCTTGTTTCCGATCAACACTGCGTTGCTTTCAGACATTTTGTACCGCCTTACTCCTAGTTTTCATTTTTTCTGTAGGCTCGATAACCTTCTTTCTCGGTAAATAAATACATTACGGTTTCAATTTGCAGTTGATAAAATAGTATGTCTCAAAGCTTTTTCATTCATTTTGCTCAGTATCTTGCTAAAAACTTAAAAGAGCCCTACTATTGTAAAACTTCAACTTAACAAACTACAAAGAGTGAGGAATGAGATTTGGAAGCTCTGACGAGGCGGTCAGCGCAACTGCTTCGAATGCTCTACGACAAAGGCGAGTCCACGAGCACCTATACCCTGCATCTGAAGCAAGATGAGCTTGCACGACAGCTGGGCATAAGTAGACAAGCCTTGAACGCTCACCTGAGAAAGCTCAGAGATCTGAACTACATACGCACTGGAAGAGGTTTTATAGACGTAACGGATCGGGGACTGAGTGCACTTGGGATATCGTCAACACCGGCTTTTGTACTGATCAAGGTTTCACCTCTTAAGAGAAGCTATGCATACGAGAAGATCAAGGAACTCGCGGTGCAAAAAGCATTCAGGATCGCGGGGGATGTTGACGCGATCGCAGTGGTTGATAGAGAGAAGCTTGACGAAGTTTTAAGAAGGCTGTCTTCTGTCGATGGCATACAAGACACAAAATCCTACGTCACGATAGAAATCATAAGATAAGGAGAATCGGAATTGAAGCTCTACGAGTATGAAGCAAAAGAAATCCTGGCAAAGTACGGAATCACAACACCTCGGGGCGGGCTGGCGGCAAGTGTAGCTCAAGCCCACGAAATTGCCACTAAACTCAGACTGCCAGTCGTAGTTAAGGCCCAAGTATTAGTTGCTGGAAGAGGAAAGGCAGGGGGAATCTTGTTCTGTCAGTCGGTTGATGAGGTCGAAAAAAGTGCAGAAAAGCTGTTGAACATGAACATAAAGGGGATACCTGTTAAGAGCGTCTGGATTGAGGAGAGAATTCAGGTCAAAAAGGAACTCTACTTTGGCATAACAACTGACAGATACAACCAATGCTACGTTGCAGTCGCTTCTTCAGTCGGCGGGGTAGATATTGAGGAAGTTGCTTCGAAAACCCCTGAGAAAGTCATAAACACGTCGATAAACCCTGAACTTGGCCTACGCCCATTCCAAACCCGAGAGATCGCAAGAAAGATGGGTTTCAGTGGCAACAAGCTATCTGACCTTGGAAGAATCTTTGAAAGACTGTACGTTGCAGGAATAGAGAACGATGCTGAATTGATTGAGATGAACCCTGTGGTGGAAACTGTCGATGGGAAATTTGTGGCTGCTGACGCGCGAATAATTGTGGATGACAACGCCTTGTTTAGGCACCAAGACTACAAGAAAAGGCTCATGGAAGGTGGAAGCGACCTAAGCCTGCAAGAGCTGGAGGCAATGAACAACGACTTGGCGTACGTAAGACTTGACGGAAACATAGGCGTCATCGGCAACGGAGCGGGTCTCGTTATGGCAACATTAGACACTATCCAATACTACGGAGGAAAGCCCGCCAACTTCTTAGATGTTGGAGGAGGTGCTCCCTCGGAAAAAACAGCGCTCGCCTTAAGAATAGTGCTTTCAGACCCAAGAGTGAAGACCCTATTCATAAACATCCTAGGCGGGATCACTCGCTGTGATGAAGTCGCAAGGGGCATACTTGAAGCAAAAAAGAAAGTTGGAGTCACTACACCTATGGTAATCAGACTGGTAGGCACAAATGAAGAAGAGGGAAAAAGGATACTGACGGAAGCCGGAATCCAAGTGTTGGAAAGTATGGAAGAGGCGGCGCGAAGAGCTGTTGAAATATCTAAGCAGGGAGGCAGCTGAACATGGGAATAATAATTGACAAGAACACAAGAGCAATCGTCCAGGGTGCAACGGGAACTCAGGGGAGCTTCCACACCAAACTCATGATCGATTATGGGACGAAGATAGTTGCCGGCATGACTCCTGGGAAAGGAGGCACAGAAGTTCATGGTGTTCCAGTCTACGACACTGTTGAGGAAGTTCAGGAGAAACACTCGGCAAACGCTTCGATAATCTTCGTACCTGCCGCGTTCGCTGCGGACTCGGCACTTGAAGCAATTGAGAATGGGATAAAAACGGTGGTGATCATAACTGAGCATATTCCAATAAAGGACGCTATCGAAGTCATGGCGTATGCAAGGCAGATGAAGGCAAAGATCATAGGCCCAAACACTCCGGGCATAATAACTCCAAGCGAATGCAAGCTTGGCATAATGCCCTCTCACATATTCAAGCCCGGCGGGATAGGCATGGTTTCGAGGAGCGGCACTCTTACGTATGAGATAGCGGCGGATTTGACAAGAACGCAGTTGGGTCAATCTACATGTCTTGGTCTGGGAGGAGACCCGATAACCGGGCTCAACTTTATAGAAGCGTTGAGAATGTTTGAGAAAGACCAGCAGACTAAAGCTGTTGTTTTGATAGGTGAAATCGGCGGCAATCTTGAGGAATTGACAGCAGAACATATCGCGAAGGAGAAATATCCGAAACCTGTTGTGGCTTTCGTAGCTGGGCGTTCGGCTCCGCCGGGAAAACGCATGGGCCATGCTGGTGCAATAGTGATGGGCAAGGCGGGAACAGCTGAAAGTAAGATTGAAGCTTTTAGGAAGGCCGGCGTAGAAGTGGCTGAGAAGCCCGGTGACGTGCCAGATCTGTTGGCAAAACTTGTTGACATCGAAAGAGAGTAGATGTTGCCGCTATGAACAAAAAGTATATTTGACCCTTAGCCGTGTCAGTCTTAGCTGCTGAAACGTGGGGCAAGCAAATGCCAATATTGGACCCGTTTAAGAAGGCACTAGCTCAGAAGCATAGGCTCTACATGAAAATATGCCGCGAATGCGGTGCACGAAACGCTGCAACGGCGACGAAGTGTAGAAAATGTCACGCCAAGAACTTGCGTTGGAAGAAAAGAGAGATCGTGAAATAGTTTTATCTTTGTGCCTTAAAGAACGTTGAAAAGAGTTTCGATGTTAAAAGCCGTGTTTGCGCATCCATTCTTTATTAATGGAACGTTCTGGCCGACAACATTCATGGCTTTCAGTACGTCTCCTCCAGCTCTCACTTCCTCACCGCAGGCAACTCCGACCACTCCCTCATAGTGCCTGGCATTCAAGATCTTAGGAATGCAAGAACCTCCTGGCAAGATGTACACGTCATAACCTTTTTCCTGGGCAAAAACCACCGCTCTTCCAACAGGGCAATCTGGTGAGCAATGTGCACAGACATAGGATGGAAGAGTGGGGTCAAAGGATGACTTGCATCTACTATCCATAAACTTTCTAGAGCAGTGTGGCAGAAACAAGGCTCTCTTCTTGGTCTGGACGAATTTTTCTCTTTCGATTAGGTTTCTTGCTTGCGTATCCATAAGATCTTGGAGGAGAGTCACCGCATCGTACAGGTTAAGGCCAGTTGCCTCTTGAATCTTGAATTTCTTTATCATGTCTTGTGCTGTTTTGCCAACTTTTTTGTGCATACCCCTTTGATAGCTGGCCCTTGCTATCTCTGTGAAGAAGAAGCGCGGTATCTTTGAGAGGTCGAACGTGAACTTGTACGGCATACCCTAGCTTGTAGGAGGACAAAGCTTTAAGATTAACTATAGTCATACTAGTTCAAAAATGGGAGATGCTGGGAGCTGGAGAGGCTGAGTGTTGCAGAGTAGAAGACTTGTTTTAACAACGTTTTTTATAACTGTTCTCATTGGCACGTTAGGCTTGTCATTCAAAGTTCAGCGCGCGCGCGCGCCAGGGGGGCAGGTTGGCGTTAAGTCTGGCGACTGGATAAAAATCGACTATACTATCACTGGCGCTCCTTCAGGAACGCCGTTGCCTCAATGGCTTAAGTTGGAGTTTCTAAGAGTTGAGGGGACAACTGCTAATGTAAGCGTGACTATGCGCATGTCTGATGGAACAGAACAGAATGCAACTGTGCCTGTGGACATTGTGGCTGGCGGTCAGGCTTTGGGCCTTTCTGGATTTGTCATTTCTGCTAACCTGACAACTGGAGACGTCATTTACATGAGTGGGTTTGGCAATCTGACAATTGCTGGCGAAACCACAAGAACCTATGCCGGAGCAAGCAGAACCGTTGTTCACGCAAGCTTCTCGCAGTATGGGACTCAGCTCACCTATTACTGGGATAAACAGACAGGGGTCATGGTGGAAGCATCCACAATTTCAGGCAGCGTAACGGGAACCGCTAAGGCAACGGAGACAAACATGTGGCAAGGCGCCGCGCAAGCTCAGCCATCAGGGCTTCCCATTGACCCAACCGTTCTCTACACTCTGATAATCGCAGCAATAGTGATAGTCGCGATCGTAGCATTCTTCAGGGTACGCAGAAAAAAGAAACCTCCAGAGCGCGCCGAACCCGAAAAAAAGATGACAGACCTTGAACAGCTTGTTGCGAATGACAAGGAAACCTATGAAGCGTTGTCTTCGACAATGTTTCTTGACCCCAAGAAAGTCGAGACTTCTATGAAGCAGGCTGCCGATAACGCCAAGAAAAGTGAAAAAGACGGTGATCTCGCGAGGGCCGGGATGTGGTATGAGGTTGCGGGAGGATTGGCGATTTACGAGGGAGACGTGAAAAAGGTCGGAGAGTACTATGTCGAAGCAGAGAGGGTCACAGGCAGGAAATATCTGATTCTGAAAAACCCACAGAAAGCTGTGGCCGCGGCGCAAGAGTACTATAAGAAGTATCTGATGGCTTGAGTTTAGAAGTGTTTTGTTCACACAGCAGAAACAAAGGGTAGTAGTTTCTGTTATTTCTCCTATTCCGCATATCCTAGAAGGTCTCTAAGAGATTTCACTTCTTGCCTGAGCATGCTCACTTCGCTTTCAAGGGCATCGGCTCTTGACTCTGCAACTCTTCTCAGCTTTTCGATTTCGATCATGAGATTTGCTCTTTCTGTTTCGAGAGTCTTTATCTTCTCGCGGAGATTCATCAGTGTTTGCATGAGCTCTTCCTTAATACCTCTTATCCTTCCGACCATGTTTTTAATACTTACTGTCTCTTGAATTTTCGTTTCAGTTTCAACAGCTGCTCTGAACCTTGCCTTACAGTTGGGACATTCGAAAATCCCGGCACGCTTGGCTTCTTCCCCTTCTTTCAATGGCTTGCGGGAGGGAATGGGCCAGGTCTTAAGCGGGCTGGGTACGTTGTATCCGCATTTTGGGCAGTTGACCAAACAGTTTCCTCATATAACTAAGGCATAGTGGGCCTAAAATCTGTTTTGCAGTTCTTCGTGGATGTGCTGTTGCCATTGTAAGAAAAAAGGAAGGGGGATGTCAGATGGTCATGTGGAACGTTAGTCGTTCGACAAGTTCTTTGTAACGGTTTCGAATCGTGACCTCGGTTACTTGTGCTATCTCGGCTATTTCTCTCTGTGTTTTTCTTTCGCCAGTCAGTACAGAGGCAATATAACTTGCTGCTGCCGCTATGCCTGTTGGGCCTCTTCCTGAAGTTAGTTTGAGCTCTTTTGCTGCTCCCAGAATTTTGTGGGCGATCTCTTCGACTTTTCCCTGCATCGTCAGCTGGTTTGAGAACTTTGTGATGTACTGGCTTGGCTTCAGAGGCGGTATTGAATAGTTCAGTTCCCTGATCAGGAAGCGATAGCTGCGTCCCACTTCTTTCTTGTTAACGCTGGATGATTGGGCTATCTCTTCTAATGTCCTGGCCAATCCGCACTGTCTGCACGCAAGATAGATTGCCGCAGCGGTTACACCTTGGATCGACCTTCCTCTTATCAGTCGTTCTTTCACAGCTTTCCGGTAGATGACTGAAGCTGTTTCGAGAATGCTCTTGGGAAGGTTCAGGTTGTTGGCGATCTTCGTGATTTCGGATAACGCAAAAGCAAGGTTGCGCTCCGTCGCGTCTGAGACCCTTATGCGCCTTTGCCATTTTCTAAGGCGATAAACCTGTGCCTTCTGTCCCGGCGAGAGGCTTTTTCCGTAAACGTCTCTATCGTGCCAGTCAATCATCGTTGACAAGCCTTTATCATGAATCGTGTAGGTTAATGGTGCACCTACTCTCGTTCTTTTGGCTCTTTGTTCGTCGTCAAAGGCTCTCCATTCGGGTCCTCTGTCAGTAATCTTGGCTGCGAGCACGAAACCGCAGTTCATGCAGACGATTTCCGCGCATTCGTAGTCGCGCATGAGCCTCGTGCTATGACATTCTGGGCAGCTTTGGATCTTCACGGGTTCAGGGTTTGGGTTAGGTGAGGGAGAATTCGTGTTTGCCTGAGTTTCATCATTATTATCCATACTTGTTTTTCTCCTTTCTCCTCCTTGAGGGGAGTACATAGACTGGTTTATTGACCAGTTTCTCAGGATCACGTATTATGGGTCTTATAGCCACATAAGGCGAGGACACGGGACCAAGTATGTCAAAAACCTTTCCGACAGGTTTCAAGTTCTCATCAACGACTGTTTCGCCAATCCTCGGAATGTTTTCAACCTTCATTATCATGTTGCGGCTTGGGCTTATGTGAAGGATTAGGCCTAATCTCTGCAAACTTTTGATTTCCCCTCACGAAAAGCATAAAGCTTCAGCGAAACAGCCTATTTAAACCTTTCTACGCTTAAACTTTAGGCAGCGTGCTTGCTTTTTGAAAATTGGCTTATTGCTGCCGATTTTAGCCTAGATTGTCATGGGCATGTGGCAGAAATCACATCCATGCCTCTGGAATGGATTTTCGCTCGGACGGAGCTTCTACAAAGTCTAATAGGGCTAAAGTATCTCGTAGTCCTAGTATGCTTCATTTAATGGCAAAGAGGGAACATTAACAGATGCTGGACAAGTTTGAAACAAGTGAGGACTTTGCGCGTAAACTTGACTCGGAAGATCAGCTTTTGCACTTTCGTAGCAGGTTTCACGTTCCGAAGGGAACCATTTACATGGACGGCAACTCCCTTGGGCTCCTCTCCAGAGATGCTGAAAACTGTGTTCTTCAACGGTTGAAAGAATGGAAAACTCTGGGGATAAGAGGATGGCTTGAAGCGAAAAGGCCCTGGTTCTATCTGGCGGAAGATTTAGGGGCTATGTGTTCAAAATTGGTTGGCTCCCAACCAGAAGAAGTTGTATGTACCGGAACCACAACGATCAACATACACCAGCTCGTACACACATTCTATCAACCTGACATGGCGAGGAAGAAGATACTTGCGGACGAGCTTAATTTTCCAACAGACATCTACGCGCTAAGAAGCATAATAAAGCTCAGGGGACAGGACCCAGTCAAGAATCTGATTCTCGCCCCAAGTGTAAACAGCCGATATTTGGACGAGGACAGGATTGTTGATCTGATGGATGAGGAAACTGCTTTGGTCTTTCTTCCGTCAGTTCTATACAGAAGTGGGCAACTCCTCGACATGGAATATCTGACAAGAGAAGCGCACAGCAGGGGAATTATGATAGGTTTTGACTGTTCTCACTCTGTGGGAGTAGTGATCCATTACTTTGACAAGTGGAAACTGGATTTCGCTTTATGGTGTAGCTATAAGTACCTGAATGGGGGCCCCGGCGCCTCGGCTTTCTTATACTTGAACAAACGTCACTTCGGCTGCGAACCAGCGCTTGCAGGTTGGTTTGGGTACGTGAAAGAAAAGCAGTTTGACATGTCTCTCAGATTCGAGCATTCAAAGAGGGCAGGAGGATGGCAGATTTCCTCGCCTGCAATCCTAAGCTCCACACCAATTGAGGGTGCAATTGCGCTTATTCTTGAAGCGGGAATAGAGGCGATCAGAGAGAAGTCCCTGCAATTGACATCTTACCTCATGTATCTGGTTGATCAAACCTTGGCTGGCTCCCCATACAATTTCAATATTGGAACGCCCAGAGAAGCTAGCCGCAGGGGAGGACATGTGGCAGTCGAGCATGAAAAAGGTTTGAGAATAAGCGAGGCGCTAAAGGCAAAAGGCGTAATTACTGATTTCCGACCTCCCAACGTTATACGCATAGCACCCATACCATTGTACAATACTTATCATGAGGTCTGGAAAATAGCCCGACAGCTTAAAGCAATAGTCGACAAAAGGGAGTATGAGAAGACCCCGAAAACTAGGAAAGCAATATCTTGAATGCACCACTGCTCAACTAAGGGTAGAGTTTGAGGGAGTTATGATAGCAATTGGGACGAACTCTGCCTTGAACCGATGAAATCATGACCTGCATAATCAGGGTCGAAACCTTGATAAACAGGAACTGTTGATTAGACTGTGCATTTGAAGGGTGAGGCTTATGTCTAAACCATTCTACGTCAAGTTTGAGGTTTCGAAGGAGCTTGCAGATGCGGCCTATGAAGCCCTGCAAATAGCCTCAAAGAGTGGCACCGTGAGAAAGGGTACGAACGAGACGACGAAGGCGATTGAGAGAGCTCAGGCTAAGCTTGTAGTTGTTGCAGAGGATGTTGATCCTCCAGAGGTTGTGGCGCACTTGCCTCTTCTTTGTGAGGAGAGAAAGATTCCTTACATATTCGTGCCGAGCAAGGAGAAGATAGGCGGCGCGATAGGCATTGATGTTCCTGCAGGCGCAGCTTCAATTGTGAAGGAAGGAGACGCTGCAGGACTGGTTAAAGAAATAGTTGCCAGACTCGAGCAGGTCAAAAGAGGAGCAGAGTGATGAGCAAAGAGGCAAGAGAGACTGAGCATGCAGAACTTACGCCTGCAGAGGTGATTCAAGTCATAGGGCGCACGGGTGTGACAGGCGAAATTGCTCAGGTTAGAGTGCGAATTCTCGAAGGGAAAGACAAGGGGCGCATCATTACTCGCAACGTGAAAGGACCGGTTCGGGTTCAAGACCTTCTTATGCTTAGAGAAACTGAAAGGGAAGCAAAGAAAATCAACAGATAAACTGAAATCACAAACGCAAGGAGACGCCGACAGTGCCGAGGCCTAGGAAATGTTCATTTTGTGGCAACGAGTTTCCAGCGGGTACAGGCATGATGTACATCAAAAACGACGGGTCGGTCTTGTGGTTCTGCTCAAGCAAATGCAGGAAGAGTTCCTTGTTTTTTAGAAGAGATGCACGAAAACTCAAATGGACAACCTACTTCGGAAAAGAAGAGAAAGGAAAAGCCTAAGATCCTGCCCTACTGAAAGGCGCGAATTCCAATTTCTATATTGACCGTCTTTTCCAGCACAAGAATCCGGCATGACTATTTGGTAGCGGGGAGTAGATTTGAACTACTGATCTCTGGGTTTCTTGGAGCTTCGGAGCTCTTATGAGCCCAGCGGGTTAATCCTTACCTGATGGCGGAATAATGACTTTCAAACACTTCGGGATACAGCGATTTCATTGAATTGTGGTTCCAGCACAAGACTTGGAAATGTGCTTTGGCGTTCTCTCCATGCTGAAGGATGTGCCTGTAAAGCGCCCGCTTGTTTCTTCTTGAAAAAGGGTCTTTCCTCCACTCTCCGTCAATGTGATCAATCGTCAGCATGTGAGGATCGTTGATTCCGCATATCGAGCACTTGCCTCCCAAGACACTTAGCGCTTTGAACCTGAGTTCGTGATAACGTTTCTTTTTCTGTTCATTTCTCGGCTTCAAGCGCCATTTGCAGCGCTTTGAACAGTACTTTTGGTAAGGGTGGAACTTGTCGTGAGCAATTTCCTTTCCGCATACCACACATGTCGTTTCCGCCATCATCTGGCTACCCCACCCCGCTTCTGGTTTTATGCTGTTGGTGGGTCTCTTAAATCTTTTTGGCAAAAAGCTACAGCGCCGACATTGGAGTTTCGTCTTTTCGTTGAAGTTACTTTTCGGATGGAAACGTTTTAGACCTTGCAGTGATTACGTATTGAGCTTGGTGTTGGAAAGCTTGAACAGACCGTATCTCCGACAGATATCAAGTCCAACTCTGAAGAGTCCTATTTTTGTGCAGGGTCTTCCTGGCTTCGGGAACGTTGGGAAGATTGCTGCGTATCTGTTGATGAAGTTTTGTGGAGTAGCGAAGCCTTTCGCTGAGTTGTATTCGCCTTCTTTTCCGGATTATGTTTCGGTCAACTCGAAGGGGATTTGTCATCTGCCGCGATATGAGTTCTATGCTGCGCCTATGGAGAAGAATGACTTCATAATAATGACCGGGGACGCGCAGCCCTCTTTCGATGATGTAGTCGCGCACTATACCCTATGCAGTGAAACTTTGGATTTTGTCCAGAAAAGAGGCTGCAGCTTTCTCGTAACCCTCGGCGGCGCACCTATGAAAGAAGAGAAGGCACAAGTGTACGTGGCTGCGACTTCACCGAGGCTTGCGTTAGAGTTCATGGAAAAAGGTGCAGCCATATACAGCAAGGGCAGGGTTGTTGGAGCTACAGGTTTGACGTTAGGTCTCGCGAAAGAACGTGGATTGGAAGGCGTATGTCTGTTGGGAGCGACAACTGGTTTCAAAGCTGATCGCGGAGCAGGGTTTGCGGTCTTCAAGTTTCTGATGAAGGCTCTGGGAAACGAGGTAAAGGAAGGGTTATAAGAGAAAGCGCACGCGCAAACGCAAGCCAAAGATCTCTTTAATGACAACAAGTAGGATTTGACCAGACTTGACTGCCCAATAAGCCAAACTAGCTTATTTGCCCGTGCTTTTCGGGTTTCTCTGCTTCGACAGTTCCTCCACGTATTCGCCGATCCTCTTATCAATGATACCATGGACCTGTTCAGTTAGTTTGCCAGTCGTTAACATTCCTAAAATCTTGCTCTTCAGCATGGCAAGCTCTTCTTCACACTTCCGAGGATTCGCTCTGAATGTTGAATAGATCTTGTCGGCTTCATTTAACAAGGATTTCGTTATGTATCTTCTTCTGCGAGTCCTAACCCCTGCAATTCCAATGGTGATAGAACTGATTGACAAACCAGCAATCGCTACGACAGCACTGACAACTCCGGGTTCGATTAGAATTGCCCACCAAGGCTCAACACGCACATAATGAGCGATCGCTTCGCGAGGGCTGTCCATTGCGAACGTTATTGTGTCGACGCCACGGTCCCAGTTTGCCTCGCCAACAGTCCAGTGGTCAAACACATATCCATCTATTCTCTGACTGGTACACGTTACCAGTGTACCGCTGTCGAACCATGATCCGGGCGGAGAGCTGCTTGGCAGTGAACCTAGTTCTGTGGGATCTGTGCGTACCGTTAATCGATATTGGGTTTTCCAATTCCAAGTTATGTTTGAGGGTCTGTTTATCGTGAAGGTTGTGGATTGCGTTCCTCCAGATTGAGGAACACTCTCAGTTCCATTCCATCCCGTGCAAACGTAGCGAATGGTTCCAGTTTGTTCTGGCACGGGAGAGGTAACCGATGCGTTGATGGATATTCCGACTTCAAACCATCCGCTCGCAGGCACGGGTAAACCATGTGAGGAAGTAACCATGAGGTAATATTCGTGTCTCCAAGCAGCTGTCTGGTCAATGGGGCCATAGATGGTTATAGAGAATGGATTGTTTCCATGGCTGTAGCTACCATTACCTACCCCAGTCCACCCAAGCCAGAAGTAGCGTTCATTTCCTTCATCAAAGGCTGTATCTGGCGTTGTTGCTGAAATCTCAATGGCTGAGCCTGCGTTGTACCAGTGCTCTCCCACAGGTGGGTTTGTCATACCATAATCTGTGCCCATAATCAACCGATACTGGGTTGCGTACTCAGCTTTCGACGTCATCGTCTGGTTGACATAGAAGACCCTTGGATTCGATGTTTCTCCATCATCCCATTTGGCGAAGACTCTACGTGAACTCGTAGAAGTTAGAAAAGTAGGCGTGACTTTTACAACATGAAAACCAGGCGACACAAATACTTCGGTTTTTCCCTCAGCATCAGTCGTAAACGGCTTGCCGTCAACCTCTATTGGACTGGCCGGGATATATGTTTGGATTGTCAAGGCGACCACCAGAGTCAGCGGGAGCCAATCTCCACCGGGTTTTATGTTTCCGTCTGAATCATAGGGCAAACCTATGTCGCCTAAGCCGTCGCCGTCTAGATCGTTACCCGCGTAGTCGCTCCAATAGTTCCCCCCAAGATAAGGGCCGCCCAAAATGTTTCGCCCAGGCCTTTTGGAAGCATTCCAATCATTGCGCGCGCTCTCATCGAAATTGACGGTTCTGGCGTTCACGTGGTTTGAGAAATAGTTGTCATAAATCAAGTTATCAGAAGAGAAACTGAGATCAATGCCGAGTCCTCCGTTTCCCGTTACATTATTACCTGAGATGATGTTGAATCCAGAAAGGAAGAGGGCTATGCCATTCCCTTTGTTTCCTGTGATGTTATTTCCAGAAATAGAATTGTTGTAAGAAAGATCGAGGCCGACACCCTCCCCGTTTCCTGTTATGTCATTCCTCAAAATAGAATTATTAGAGGAAAAAAGGCTGATTCCCGTCTCGGTGTTTCCTGTGATATTATTCCCGGAAATGGAATTGTTGTAAGAAAGACCGAGCTTTACGCCATCCTCATTTCCTGTTATCTCGTTCTCTGAGATTATGGTATGGTTTGCGTATCCAACGATCACCGCGCTAGAATTTGATGCTCCCGTTATCTTGAACCCTGTCAAGTTAACATGGTTGGCCGCAAGTCTGAACGTAGGTTCCGACTCATTTACCGCCACAATAAGTGTATTGGAGGGCCCTCCTCCATCGATGTTCACAGACTTCCAGACAATAATGTTTTCAGAGTATGTTCCAGCCCAAACTTGGATAGTGTCGCCATCGCTGGCTATGTTTACCGCGTCTTGAATCTTAGTGTAGGTCGCCCCTGAACCTGGCGGGCCCACAGTCAACAAGAAATCGGCCGCGCACGTCAATGATTCATCGGATGTAACAAACCCAAGTGCAAGCATCGAGAAAATTAATGAGAACAAGAGACCGAATGTATTCAGCGTTAATATCTTATTCATTTCGGTTTCCCAAATCCTGACGACCTGACCTTGTTGTCTAAGATTAGTTGACCTGCAATTTGAATTTAAGAATTGCCAAACAGATTTATAGAGCAAAGTTCCATCGGTTTGAATTGACTTGTCAATGCACTAGCAAAGTATGCGGCATTTCATGGACTTTTGTTCCAAAACTGTGTTTCAATCACGCCTTTCCTTTATACCTCAAAAAGCAATCGACTGAAGCGGGTGCGTAGTTGCTAGATGCAGAATATGGAAAGAGCTGGTTAGAATTATCAAGGAATCCTCATGACTGATCTGCGTGAGAGTCTGGCTCGGGCAACAGGTTCCGTCGCTGCAGATGTCACAGTAGCTGTGGCTTGGCTTTTTTCATGTTGTTCAGACAAAGACATGAGTTCATAACTTGTACTCGCCCATATTCTTTATAAGAGAAAGCGTGGATTCTAAGTCACCATCGAGGCGTACAAAGAATGGAACAAGAAAAGCAACAAACGAAGCGTGGATTCACTAGTTCCAAGTATTGGAAAATGCTCCTCGTTATCATAATGGGCCTGTTGCTTTTTGGAGGACCATATCTGGCTTATGTTCTCATTAACATTCTAAAAGTACGTTTCCTCATTTCTACGGCTGTCGCGTTCGCAACGGTTGTAGCAGGTTTAGTGTTGATGTGGTATCTGGTTAAGACCAAAGTGATTTCTTAAAGTGGTTTTCTGCCTCAGATACCCTAGAGGCTGTATGGCATATCTTAGGAGTATCGGATGTAAAAGTTGAAGCATAAACTTTATGCCTCTAAGGTCTAATCATAACGTGGAGTTGCAGGCCGCTGCAGGTAGTGCTGATTTGTTTTTCAGGCCTCAACCACCTGGAAAGCCGGCGGCTTGCAGCTCTCTTTCAGGAAGTGTGGCTTTCTTTTGAAGAAGGGTTCTGCCAGAAGAGGTAAGCCTTCACCTGCAGCAGCATCCCCAACACTTTAACAAGCTTCGCCATCTGATGCAAATCCGCTCGGTTGATCCCTTCAATGTATCCTGCTTCGGTTCCGAACGGTTGATGACGATCTAGGCCTATTTCTTTCTGAAGGCGGGGATATTTGTTCTTGATGAAGGCCTCTTTCACACAAGCAAGCTGCTTGGGACGTAATCGTTGAAGATGATCAAGAACGTAGGTTTCACTGCCGAAGAATTTCGGATTAAAACGCATGGCCTCGAGCTCGCAAGAGATCTTCAAAACTTGTTTGCCTGGCACTTGAAAAATGACGCGGCGCATCCCGGCTTTCTCAGCGAAGGGATTATACTTGGCCATAACAGCAACCATCTCGACACAAGGCGTGCCCACCTCTGACAGCGTCTCGCGCACCAACTTAGCCCCTAAACTGATGCTACGGTATTTCGGATGGACCACGACACGGCTGATCGTACACAAGTTCTTGTTGAGCTCCTGAATCGTCATCTTAGGCAAGACAAGTTTTCTCCCCAGACACACGGTCGGAGGATACGCGTAGACTATCACGCCGCAAAGCTCATGACGACGCCACATACCGAAGATCTTCCGAGTCGCTCCCAGTTTACGGCTGCGATAATGAAAACTTTCTAGACGTCGCCAATCGTCTCGAACTCCAGGCTTAATTGTCATCTCTTTAACGAGGCTGCATTCAGCTGGAGGCCCGTTTGAGACATAGGCTACAGCAATCTCGGAGCCAAATCGTTTGTGAACATGAACATCAGGACGAAGATCCTCAAAAAGGTCCTGGTGAGTTGTGGCGACAATGACGCCTTTCCCCAGGGCCCTAGCATGCTTCTGAACATTGTACGCGGCGATCTTCGCAGTGTCACGGTCAAGTGTCGACGCAAACTCATCCATCAACCAAAATTGAGCGGTACTTTCCATCACCTTAGCGATCCGATACCGGTACTTCTGCCCATCACTCAACTGATCGTAACTACGCAAGAACAAGAAAGCATCATTTAGGCCCACACGACTCAGGAGTTCAAGGCCTTCCTCAACAGACTGGCCAACAGTTTCAATCAGAGGCCTCTGCCCTGCCACGCGACATGAAGCCATATCCGCTGCCTCTTCACCGAGATCCTTGTGGAGAGCCCGCAAAAGAACACTTTTGCCGCTGCCTGAATCTCCAGTAATCAACACGATATCCTTAGGACCTATCCTGATTTCGACGTTATCACAGATAACAAATTTTCGCTGCTCATCAACTCCTAAACCAAAAGCTTCAGCAACCGCTAGGCTTCTCGGTGTAAGCTTCGTTGCAGTCTCGTATGAAATGTTGATGAGAAACTTGTTATGTTGTCTATCATAGACGCGACGAAGCTGCCGGATCCGAAAGAACTCTCTTCTCCTCATCGAATCATCTTATGGTTTGGAAGGTTCCTGCGAACTGACGCTTTCCCTTTTCTTCTTCCACCTTTCAAATCACCTCTTCAAAGCTTAAAACGCAATCTTCAAAACAACACGCAGGCACCTGAGGGAGATAGGTTAAAGTGAAAATCGCTGAAAGGCCCTGATCATTTTTCTTAGCGCGTCACGCCTTCAACCTGTCCCTTCTTCAACCTCTTTCGAAGTTCCTTCACCTTTCCTTTCTGCATGGTTTCCACTGACGACGATTTAGACTGCCCAAAAAATGAACCCTTAATATTACGTCTCCCAGGGAGACGTATTGTCAAATGTAAAGGGCCCTAATCCAAGAGCACTGAAATCATGCTCTTCAAACAGAAACTCGTTGAAGAGGACCTATGGGAGAACTGGCTTCTCGATGTAGTTGGGCATCAATCTTCGCCCCAGAACCACACTGAAAGGAAAATGCCAATAGCTAAAATAGCAATGCCAACAGTTTGCATAAGAAGCGTGATGTTATAGGCAAATCCGACGCTGGTCCGAATGCCGGTAAAGAACTCGAAGATACCAGTGTAAAAGTCTCCAATACGGGGAGCGCAGATGATGTCGTGTTGCCAAACAGACCAACCATAAAGGCAGATACCTATAACTGTAGTTGCGATTAAAGCAAAGACGTTGTAAAAGTGTTTCCGCATCTCTATTTTACTCACCTCTAGATCTTGGATGATCGATCAATCGTAAGAAAAAAGGGATAGAACAATCTTCTAGAACTATGTTCTACGCTTTTGGAGGCCCGGGAGCTACCGGTTGACTTACCTGTCTTGCCAAATTCAACTTTTTTGCGATTATCACAGCGACTTTCCAAATGTACCATGTCAAGAAACCGTTTGCAAGCCATGTCTGCACCATTTCATAAGTCCAGCCAGCGTACAACGTTAAGAAACCGATCACGAAGCTGATGATAGCCGTGAACAGCAAATTTTCAACTTTGAACTCTTCAGTTGGAGTCTTGCTCAAATAGCCCGCTAAACATGTCACTAGAGCCACAAGTATTGCGATCGGCGTGGCTTTCGCTCCCGTCCAAACACCATACATCCATTCATACTGCACTGCAGGAGGCGTCTCCTCTGGAGTCTGGGCCAAGACAGGAACAGCCACAACTAGGACTACCAAAGCCAGGATAACCGCAAACGTAAACACTTTTCTGTTCAGTTCAACTCACCTCCCCCCAGATTCTCGGACTGAGCATGAAAAAGAATACATTAACATTAGATGTGGCGACCGATCAGTACACCGGTAACTGTGCCGATGAGGCCCGAGATCCCCGCGAAGACCTCACTGTTCCAAGAGCCCAGAAAAGCTAGGTGCGCGACTTCAAGAGCCACCAAGGCCCCAGTCATATAGATCGAAAACTTAACAAGCAAAACAAGCTTCGGATTCGGCTCAGGTTCAACCTGGATTTTTCTAGGACCTTTACTCTCAGATCTTCGCGTAAGGGCTCTTCTAACCCAATCAGTCACCGTCTCCCTCTCCTACTTGAAATCCAACCTTTACTAAAAATCAGATTTCTAAGGCTAAAACGCCTCATTGGTTTCAATACCTCCTTTTTCCCCGTATCAATCTGCAACCCTAAGAGATGCATAACATCGAAACCAAGTAACGCTTTTTCACATCCATCATAACTCACAAGCGTGAAAACATGTTCGTCATCGATTTTCATATACAAATAGGCAATTTTCGCATGAATCCGCGTGCCGTTTGCAAGTATTATTTCGCCTTCCCCAACACATTCTAACTTGAGTTTTTTAGCTACTTCTACAGGAATTGCGCACCCAGACGAACCGGTGTCTACGAGAAAGTGAAGTTTAACCCGGTTGTTAAGATGCTTTGGATTCGCTACAATTACATCCTGCCAAATCTCATCTTTCTCGTCACTTTGTCGACCTCCTTTTCGCTTCAAAACTTCATATCACCTTACGTTTCCTGTAGAGTTAACGTGAAATGGCGAACGTTCTTGCCCGCGAGGTCTGCCACTTGAATCCCGACATCAATAATGTAAACAGTAGTGTTGATGACGCGGACTTCACTGGTGATCGAAAAAGTAACCGTGAACCCGGCTGCAGCTGTCTCCTGGAAGCTCTTTGCTTGGCTGTTCGTCCATCCTACGTCATTTTCAACACAGTCCAACATCCACGATCGACTTATGCCTAGAACTTTGACTTTGCGCTTGTAGGCTCCGTCTACCCAAGCATCCCATTGAGACATGACAGCACGCGCGTCTTCCCCGAAACTGAGGACATTGAGGGTCTTCCCATCAAGTTTGACTCCTTCGCTAACTTCGGGGTCTATGTCCGTGTCAGCGACAACAACACAGTCAAAATATCCGGTTACTCCGTAACTATTTGTTGACACGTGAATAAACAGGTAATAATTTGTGCCACTGTATGTGTATCCAGTGTCAGTCGCTTTCAGAACTGCATCTACCCATAATTTCCCAATGCTACTTGTCACGTCTCGCAAAACTTTAACGCAGTACCAAGTATCTATGGTCGGGTTACTCGCGGAAGCTTCAGAAACAAAATGTTCAACGCCCGCTATCCTGACTCCAAGCCGCCATTTCAAGCTGCCAGCATCATTATAAATTTGTGCAAAGTTTGAATTAGGCCAGTCATTGCGAACCTGACAGAGACTCACCTGTTCTCCGGTTGGCGGCATCGCAGAAAGCTTCACATAAAACTGAGAGTAAGCAACGTCTGCAGCAGCAAAATTTTTGTAGACTGCAGAAGTTCCGTATCCCCCTGCGGGTTTAGCACACTTACAATTGTAGGTCCCATGATGAGGATTAGCAGTTTCAACAACTGGGGTGAACCCGTTGCCATCAGTCGCCGTGCCTGTGCAGTTGCTAAAATCACCAGTCTCCCATCCTTCACTCCAAATCGTGGTGAAATATCGGAAGAGCAACTCTCGTTGCTTCGTTCTTAATTTTGGCGCGAGAACTTCATGCGCATACTTACTCATGGCCTCATGGTTACGGAGAAAGCGAGGCGGGACCCTCCAAGACAAAGCATCAAACGGTGCCAGGCATTTCGGGCAGTGAAGAACGTTAGGCTCGACATATGTTTGGCATTTTGGACACTGGTACTCCCACATTGGGAAAAGATCCAAAACCTCTTTCGGGAGCGTTTTTATCATCGCATATCGACCCCGACGTTTGTGATGCAGCCGCCGACACCTGAACACGCAAAACCCATGTCCTGATTCACAGTCTCGAATGTATAACTATATTCGATAATCCCTGTCGCTGAAGAACTACCATAATAGTCCGTTGCTGTGCCATAGCTTACTCCCCGAACTTTCCCGACTCCAGCAAACTTGGACTCATCCACGAACAAGGGTTCAAGCGTCATGTAAACCGTGGACCCTTGAGAAAACGAGAACGCAACTGGATTATGCACGGGCCCTCCCAGGATCCAAGGGCAAGCACAGACCGTGATGTTGACAGTTGTACTCGCATTTTCCTTCACAATGGTGATCGTGTGACTTTCCGCTGTAGAAGCAGGATAGAAGCATTTTCCGTGAGCTGCCTGCTTGCCGTCAACATCGTGCTGTTTCGTACTCCAATTCACGCGGACACCGTCAACCGTGATGCCCACACCATTCGTCAAAGTTTCTCCGGCATCTTCAAAATATGTGACAGCTCCGGCCGTGTAAGCTTCGACCATCACTGCATAAACTGCTTGTTTCAATGGACCTGCAGGAGTAGCGCGCGCTGGAACAGTCTTAGCGATCCCACTTGAATATGCAGCTAAAGCATGCCCTACAGAATCATTGAATTTGACGAAGCCGATTTGAAACTGTTTAAGATAAAGAGTGACTCCTGTTGGTGTGCAGCCCTTAACTAACACATCATAGGTTCCAGCGGCAAGCCAACATAACCCGCCAAAAACGAAGTCAGTGTTAAGAATATGTATCTCTGCCCCGTGAATTGGTATTCCACCGATTTCAAAACGGGCATAACACTTGTCAACATCGTTGCCTGTCGCTTTCCTTAATGTATACTTGAAAATAACAAGACCTGCTTCAGCAAGTGTTATGTTACCGTAATCATGAATCGTCACTAGGCTAGGTTGAGTTGTAATTGAATATTGTGTCGGATCATTGATCAGATTCTTCTCGAGAAGTATTGACCTTTCCGTTTCAGTCAGCAAAACCATTAGAGAACAGCTCCACGCCTAATGCGTTTTTGAGTTGCTAGGGCGCCCCCGCTTGTCGGCTCTATAATCACTGTTTTTAACCCCTCGAGAACGATTCTAGCAGCATACTCAGCAGTCGCACGATCAGCAGAACCCTCAACGACCACAAGAGGGCCCATGACCGAAATAGAAGGCCCTAGCCCATATTTGTTAAGTGGAATGATCGCTTCGGGTCCTCCTTCACCGACTAAACCGAAAGTCGGCCTAGTAATTATCGCTCCATGCTGCCAGTGGCCACCCGGTTCTCGCTCTTCAGGGCTTGGCTTGTAACTTTCTTCAGGCATCCGTTCACGGGCCCCACCTGCCTCTTCGGGAGGCCTGGCCTCACCCTCAGTGAAGATACCGGAAATCCAGCCGAAAGCCGCGGCAATAGCATCGATCACGGGTTTGACAACGTTATTGTAGAACCATGCAAACGCTCCACAGAAGGCTTCCCAAACCGCCGACATCACTCGTACTGCAGGACCGAAAACGTTCTCTCCGAGCCAAGTTACAACTCCGCCAAAAGCCTCAAGGATTGGCTTAACAATACTATCATAGGCCCATCCTATACCGGCACACATCATCTGCCAGTTGCGGAGGAAAGTTCCAATAAGGAAGTTTGCGAGGGGCGCCAGAACATTGTTCCAAAGCCACGAGATACCTTCACGGACCGCGTTCACTGTGGGCACAACGACGCCGTTCCAGAAACCTGAAATACCGTTCCAGGCAGCCACAAAAGAACCGACGATAAACTGACCCAAAGGCACTAGAACATTGTTCCAGAGCCATGTCACAGCTTGAATAACCCCGTTGACAGCGGCCATCACGGCCCCTCCGAGGACGGATCCGATCGTGTTTAAAGCGTTCCGAACAGGTTCACATGTGGTATAAAGGTAAATCAAGCCCGCAACCAGTGCCGCGACCCCTACAGCCACAAGGACCAAGGGGTTCGCTTGAAGGAAAAGTAACGCGGAACTGACGCCTTGTGTGGCCGCGGTCCAGTTTGTTGTTATCATGGCAATGGAGCTGATCGCTGTAATAGTGGTTGGGATCGCTTGAAGAGCGCTACGCATAATGGTTTCATTCAGATTCCCTTGAAGCATATCGGCCCGTTCACAATTCACTTGGTAAGTTTCCGTTGCCAAGTTCAGACGGGTTTGAGCATCTTTTGCTTGATCGCTGTTGATGCCGAATTTTTCAACGGTTTTGTTGTAGGCTTCTTGAGCATCATCCACGCCTTGTAGGCTTTTTTTGACCTGAAGATTCGCTCTGTCAACAGATACCTGTCGGTCGAGAACGTTGTCGATCATATTGTAGTAGCCGAAGGCGCTTGTTGCAACGTTGTTAAATGCGAGGGCAAGATCTTTCGAGCTTACACCGACGTCACGCATAGTCGCGCTTGCGTTATCGATCGCCTTGATATTTACCTCAATGTCAGTGCCAACCATTATCTTCTCCTCTTGGAGATCTCACTGTTGAACCAGGCAAGCCATTCGACGAGAAAGCTGAATTGAAAAGGCGACAACGAAAATATGTACTCAAGGGTGTAGCCGAACTCGTGAGCAACAAGACCGATCAGCTGCGCGTCTTCGTTCTTTTTGACCCAAGCAAGGACGTCGTCTGAAGTTGCAAAAAACCCTCAGCCTTCGCAATCAACTGCAGGATCCTAGTGGCTTTCACCAGTGGCCACTTCTTGACTTCCTCACAGGTGAGGTCCGGATAGGCCCGGCTTAAACTCTTGAAAAGTATAAGACGACTCCGCTCTTGATTAGATGTACCTGTATCTATCTCATCGAGATCTTCAACTCGCAACGGATAATACAGAATTTCACCCTCTTCTTTATCGATGACTTTGTGAATCTTGCTTGTCTCTGCCGCTAGAAGCTTCGGATTGAACTTCTTTCCTGCTTTGCGCTCTTCTTTCTCTTCCTTCTCGAAGAGTTCTCTTCCTTTTTCAGCGGGAGTCTTAGACATACTACCAAGTTCCGATCGACAAGTCTGCTGCTTCGCCCGACCCGTCCTCGATCACAATGCCATCCTGCTCGTCCCTGAAGCCGTGATGGAAGATAATCGCGTTTGACAACGTATATTTCGGCTGGCCAGTAGGCGTAGTGTTTGCAGGGCTAAGAAGTATCGTTATCTTCGTGCCAGCGAGAACAAGAGCTGCATAGGTTGTGTCAATGAACATCTTGTCAAACCTGAACTTGAAACTCTTGTTCCCACTTTCAAGCACCGCTGGCCTATCACTTGTAAACTTGTAGTCCTTGATCACATCCGCGTCCAAATCAAAAGAGCAGCCTTTCACGTAGCCAGCTTCTACGCTGTTGATGATGATGCTACCATTGCGACCTAGAACAGGTGCTGTGTTAACCATTTCTCATTTTCACCTCTTGCTTTGCGGACAACTCCGCTTGGGAATTGTCTCTCGCAACAAGTTAGGCAAATGACTAGCCAACATCATGTCAAGAAACTCAGACTTGTAACGTTGAAAATGCGATTCGGGTATGGAGGAAAACTTGAGCTCCCACTGCTCGAGGTAACTTCTAAAGAACTCTTCTCGAGTTAATGTGTCTAGGACCTGTACATATTCTCGGTTCGCAAGGATGAAGGCAAGGCCGATCCAAGCCCGGTAATAACGATCATTCTCGCCAATGAAGAGCAAGATTTTTCGTGTTGCGGAAAGGAAATGTTGAAAGTTTCGGTCCTTCAGGCCTCTGAGAGTCTGGTAGGAGATATCATCGAAGCGGCCGCAATAGACCTCTAGGGCGTAAACATGAAAGAGCTCTTGAAAGACATGGTTGAGTATCTTTGTCTGCGGGTAATATGGATACTGCAACGTTGCAGTAATATCGCCGATTTCGTCTCTCGTCTCAGGCAGAAACTTGTCTAGGGCCCTGAAACAGAGATTCACAAACTTCTTCAACAAATGAAGCTTAAGGTTAAGGTGTAAACAGGAGAAGAGCCTCGAAACGAACCACACCACCGTAATAAAGCTTACCTTGAGTTCGGATTTCGTAGGGACTGAAAAAAGTTGGGATGCAATCTTTGACTGTGCCATTGAGAGTTCGGTCGGAGAGGATCTTGTCAATCGTATCTCCCATAATGGCCATGATCTCAGTGAACAAATTAGCCGGCTCAGTTTCTCGGATTATCAAGGTAACTGAGAAAGTGATCCTGCACTCGAGTAGCTTGCCAAAGGCCCCTTGGCTGATCTCAGTAGGCTCAGGAATGACTACGGCCAAGGGAAGTTCAGTGACCTTGAACTGTTCCCCAAGGACTACGGCCTTGATGCTTGAAACTGCTTCGAGATATGTTTTCACTTGGTCGAAGATTGCCTTGTAAGAATCGTTAAAGTTTGTCATTCGCCAACAACTTCTTTAACCGATTTCTCCCAGAACTCTGGAATCCTTCTCCGAGCTTCTCCAGCAGCTTCCGCAACAAAGGGTTGAGGTCTCGTTCCAGGGTGATGCACGATCGGCGTGAAAACCATTCGGCCAGCAACTTCAAACGCCAGGACACTTGCGAAAACGGGCCTTATATCATGTGGCCTCGTCCCATATTCAACGTAGATCGCATAGGGGACAGTAGGCCCGACTTTCGCCTGGGACCCTGAAACTCGTTTCTCAATGCTACCGAGAAGGCGACCTGTTTTCACAGGAGCCTTGGCTTTCATCCCTGCATACGCATAATCTGCGAGCCTTCTAACCAACTTTTCAGGAATCGGGCCTTGAAACTTATCAGCGAGAATCCTGAGATCTATGCCGCGCTGCTGCACCGTAACTTCTAGACTCAAAGCCTAGCCGACCGCGACACTTTTCCTCATGAAAGGCGCCAATATGACTTGGAGCTCTCGCGTAAAGGCGTTAGGAACTATGAGCTTCAGGTTCCAGTCGTCAACGCGCATGACAGGGCTTATTTTTCGCTGAAGAATTTCATGTAAGAAATTACTGCAGAGTTGGATGCAGACATGCTTGATCGCCTCTGGAGTTGCCCAGTACCCGGCTTTGTACGTAACTCGGACGCTTTGCTCTGGAATTGCGGGTACGTGTGAAACAAGCATCAGCTGCCCGGAATCTTTCTTCACGATGTAATCTGGCTCAGTGACTTCAACCCACGTCGGCGTTATGCCGTAGCCCTGACTGTTATACTCAACCTTTGAAAGTGTGACAATAGGGTAATACTGCAAATTAATCCATGGATAGCGGTAATCGAGAAGCTGATTTGTGAACGAAATTCCGCCAGCTTCAAAAAAGCCTACAGGCACATTACAGTATTTCTCGATGATGCCCTGTGCCAAGGGAATTATTGCGTCTGCAATCCACGCTTCAAAATCGCTGTCGCTCTTGAACTCCAGATCTGCGTAACTTACCCGCGCAAACATCTTGACGTCATGAGCACTGATGTAAGTAACCATTTCTAGGTCACAACCTTGAACTGAACTCTCTCAATGCTATCTTTCGAGCTCTTGGTAACTTTCCACTCAACCGTCCATTCCCCAGCCGTGCCATCTGCAGGGATGGCCATGTCCTGATAATAGTTGCCTACAGCCGTTTTCGTTGGGCCCGTATAATCCGTTCCTTGCTGTATCCCATCAGCCTTCAGCAACTTGATTATATGACTATCCGGATCCAGAAGGGCCCCGTCAAAATCCTTAATCACGTTCTCGACGCGAATCGTGCTGCCCCTAATCACAACGATTTTTAGGCTTTCACTACTCATTGAATTTGAGCTCCATCTTACGTTTACCTACCTGCAGTTCTTGTCCACGCTCTCGGATGATGATTTGGAGTTTACGAGTTTTAAGGTTGAGAACCAGAACTGCGCTTGGCCACGCGGTAACTAGAACAGCCGTGTCCAAGAGGCCTATTACGTCGTTGATTTCTACGGTTTTATTTCTCAGTACTTGTTCGGAGAGAGAAACGCTATCCGCAATTAGGATCGTTTTGTTGAGGGAAAGAGCCTCTGCGAGACTTACAGCGTCTAGAACTTGGAGCTGTTTGTCTGTGAGTAAAGCATCAGCTAATGTCACGGCGTCGGTGATAGTCACTGTTTTATGGCGTAGAATGGCATCTAACAGCGAAACCGCGTCTGTTATCACTAAAGATTTGTTTACGAGGTCTGAATCTGTCAGTCCGATCGTGTCCGTGACGTTGAGGTTTTTGTTAGTCAAGACTGTGTCTGACACGCTTATGCTATCAACAATGTTGCAGAGTTTTCCAAGCGTCAAAACCTCGGTAAGCGTGATCGCGTCTGAGACCAATATTTGTGGTCGATGACGGAAAACTTCATCCAACGCAGCAATGACGTCTTGAACTATTAAGTTCTTGTTGACAAGAGTTTGATCTGTCAGTCCGATGGAATCTGTCACATATTTTACTATGCCCGTGACGAGTTCGGCGACGTCGTCAAGCGTGATCGTATCCGTGATTGTGAGCGTTTTATGTCGGAGAAGAGCATCGCTTAAACCTATTCCGTCTTCAATGGTTATTGATTTGTTTCGGAGAACCCCATCCAAGAGCGAGATCAGATCGGTAATTGTGATGTTTTTGTTGACAAGTTGTGAATCTGTAAGTCCGATAGCATCAGCCACGAGCAAGAGAGTTTTGTCAACGAGTTTCGAGTCGGTCAAGGTGATTGAATCTGTGACATAAACCATAGTAGGTCCCCCTGTTGCGTTGCCCCACACTTCAAACATCATGTCAAGGCCAGTGTATGACGTCCACGAGCTTCCACTATCAGAGCTCGTTTCGCAACATCCATCAATATATGCTGGTGCAGAGGAATCCGCACGCCATTTCAAACTGTTAGACGAGTTTCCGTTGAGAGCCCTGACGACGATCGCGTATTTAGTGTTCGCCTGCAACGCGTATTCCGTTAATGAGATTTCACGCCACTCATAGGGTGAGCCAGTAGGCAACGTATTCCCATCTGTCGTACCGCTTGTCAAGTCACCGCCTGTTGGATGACCGCTACCGTCCGAGGCTCTAATGCTGACAGTAATCGTGCCTGGATTACCTGCACGAAGTAGTTTCAGCTTAACAGACGTGACTGTGTGTGGCTCAGCTCCCACGGTGAATGTTTGAGCCCACCAAAAAATACTATGTATTGCTGTAGAGGTGTAGTCGTCTCCCGTGTTGTAGTATTCGTATAATGAAGGCATTAGATCATCAGATTTAGCTGAATGTTATCTTTAGCGACAACGTCCACGATTCGCCCGATACCTTCGTGCCCTTGCTTTCAACTTTGCGGTTCAAGTTCTTGCCAGTATCGTCAGCTGCATTGACAATCGTGTATTCTTCCCAAGGATAGTTCGCATCAGCAGACGCGAAAGTTGACCGCCACTCAACAGTCTGATTCGACTTCTGCGGGTACGTCGCGTCCATCGCCTTGAAAGTCTTGTTTGTCGCTGCCTGCAAACCTGTTTGCGTCGCTGCAGCAGCCGTATTACTGTCTCCAACGCCGAGTCTTGCATTCGTGTTATCCCACTTCGTCGGACTGCCAATAGCGCAAATAATGTCGATGAGCTCTTGCAGCCCCTCATTCAACGCTAGATTTCCCTTCATCTCTTCAACGCCGAAAGGTTCACCGAACAGTTTCCTAGCCTCTTCAATGCTTCCACCGTTCTGCAGAAAAGCACTTACACGACCATCAGAATCTTTCCACTTCAGAAGTTGCCAGACTGCACGCAAAGTCACTGAATCTACTATTTTTTGCATTTTTTCATCAACTCCTCATTATTTTTTGCGACCAAGAAACACCGGAATTTAGTGTTCTTCAAACAGAAACCCCGTTGAAGAGACCCAAATCCAAGAGCATTGAATTTTGCGACTATGAAATGTGGATCTTAACGGGTTTTTAGAATAACCGTTATGGAATCTAAGCCTTGAACGCCGATTGAAAGCGAGTGACTTGCAGTATAGTATTTGCCTCTTCCGTAGCGAACCTGAACATACTTGACGTCGCTGAAAGGCGCACAGAATGTATCGGTCCCCCAGAACTGCAAAATTTCTTTGAATGCTCCTGAGCTTATTTGCATAATCACTGAAGTTGGACGGCACTCAAAGCAGAACGTCTTTAGATATCCTCTATGCACTGTTCCGCATAAGATCACGGTAACTTTGAATCTGATTTCTTTTGGCGGCGGACACAGTTCCGGTCCTGAGCAATCGACCGCAAAAGCTGATGAAACCATCGCTAACATTACGAGAAAAGCGAAGATTGGTATCACTATTTTTCGGTTCATACGTTTCCACATCAAGATTCATCGGTTAGCAAGATATTCGGCGACACTAAGCCACTTTTTGAGCAACCAATCTTTCAGTCGCCGATGATTCCGGCTGTGCATGATGTAGAGGATGTAAGGCGTACACGGCTCAACAGGTTTCCGTTTCCCCTCTTTGAGCATGCGCCAACCGCAACAACTGCACGTGAAGTGTGGCCGCATCAAACTGTAACCACAGAAATTCGTGCATTTCGGGCTGAAGCGTCCCCTCTTTACGCCCTTATGATCTGGAAGAGACAGGACCTTGTAGCTAACGCCTTTTTCATCAACGGCCAAATTCATGTAAGGCGTCAATTTCAAAACGGGCGTCAACCCATGAGCGAGACAGACCAGATCTGCAGGTGATGCTTTTGTTAAATCAATCATCGTGAAATTCCTAAAGAAAATGGGAGGGAATAGGACCGATCGGTCCTGGTTAGTCAACCAACTTAGCTTTGGTACGTTATTGCACTGATGCTGTTTGCGATTCCGCCAGCCGCTCCACCTGCCATGTGTGTGATGATGTAGCTTGAGAGTTCAGTCGGGACACGATACAATTCAACGATTGGCTCTGTTTGGTGGGCAGCCCAGATCGAGCTAAGTCCCTTACATCCAAGGTATGCTAGTTTCTTCTGTGCAGCCGGGAATAATGTGTCCCAGTATGGGTCAGGATACCAAGTCAATCCGAGAGCCATAGGACCTTTGCCAAGGCCTGGCTTGAACAAATCGTTCAGTGCACCATAGAACTGTGTCATAGCATCTGAAGTATTGAATGCGGTCCACATGTTCGATGGACTTGTCACGATGAAGTCAGGCTGGAATCCGTCAGTTGCAATCAACTTGATCGCGTTTCTAACATCAGCAAAAGTCAATGTGCTGCTTGAAGCCGCTGAAATCGTGTTACCTGCCGTAGCGCTTAAAGCAACGGCAACGTACTGGAAGATGCCCTGGCGAACGCAGGCGCCATGTACTTGACCCATCTGATCCACGAAGTTTATTGCACTGGTGTTTGCGAGCAGATCGCTGATCTGGGTTACTTTTCCAAACTCTTTCAACGTGACTGTTCGCTTCGTCAACGTTGGATCCGCAGCTGCCAAAGCCGAACCTTCCGTCCATTCGCTGAAAGCTGGCTGAGTTATGATCTGGGTGTCAATAGTTTTTCCTGCGCCCTTAGGAGCCGGCGCAATCATGCAGATTTCACGGAGATCCGCCCAGTTTGCCAGTTCTAATAGGGCTTTTGCTTGGACAAGGTTTGGCAATGTAATGCTTGATGTTCCTGTCAAAAGCTCTTTCAAAGTCAAAAGGGCCTGGTCGCTCTCATAAAACATTTTGAGGCTTTCAGCAGCCTTTCGCCTCTTCGCAATCGCGTACAATTCGTGCACGCTGAACCTACCGAAAGCGTTTACATCTGCCTCTTGCAGCGGAACGTGCTCGTCCTTGCTTTTCGCAAAACTCTGGAACTCCGTTAGAAGCTTGCTCAGTAATTCATTTGTCGTCGGCTCTTTCATTTCTACTACTTGAGCCGTTGGCGGTTTCGCTTCTACAACTTGAGCCATAATTATTCTCCTTTTCAGTTTATAACCCGCATTTCGCTTCCCAGGTCAACCGGGAAGAGTCGGAGGGTTAACCTACCGCAAACTGAGAACTAAGGACTAACTTGATTTCTTCTGAGATGCTTCAATGACTTCGAGGCTCACAACACGGAAAGCCTCAGACTTCGAGAAGCCTTGGCCACGCAACTCGTGAAAACGAGCCCAGAAACCTTCCTTCGTAAGTACGCACTTGCACGGTTCCTTAGGGCCCTGGTTTGCAACTGGCTGAGGCTCTGGCTTCGGCTTCTTCATCTCCTCAAGCTGCTCTGTGAGGCCCTTAACTTTAGCTTCAAGTTGAGGAATAGTCTCTACACTTATAGCGAAGGATGCTTGACGGGGAGACAGGACTATCGGTTCAGGAGGCTCGACTTCGATGTTACAGTCAGGATTTCTACAGTGCCAATTATTACCTTGCCACTCATAGTAACTGAAGACAGATCCGCATTTGGGACATTTATACATGACTTGCTCATGTAGGGCCTTTATGCCTGAGCTTTCTTCTTGCCAAGGAGCCTTCTTTTCAAACTCACCATAATGTTTCTCCAAATGAGTCTTAGCTTTCGCCTGGTCTTCAGCACTAATCTTGACTCCGCCTCTACCGCCCATAAGAACTGCACCTGCAGCGGCCACCCCACGCCAGACAAGCGTTCCACCATGCGTCTTCCCGTCTCCAGGCAAATGATGAGGCAAATGACAGTCTTCTTTCACATACTTGCCATCTTCACCTGAAGGCCCTGTAACAACTGCACAAGCAAAGCGCAACTGATCAATGTCATACTTGCTTCCGTCGAAATCCCATGCCGTATCTTCTGGCGATTTGTTATATTCGGCTACTTCTGGATTCTTCTGTGGTACCACAACATTTTGTCCGGGTTGCTGATCTTTGTTCTCAGTTTTCGGGTCCTTTCCCTTTTCTTTGTCATTTTCCATTTTGTTCACTTCTTCAACAGTGAAACTTTCAACCAGCTTCTCAACTGGCATAATGCGAGTAAGAGGGACTCCTGGCAACTCCTCTTTCGTGAGCAACGCGAGTCCCGTGAAAACAAGCCCCTTACAAGTCCACCCTTCGGGCGTCAGCTCCGAGCCCCTGAGACAGTCAGCCTCAATACTCACATGGATAACTTCGCCCTTCTCAATCAAATCAAGGGCCTTACTATCTTTCTGCACTCTCAAAATAGACTCGACACAGTCATCTTCATAATCTGCATCGAAAATGGAGACGCCTAGCGCGATGTCCTTTGTGTGGTTCCAGTTCACAGTTTTCCCGACAAGAGATCTCGCGCCTCTAGTGAGCTCATCTTCTGTGTACACGTTGTTATTCATGCTTGTAAGGGGAAACAAGGCTTCAACTTTGAAGTATTTGGCTTGTCCATCTTCTCTGAGAAATTGCAGATAAGGCACGGTCCAACTGAACTTTTCTTGAGGCCTCTGATATGCTTTCGAATCGTCAAGCCCCATTTTGTTCAGCCAAGCATAATAGTAACTTTTTCCAGTGTCGCATTCCAAGTGGTTGTCGCAGTAACGCCACATGAAAGCATCATAGATTTTCTGAAAGTCACTATGTCTCGGCATCACATACCACCAAGAAGAACGAGTAAACACCTGCAATTTTTATGCAAATTTGGATACCAAACCAAATCGTTAGGCCCCTTCAACAAGTATGGAAAGGCCCTTTCTGCATCCTCATCCGACATTATCTGCAGGTCATGTCGCATGCACAAGTCGCAAGTCTTATCGTCTGTGATAGCTACGTACATGAAGCTAAGCTTCGACTCCGACATCAAATCAAGAAGCAGAACCGTTTTTACGATCGAGATCTTTTGCGAGCTTATCATAAAGTTTCATCCGCTTCTTACGCTCTTCACCCGCTGACTCTGCAAAACCTGTCGGCACAAAGCGACTATCGATCACAACGCCTTTCCCAGCATCCTCTGGATATCCAAGCCGCTGCCTAGCCCAGTCAGGCGAAACAATAGCATGCTCAATCTCGCCCTGCAACACCTCGCTAAGAGCCTTTTTGTCCTCTTCTTTCAGAGGCCGCCAAATAAGCTTCACAGGTTTCGAAGTTTCAGCTAGCGGGAAGATCACAGATTCATGAAGCCGTTTTAGGGCCCTCTGGCAAGCATGAATCTCAGCCTCAAGTATTCTTTCTTGGTATTCCGCGGTAGCCATTGTTGATGTTCCGCCGAAGCCCAGAGCTGGTTCAGGAACGCCGAGGCCCGCAACTAAGTTACGCGAGAAATGAGCAAGAATGGGCTCAACCGTCTGCCGACCGCCAACACTCGCACTCTGATAAACCTCTTGAATCGCCAAGATTCCATCGTGAAAGATGTCTTCGCCAGGCTTGCGGTTGATTATGCCATTCTTCGTTCTGTCAAAAGTATCCTTGTCAACAACATTATCTTTGCTACCTATCTGTACGGCCAAGAGCGGATCGGCCCGACGTCTAGCGATCCACGGAAGCTTTTCCTCCATGAAGAGCAAGGCCTTAACAGTTGGCAGAATCCTGCGCAAGCAACCGACGCCGAAAAGGGCCCAGGGCTCATTATTAAATTTGAGATCCAAAATCTGATCCGGCTTGAAGTGCTCAACGTTCCCAAATTCAGGTTCGTACCGATATTCAGTCACTTGCTGCTTCGAATCCACTTTCTTGCCCATTTTCATCGGGTTCAAAGCCCGTAACTTCGGGCCATCTTGCAGCTCCCAGTACATGTTGCCAAAAATCAGCCCGAAGAGACAGCCATCACGGATAACTGTATCAGCTTCGATCTCAGTCAACAGATCTGTGACTGCTTGCTTGCTCTTGTCATCTTCACATTCAAGATCGTAGCCCATCTGCCAAATCATGAACTGTTTGATATCGACCGCGCGAGCCACGTACGGAATGTAATAGTACGCATCGAGATAGTCCTGAAAATCATTGAAATCATCAGGATACTTGACGCCGCTGACTGTGCTGACAGAGACTTTGACAGCTGTAGCCGGGTTCACAGTTGCCTCAATGAGCTTAGCAGCGTGAAGTCTCCCCCGGATCCTCGACTCGGATACGACGCCCTGGGACTCTGTGCTGGCGACTAAGTAAGCACCGCTAGTTTTCCCTTCAACAGCAACAAGCCCCAAAGGCTTAGGCTTCTCAGGTTCAGGTTTCTTTTTCCAAGGCCACTTCAAGATCTTTCACCAACGGCGCCGAAATCAACAAGGCCCCTCGTGACAGGCTGCTTAACTGCAGCATAGACAGCAAGGGCGATAGCCCAGAATCTATCGTCATGTGACCCTTCAGGATGGCTGAACGTGTACAGCTCGCTTCCAGGCGACTGTTCCCACTGCACAACATTGAGTTCAGCTTGCACGTCCTGATCGAAAGGTAATTCAAACCGTCTCCTCGCATCTTCAACGGAGAGGGCTTTATCACTTTCTCGGCTACTCATCATCGCCTGCTTCAAAACTATAGCCATACTGTGCTTGGTGCTCTGAGTAAAGTCGATGCCGACTAGACCGGGAAAACCGACTTTCCTTATTTCTTCATCCATTCCCTTCGTACCAGTATGGTCATAGTATAGAGCTCTGATGATTCGCCATCTGTCACAAATCGATTTTATGTAAGCCATCACAGTAACATAGGGCGTACCGAGCGGAAACTGTTTGCAGTGCACAAGCCTGGCAATATCAGAATCCTTCTGGACGATCGCAACGGCACTGTGATCTCTCTCCCTCCCCAAATCCCAACCTATAAAGAAGTCTCCTTGAAGAGCATCCTCGAACTTGGCGAACTCGAGCTCTTCGTTTTGACACTTGATTAGCAGGCTACTCGGGAGAAAGGCAGTTTCGTCGTCGACGAAGCTGCTTTCCATTTCACGTTTCCAACGCCAAGGGTCTCCAGCGTATTGCTCTCTCATCACTTCAACTTGGTGCGGGTCTAAAGGTCCATTTGGGTTCTGAACTTCTCTCCAAGTCAGGAAGTATCGCGGAGGATCCTTCTCATAGATGTTACCGCTGAAAATCTTGAAACTCTTGTCATAACACATCTTGTAGTAAACACTGTTCTTGTTCCACGGCGTACTTGAAACGTTGATGTCTACTCTCTGAGTAAGAGTCATCGGCAACAAAGCGCTAAGCCAGAGATCTTCGTCTTCGCGGATGAAATTCATTTCATCAATACTTATCTTTCTAGGACCGTGACCACGGATCGTGAAAGGCTCAGGTGTCTCAGCTAAAAGAACCGATCCATTCGTTGTGCGTATTATCGTTTGTAACTCACATTCAATATAAGCATCATAGATCTTGCGATCAATCCGTGCCAAATGTTCATGGAAAGCTGCAAAGTATATCTCCTTGATCTGCTGGTGCTTGGGCATTGTGATGATGATCTTCGAGTTGGGATAACGCATAGCAGAGTAGAGGTCATCACCAGACATGATAAGCGTCTTACCGGCCCGCCGCGGCCACCGCAGAACTTTCAGTGGAGCCGCATCTTTCAGGAAGCTACTCTGATAAGGATAAGGCGTGATATGCAGGATCTCTTCAAAAAATTGGACCTTGTCATTTGGAAGGCTCGGGAGCCCCTTCTTCCTTTCGAACTTCTTCTGGAGTTCCCGTAGCTTGGCTTTTTGACTTTGCTTCATTCACAAGCCTTGCCAACTCAGTTAAGTCCTTGTCGATTTGGCGTTCATCAATCCCGTTTGCAATCGTGTTCATGATCTGCGCAATATATGCAGCGATCCGAGCCCACATCTGCCGCTGCTTAATCGTGATAGGCACGGCCTTGCAACCGTCTGTCTGCCATTTCATCCTTCCTTTCGCAAAATCACTTGCAAGATCAAACAATTCCTCCAAGCGCCCAATCGCTTTCCTCCGCAACCGATCAGTATCAGTCCGAAGAGCTTGGCGTAACTGAGAAATTCGACGGGCTACTACAATTTTAAAGCCCTTTTTACCTCGCAAAATTGACGTACCCGCCTATTTTCTCACGCTTTCTGAAAGGTTCCACAACCCCTACTGTCGACAAGGACCTCTCCATGGTCCACGTTTGGAACGGTCCCGACGTCGACAGGTCCAGATATGAAGGCTAAGAGATCTCTCCGGCAAGTCCGAGAGACAGTTTCACAGCGGTAGACGTCATGAAAGCTTGTAGCAAAAACCAGACTTCGCAGTCGACGTCTCTGCAAACTAGCACTACTTCTCTTGTGAACCATAAAAAATCACCGATAACACCACTCAGAGGCGGCAAAATCGAAACTTGGCTCAGTTCCGTAGTTACAACAACTAAAGGCTGATCAGATTTAAAAAACTTCTGTCAAAGAGAAAAGGCACAATCATGAAAAGAAGCTTAAAATGGCCGATTCTCAGGGCTATTCAAGTTTTCCTGGCTTTACGAGCAGCTCTACAAACGTCGATTTTCACCTGTGCCTCTGTTCTATCAAACAATTCTGTCAAAAAAGTCGCGGAGAATCTGCGTTTCTTGCGAATCTTCTCTCCAACTTCATCAGGAAGATAGACAACATTCTGGTCTTCGCCTACGAAAAGTCTAATCTCGCGCATACAAAACTTCTTACCTTTTGCGTATTTGTAGAGTTCAATGACGCGCCACCCCTTTTTTTTGAAACTAAGGGCAATCTCAGTGAATCTTTCAAAATGTTCATCAGTTCTTATTATTGCCGCTCTCATTACTCTCTACCTTATCTTCATTCGTTTCTCCAAGATTCATTCAAAGATATTTCCTGAGAGGCATCTCTTTCTTGTACTTGTGATATTCCTCAATGTAGAGAGCGGCACGGTCGTAGCGAATGCGGATTCGAAAAACCGTGCTTCTAATTGTGGCTTCTTTAATATGCAAAACTCTTGCTGCACTTCTCACGCTATGATACATCATTAAAGCTTCCAAGATTTGTCTTTCGCGTTCACTGAAACCTATCTTCCGTTGAAACTTAGGTTTACGAACAGGCATATTTTCTACCTCATATTTTATGTTCTACCTTGACAAAACACTGTTCCATTTATCTCAAACGTTTTGTTCTGTCTATGTGTAAACATCATACGTTGAAGGGTTATCCAGACTACATGAGTCACTGTGAAATAGACGTTCATTTCGGCATTCTCCCAGATTCCAGCCAAGGCCCAGCACACTTTTCACATATTGGAAGATTCTTCTGGTTCCGCTTCGAGTACGCATACAACACGGGGTTACAAGGCTTCCCACATCGCCAGCATGTTTCAAGAGACGAAAAATTCATTTCAACCTACCTCTCAGGTCTGTCTTTGTTTGCGAGTTGAATGATGAGTTCGGCTTGCGAAACTTTGCTTCTAGCGGCTAGAGCCCTTTTCAAGTGTGCTGCCTGCTGTTCAGGTCTGAGAGTTTCCCACTGTTCTGCTACGGCTTTGAAGAATCTTGCAAGTTGAATGTTCTTCTCCATCTCCATGGTTTCTGCGAGCGTTAACTGTTTTTTGCCGACGAGTTTGTCGCTGTACTTCTTCACGTGTTTTTCGTAGACTTCACGATCCAAGTAGCCCATATGATAAAGGCCTTCTATGAAGGGCAAGAGTCCTGCGTAGCTGCGGCCGAGAGTTTTATCTGCTTGCAACCGGATGAAAGCTACGTATAGTTCTTTATCAAGGCATAACATGACTCGATGTTCCTGAAAATATTTACCTCCCATACCCCTATCTCCCATCCTCACCCGTAAATCCTAGGTACCTATGTAGATACAGTCCAGAGAGAGAAAGAAAGAAATTATTCTCTATTCCAGTAGCCAAAAGAAGTCACCTAGACCTCGGTAACTTAACGTGCTCTATTCCGAAAACAAGGTATTTCCGTTTCTCTTTCAACTGTACTATTGTTCCTCGAAGCTGACTGTTCCTTTGATGAAGGTTATGAACAGTTTTCTTGTTTTCTTCAATCATGTTTTGAAGTCGTTGAATTTCCTCTGTGATCTTTCGAAAGTCTTCATGAAAAGGAGATGTTTGAACTGTCATTGAGAATCACCTAGGTTAGGAGTTGCCGGTCTACGAGTTCTCGGAGCTCTTTCTTTACTGTATATTTTATCATACGGTCTTCAAGAAACTTCGTTACATGAGGCAGGATCGCACGGTATTCAGAGACAGCATCCTTTTCGGGTTCCGAGCCGCGGCGATAATGCCAGTTGTAGCTTCCAATGAAAACTTCCGTTACAAAAGGATGAATCAACTGGAGAATCTGCCAAGGATTCGTCACCTTTGGAATCCAAGGCTCAATACTTGCGATAGTGTAAATGCCACGAGCATCGGCGTCGCGTAGACATTCAATCCGTCTCATATTACCTGGAGAGTCAGGCTCCAGGTCAGGCAGATCCTTAAGGCTCGTAATGGTCATGCATAAATGCACGTTCGGAAACTCGCTGATCAGGTTGAAGTCTCTTCTAACACGGTCAGATTTCGTGATCAAAATAACAGTGATATCAGGTCTGGAAGCCAAGACCGGAATAAGCATCCTAGTAACCTGCTCATCCTCTTCGATGTACTGGTACGGGTCAGTCATGCTGCTGACCATTATCCTGGAACCTCTAGGAAGAGCGCGGATCTCTCTCACAGCTAGCTCAAGAGCGTTCCTGCAAACGTAAACTCGGATCCACTCAGATTCGTCCTTATGTGAAAGTCTTCTCGCATAACAGTATTTGCAGTTATGTCGGCAGCCAAAGTAATGGTTACAATTATAGTCCGTCCACTCCACCTTACTGCGATTCAAGAGAGTCTTACGATCAACATAACCGGCAGCCAAGAAATGAATAGGCATCCCAGATCACTCTCCGAGCTGTATCGCCCGTAGAACTTTACCGCTTAGATCCTTATCATAGGCCTCTTTGCTGACTTGGACCTCAGACCCTAGCTTGTCCATTTTCCACTTCTGCTTGAAGAGGACATTCCAGTCCTTGCAGCCACGCTCAACCTTCAGTAAATTCGCTAGGCCGCGCCGGTAATCGTCACCCAAGAGAACCTGAATCAGAATGGCTTTGAAATTCTCGATCTCATTGTCGCAGACAATTTTCGCATGAAACCCGTTTGTCGTGTGGAATATGCGAACCTTAAGAACTTTGATGCCTAGATATTTTAGAATCCAGATGCGGTCCATGAAATTGCTCAAACCATATTTACCGTCCAAATCGAGGGCCAAAGTCTTCAAGATTCAGCTCTCCTTTTTGCCTTCGAAAACCACATCCGGCGCCAGCTTCCAGCGGTTACGGTCCGTATGCCTCATCCCTAAAACGCCATCTTTTGTGAGCTCACCAAGCGCGCCAGTCACAGCCTGCGGCGATACAGGGCCCCATGCCAACTCGTCAATGCGACCTTGCACTTCGCTTAGACTTTTCCAGTTTGAAAAGAACCCTTCCTTAGCTAACGTGAGAATTTTGCCTATAACCGTGTCTGACCTTTCCTTCGGAAGTTGCTTCTCGATTTCCTCGAGATCCACAACGGTAAGAACACGTTGCAAACCAACTGAACTATTAGGTGTCATGACACCTAGTTCTGGTGCGTTACGCACCGGCAACAGTTCTCCAAGGGCCTCTTTCAACTTTACAAAAGCCTCGAGCTCCTTCTCCAAACGGGCCTTATCACTATCTAGTTTTTTTAACTGCTCTAAGAGGCCCGCATTCGCTTCCTTCAGTTTGGCTAACCCGCCGGGATCTGAACCCGGGTCCTGAGAAGGACCTTCCATTATTTCTTTCACTGAAAGCTTAATGTTCGCCTTCTCCTGGAGCTGTTCATTCTGCTTTTTGAGATCCTGAACCTGGCGCTCGAGGCGCTTTATTATTGACTCTTCATCTTTTTTGGCGGCCACAGCCTTAGCGATCGCTTCCTGGAGGCCTCCTAGGGCCCGTGATAAGTCAGCTGTGAAAGGCTTAGGCTCAATCAACGGTGTGTCGGCTCCGTGAGGACAAAGCCGCTTGCGTACCGCAACAGCGTCGACGCCGCCCTTATGCGCGACTATAAACGAGCCCGTAGGCAACTGCATAATCTGCTGTTCAGTGATCTCGAGGTGCTGCTTTTTCACCAAGAACATGAGGCCCGTCTTCGGGTCCAGATCTGCGGGGCTTGTGAACTTGCCGAAGAGATTGATATTACACTGGCTTAATGGACTCTTGTGGAGATCCGCTGGCCGCTGGCTGACTAGAATTGGGAAGATGCCGATTTTACGGCCGTGCTTAGCAATCAAACTGACTCGAGAGAGGCTTTGCTTGCTAACTTGATCCCACATTTGAGGAGCCCAGATATCCGCTTCCTCCAAGACCAGGAAGAGAACACGCCGGTACTTCTGCTCGAGGCGATAAAGATTCCACAAGAAACTGCTGACAAAGCGGAGCTGCTCCACATCATCTTCAATATCACTGACATTTACGACAAGGCTAATGCCCTTCTCGAGGGCCGCTAGGACATATTCATGCGCGAAACCCGGCTCGAGCGGGAGATCCTGGTAGGGCCCTCCGATAACAACGACATTATTGTACTTGGCCTTCAAAGTGTGCCATTCAGGAATAGGCTCGATAATGATTACTTGCGCGTGATTGTCCAAGACGTCTTCAACAAGATCAGCAGCGGCGTTGCTCTTGCCGTGGCCACTCATCGCTAATATACTAATCCGTAGGCCCTCACGCTTGTAATCGTCCGTGTCGACTGCAAAATCAGAAGAAAGCCGCAGCTTCAAGAAGGGCCCTCCGTTGGGGTTCTTGTGGTTTGAGCTGCCCTAGAAACGGCTCCCAGAATCCCAAAGGAGAAAGGAGAAGTACAAGAGCAACCCAAACTTTCACACACCCCTTTTCAGTAGCCGCCACCTATGTTGCTGCTTCCACAGACAACGCAAAGACAAGAAATCTTGCCCCTTTTTCTCTCGAGAACCATAGTTTCTGAAACTGTACCACAGTCACTACACCAAACAAACTGAGGACTCACATTCACGGTCCTACTCTCTTTTTTCACTACTTTTTCTTCCTCCTTTTCCCATATGCCCGCGGCTTAGTCCGCAATGGATAACCGTCAAGTGGACAGAGAAGCTGGCCTGCTCTCCCCCTGACTTCCTGGCCGTGTGGAACTTTATGCTGTTTCTTTGTGCACCAGTAGAAAGACATGTAAAAGAAGTTCATGCATAGATCACGCTCTTTTGACTGAGAACTTTGACTTGGTGACTTCCACAATGCGGGCAGACAGGCTTCAAACGTTCCTTAAATTCGTCGTTATAGCTTGATTGAACTTCTTCGAAACTGGCTTCTGTCGCGTCAAACCTGCTCCAACATTCTGGGCACTGAAACTGTTCATCCTTCGCATCCATCAAACAACCATGATGGTAGATGCGTCCGTTTTTGTCGATGTCAATGTTACGAAGAATCATCTTGTGAGGGCAGCGGTAGTAGCTGCATATTCGTCTGGTCTGCGGGATCTTCCGGTAGAGGTACCTGAGACTCACCGACCGCAGGCCTCCAAAGCGTGTTTACATATGCCACCGCCAGGATAGTCGATGTGGTTGATGATGTATTTCTCGCCGCATTCGGGGCAAGTCCATTCGAACCCCGTAAGCAAAGCCTCCGGCGGTTTAGGCTTCTGAGTTGAGGGTTCAACATTTGTGATAGGGCCCTTTTCAGATTCGCTTTCGCCTTCCCTTGTCCTGATCTCGTCAGCAAATGAAGGTCCTTCTTCACTTCCAGTCACCTTTTGACCATGCCCCTCTGCAAGCCTTTCTTTGACAGCGTTTTCCAACACCTCTTGCCCAGCGGGCGTATCGAGAAGCTCACGGGCCTTGCCAACAGTCATATCTTGAGGTTTCAGATTCAGTGACAGGCTGTCACTAGCGGTATGGCTTCCAGCAAACTGAGACGGTTCAGGCCCCTTCAATTCCGAAGGAAGATACCGATACACGGTTCTCCTGTTAAGTCCTGTTTTCTCCACGATCTGGTCTATCGTATAGCCTTGTTTCGCAAGCCAACTAAGTTGCTTCTTCTTCCATGCTTCACTCTTCTCTCTCCGATGCCAATTAAAAGCGATAGCATACAGGATTCGATCCTCCTCAGTTCGGATCTCTTTGTAAACAATCTGTGGCCATCGTGCGTCAGCTCGCTTCCTATGATGGCCTTCTACAATATTTCCAAAAGCGTCAAGAATAACCGGGCTTAACGCACCGAATTTCTTTTTGCTTTCTTTCAGTTCCTCAACAAGTTCTTGATCTATCTCAAATTCTTCCATTGATCAGCCCTCTCATTATCTTTTGAGACTTGACTTTCTGGCAGAGAGACAATTATCTCAATGTTCCATTTTGCTAGAATTTCTTGACAGACATTATCTGGAAAATCAGGCAATGCAATGGCGAGCCTAACTTTACCGTTAGATATTTGTTCCTTGTAAAAGAGAAGTTGTCCCAGAGCATGCTCTATTGAATTTAAACTCGATGTTGGTTTAACTTCAACAAGCATAACCTCGTTTCCTTTGGAAGCTTTGATGTCTGCCCTTCCAATTTTTAGACTGACATTTTCCTCAACTTGCCATCCTTCTAAGCATAGTTTTGAAATAATGTTTCGTTGCAATATCTTTTCAAGGATTCTTCTTCGCGTGTATTCTGTTTCTTTTGCAGTCAGATGCTCTGTCGAATTGTAGAAAGCTTTTGTGCCATCGGAACACAGAACAAGTTGGTTCCGTATCGCTGGATTACACCATGACTCCCAACGTCGTAAATCACTGAAGCCTACAACAGCGAATTTTCCGTTTTCAAGAGGCAAAAATAGAGGCCAAATCTTGAATCTTTCAAAACATCCTTTTACTAATTCGTCAACGTTCTCTTTTTCTACGATCATTCCCTTTATCTGATTCCATCCGATAAAAACTAAATCTCCAAATTCTGGTGGTTTGGTTTTGTCTAGTGCTACAACGTCTGGCGTAACGCCGCTAGCGCTCTCTACAGGTTTCGGTGGCTTAGCGTAAGGCCCTGGAACCTGGAATGCTTTCTGCCCTTTTATGTACTCTCCACCTAGATCACGCGCTAAAGCGCACATTGCCTTAAACTGCAATTCACTCAGCCACTGCTTCGGCTTCAACTTGGCGATGAAATAGCCTTCTTTGCTCTCCTCAAAATCAAACAGGAGCTCTAAGCCTTCGGCTTTGAGGTTAAGGATCTCTTGGATTTTCTTTGCAAAATCGCTGGGCAACTGAAGTTTACCGCTCATTTCAAGCCTCTTCTAACAACTTTGGGATCCCGCGTCTACAACATTTGTAGCATGCAAACAAGATTTTGCCACGAGTCGCAGCCTCCTTAAACGGGATCTTGCCGAGTCTCACTTTCTCGATTAACTCCCTCATTTCGCTGTCAACCCAGTTGAACAGCTTCCGCTCCATCAAAAACTTGGCGCATTCAACCGCGTCGTTGCCTAAGTTTCTGTGAGTTCGGACTTCAAGAGCGGTCAAGCTTCGTCTGAGCCCCCTTTCCAATTTTAACGGTAAACTCGGCATCAAGTTCGAACTGGTCTAGCTGGCTTACGACATCAAACTTCAGGACAAGCTTCTCGCCATCACCAGATCCAAGAACTAGAGTTGGCGTCTTCTTCTTGCCCTTCAACCCCTTCTCAGTGACCTTGAAGTCACGAGACCATGCCAAGGAACTAAGCCTCCTTACGATTTTGATTCCTTGACTCTTTGAGGAGTTTCCGCACCGCAAGAGCCAAATCATGAACAACGCTAGATTTTGACATCAAGAGTTCCCCTTCAAGAATGCGGCATAGAACTCGCTAATCAGTAGCCGAATAACCTCAGTGTTATTCGCTAGGCCCTTAAGTTCCTTGATTTTGGTAAATCTCTCAGCAATTTCTCCGTGCAGTAGACAGTTTATCTTTACGATTTTTTCTCCAGTTTCCATACAATCGCCTTTTTATCCATATCTTATGTATTTACATATAAGCTTTGTTTTGAACTCTCTGTGAGAACAATACTTAATAGGCAAAACCTGTTTATACATAAATTGTGTCAAAATGTCCATAAAAGACGATAACGCATTAAGACTTAACATTCAGCTAAAAGGAGAACCTGCAGACAGATTCACGCGAATAAAGGCGTTTTTAGGCTTAGAAAATGATACCGAAGTAATCCGAGCACTCATCTCTTGGTACTACAATCAAAACGAGAAAGATTTGAAAGGCCCGCCGAGGACCATGTGGCATCTGAACCTAAATGTGAATGGCGTCTTAATTTGGGATCCGGACCTTCGTGCAGGCCTTCAAGTCCAGTTTAAACCTGGTGGAATCAGATGTCTTCATTGTGAGAAAGATGACTGCAAACACATACAATTCGCAATTTCAAAAGATGAAATTCAAGAAGTGATTCGAAAGAAACGCAAGGAAGGCTGGAAGCTTCCAGACATCTAGAGAGGAGATGACAAGATTACCTTGTTTGGGAAAAAAGAAAAAACTGAGTTCAAAGCCGAATACCTTGGCGGCCACGCTGCCTTCCCCAAAAAAAGGGGCGTGAAAGTCAAACTGTCTCAGGCACGTCTGGAAATCCCTGAACTACGTCTGAGCGTGCCCTATGGGAACATCAAGAAGATTGAGAACACAACAAGGGAAAAAATGAGTGCAGGCCGCGTAATACTTCTCGGCGTTATCGGAGCCTTATGGAAGAAAGAGCAAGTCCTAACAGTTCTCACAATCCAAGATGGCGCAACGCCTCAGGATTTAGTCTTCAAATTCGACGACGTTGAAGAGGCGCAAGTCGCCATCTATAATCGCATTCCACATTAACTAGGACTCGATCTTGACTTTGCCTTGCTTGATCTTCACAAGCAATTCCTTCAGTGCCTCCATGTCCTCTTCACTGATCTCGGGAGCTGCACCTTCACCTGGCCTCTCGCTATAAATGTTAAGGTAAGGCTCCAGCTTAGCGTATTCTCGCTCAACCGCATCTGGATGCGTGAATGGAGCCTGATCATACGTACCGCCGGGAATATCAAGCTGGTCGCCATTGACGTCGTCGACAGCATGGCCCATCATGAACCGTACATAATCCTTGCTGATGCCGCGGTCTGGTGGACTGGCCTCTGACTCAAAGATTTTTCTAAACATATGAAAGATCACCGTGTACGGACCTTTGTAGACGCCGTGACGCTGTAACCGTTCTCTGAAAGGACTTTTCCAGGCTTCAGGCGTCAGTTTGCTTCCGTCCCGCTTGATAAACAGGT
>Ga0315296_10000179_pt1 | contig 60748 bp, 71 predicted proteins | sample YL17G14_18_MG_FD_203921 | JGI IMG/M metagenome (GOLD analysis project Ga0315296, IMG submission 203921) | Sediment microbial communities from Yellowstone Lake, YNP, Wyoming, USA - YL17G14_18 | ecosystem: Environmental > Aquatic > Freshwater > Lake > Sediment | place: USA: Wyoming | collected... | reverse complement strand
CGTTCGCGAAGTCCGGCAAGAAGTTCTGGGCATACAGCGCGAAGGCGAAGGCGTATTTCAAGGTCAAAGGCGTAGCAATGAACCCCGTCAACCACCCGCACGGTGGCGGTGGCCACCCGCACGTTGGTACACAATCCAGCGTAGGCAGGAACACCCCGCCGGGCAGGAAGGTAGGCAGGCTTGCACCACAGAGGAAGAAGAAGAAGGTGTGATGAATGGCCGATGAGAAGAAGGGAGTTGCAGCTCAGAAGCCGGGTGCCAAGGCCCCGGCAGACAAAGCGGTAGCCAAGCCAGCAGCGCCTGGCGCGAAGCCAGCAGCAGGCGCCAAACCTGCGGCGGGTGCCAAGCCGGCAGCGGCCGCCGCGCCAGCTGCAGCACCTGTGACCGGACCGGCTCCGGCGCCCGAGAAGAAGATCAAGCCCTCCGCGAGACACCAGGGATCCGCAAAGGCCGCCAGAAGGAAGACGAGGAAGAAGAAGAGCCAGATCCAGGCAAGGAGGAAGAAGGAGTTCACGTACAGGGGTCACACGATGGATGAACTCCTGAAGCTGCCGTTCGCAGATATCATTGAGCTCTTGCCAGCAAGGGCGCGCAGGACCTACATCAGGGGCCTGAACACCGAGCAGGAAGCGTTCGTCCGGAGGCTGAGAGCTGCGGAAGGACGACCTGTCAGGACCCACAGACGGGAGATCCCTATCCTGCCCGAATTCGTCGGCAAGATGGTTCACGTATACAACGGAAAGGAGTTCTCACCGGTCGCCATAAAGGCCGAGATGATCGGGCACGCTCTCGGCGAGTTCTCGATGACGAGGAAGGCCGTAAGGCACTCTGGCCTGGGCGTAGGAGCCACCAGATCGTCCAAGTTCATGCCGCTCAAGTGAGGGAGGCCGAAAACAATGGGATACACACAGGAGACGGACCCGGAGACGACCTCTAGAGCCCTCGGCAAGGAGTGCAGCATATCGCCGAAGCACTCCAGGGAGGTCTGCAAGATGCTGAAGGGGATGAAGGTGGATGACGCGAAGAAGTACCTGAAGGGTGTCATCGACCTCGAGATCGCTGTCCCCTACACAAGATTCAAGCTGTACGCGAACCCGAAGCCGAAGGTCGGCCCAGGGAGGTACCCGAAGAAGGCCGCGAAGGCAATCTTGAGGGTGCTGGAGAGCGCCCAGTCCAATGCTGAGTACAAGGGCCTCGAATCGGACAACATGAGAGTCAAGGTTGCTGCCGCCCACAGGGGCAGGATTGAGAAATCGTACATGCCGAGGGCGCAGGGTAGAAGCACCCCCTGGAACGAGCAGACGACCAACATAGAGATCGTGCTGGAGGAGATCAAGGCGTCCTAGGACTGCCTGATGGAGGGACCACAATGGGAAGCGAGAGAAAGTTCGTCACCGAGAACATCCGGAGAGTCCTGCTGAAGGAGTACCTGATGAGCAGGGTCGGCAGGGCTGGGTTCGGAGGGCTGGACGTCCAGAGGACACCCATGGGCACGAGGGTCACGCTCATCTGCGAAAGACCGGGCCTGGTAATCGGCAGAAGGGGAGAAGCGATCAAGAGCCTCACGCACGCGATCGAAACGGACTTCAACTTCAACAACCCGCAGATCGAGGTTCAGGAGGTCGACAACCCCAACCTGAACGCGCAGATCATGGCGGAGAAGCTGGCGAACGCGCTCGAGCGAGGCTGGCACTTCAGAAGGGCGGGCCACTCGACAGTCCGGAGGATCATGGACAACGGCGCGAGAGGTTGCCAGGTCATAATCTCCGGCAAGCTCACTGGTCAGAGACACAGGACCGAGAAGTTCAAGGAAGGGCACATAAAGTATTGCGGCGAGGCGAAGCTGAACTTCATGCACCAGGGCTTTGCGCCCGCGAAGCTGAAGCCCGGGATCATAGGCGTCACCGTTCAAATCATGGATCCGAACGCGAGGCTGCCGGACGAGATCGACATAATCCCACCCCCAGCTGAGCCCACACCGGCGCCAGGGGCACCAGTCGCTCCGACGGCTGATGGCAAGGCGGAGGAGCGGAAGGCCGTGGAGGCAGTGCAAGAGCTGAGGAAAGCCGCGGCTGGGGAAGCGCCTGAGAAACCAAAGAAGCCGAGGGCCAAGAAGAAGGAGGGCGAGGCCGCACCGGCTGGACCGCAGGGAGCGGCCGTTCCGGGCGAAGAGAAGAAGCCGGTCAGAAAGCGGAAGAAGAAGGAGATAGAAGTTCCCGCCACTGAGGCCATCATTCCAGCCCCAACTCACGCGATGACATCGCCAGAGCCGAAGCCGTTGGCCGAGGCCGCCGAGAAGAAAGAGCCGGAGAAGAAGGCCGAGCCGGCTGAAGAGAAGAAGGAGGCATGAACGGATGGCGCTGCTGAGGTCGAAGGAGATCAGGGCGATGCGGCTCGAGGACATCAAGGCGAAGTTCAAGGAGCTCAGCGACGAGCTCATGCACGAGAGGGGCATCGCAGCAATGGGTGGCGCGCCCTCGAGCCCGGGGAAAATCAGAGCTCTGAGGACGAACGTCGCCAGGATTCATACGATTTCACGCGAGCTCGAAGTGGCCGCGGCCGTGAAGGCCGGCCGGAAGAAGCCCGCGAAGGAAGAGAACGCAAAGAAGGACGACAAGAAAGAGGAACCGAAACCCAAGGTGAAAAAGGAGAAGGCTGATAAGCCGAAGAAGGAGGAGAAGACGTAATGGCGGGAATTTGCTCGGTGTGTGGACTACCAGAAGAGCTGTGCATGTGTGAGCAGATAGCGAAGGAACAGCAGAAGATCAGGATACTCACGGACACCAGACGCTACGGAAAGATCGTGACCGTTGTCGAGGGAATAGACGACACGGACATAGATTTGGACGACCTCGCAAGGAAACTCAAGACCAGATGCGCCGCCGGCGGCACTGCCAAGGAGGGCAGGATAGAGCTGCAGGGCGAGCACAAGAAGAAGGTCAGAGAGGTCCTCGAGGAGCTGGGGTTCTCTGTGGAGTGATGGTAGCCGAGCATGAGTTCAGGAGATTTCCGGAGACGGGAGCTGATCGGACTTGAGGTGGACGTTCTAGAGTCGACCTGCGACCAGTACCTTGGGATCAAGGGAAAGGTCGTGGACGAGACGAGGAACACTCTGCTGATCGAGCAGGACGGGCGGGTGAAGACGATCCCCAAGGACTGCTGCAAGTTCAGGTTCGTGGAGGGCTCACAGACGCATATCGTCTCCGGCAAGGAAATCAAGTTCAGACCTGAGGACAGGATCAAGAAAGTACGGTAGGGTGAGATGCGATGGCAGAGAAAGTCAAGAAGACGGCGAAGCCCGGCGTCAGGGACATAGGGCTCGATGTGGAGGCGCCCAAGGGCACGTGCAAGGACAACCACTGTCCATACCATGGGCAGTTGCCAGTCAGGGGCACGGTCCTGAGCGGCACAGTCGTGTCGGCGAAGATGCAGGGCACGGTCGTCATACAGAGGGAGTACATGAGGTACATCCCCAAGTTCGAGAGATACGAGAAGAGGACCAGCAAGTACCTGGCTCACGCACCCCCCTGCCTTCAGACGAAGCTCGGGGACGAGGTCCGCATCATGGAATGCAGGCCGCTGAGCAAGAGAGTCTCATATGTAGTCATAGAGAACAAACAGTAGGTGGTCGCAATGAAAGGCATTCCAGGAAGACAGACAAGGGGCATACCGACCGGCGCGAGGCTGGACTGTATCGACAATACAGGAGCAAAGATCGTCCAGGTCGTCAGCGTTCCGAACTACCACGGCACCAAGAGACGGTACCCGAACGCGGCCCTCGGAGAAATGATGGTCATCACCGTCAAGAAGGGTTCCCCGGAGACGAGGAAACAACTGTTCAGGGCGGTAATCGTGCGCCAGAAAAGGGCTTTCAGACGGCCGGAGGGCACGATGGTTCAGTTCGAGGACAACGCAGTGGTCCTCGTGACCGACACCGGAGAGACGAAGGGAACTGATATCAAGGGACCAGTTGCGCGAGAAGCGGCCGAGCGATGGCCCAGGATCGCGGCGACGGCCTCGATGATAGTGTGAGGGGCGAGCGAGAATGACATCGAGCACGAAGGCTAGAAAGCAGAGGAAGGCGAGAGCGAACGCACCGCTTCACAAGAGGAAGAGGATGGTGTCCGCGCACCTGGATTCTGCCCTCATGAAGGAGTACAACGTCCGATCAGTAGCGGTCCGCAAGGGAGACACGGTGCGGGTCATCAGAGGGGACAAGGACTTCAAGGCGTCTGAGGCCAAGGTAGCCAGTGTCGACCTCAAGAGCCTGAAGCTCATAATCGAGAACGTCACCCTTCCGAAGGCCGATGGCACGCAGAAACCGAAGCCCGTCGACCCTTCGAACGTCCTGTTGACCAGGCTTGACCTGTCCGACCCCTGGAGAAAGGAGAAACTGGACAGCCTCAAGGGAGCGTGATTTGCGATGAAGAAACACCTCAAAAGGATGGCAGCGCCGAAGAGCTGGGCAGTTCCCAGGAAGACGAGCCACTGGATCACGAAGCCGAGCCCAGGCCCGCACGGAACCCATGAATCGATTCCGCTCCTTGGGGTCGTCAGGGACATGCTCAAGCTGTGCGACAACTCGAGAGAGGCGAGGTTCATCATCGGCAGCAGGACCATCGCGGTGGACGGAAAGATCGTCACGAACTACAAGTTCCCAGTCGGGCTCATGGACGTCGTAACCGTCCTCAAGACGAAGCAGAGTTTCAGGATGCTGATCGACTACAAGGCGAAGCTCCAGCTGATCCCCATCGACGATAGTGAGAAGGACTGGAAGCTCGCGAGGGTCGATGACAAGAAGATCGTGAGGAAGGGCAAGGTGCAGCTGAACATGCACGACGGCAGATGCATCCTCCTTCCCAAGGACCAGTACAGGACGGGCGATGTGCTCAAGATCGAGCTGCCGTCCCAGAAGATCATGAAGGCGTTCAAGCTTGACAAGGGGAGCATCGCGTTCCTGGTCGGGGGGTCGCACCCTGGCTCAGTCCAGATCATAGAGAACTACCAGATCAAGAGAGGGTCGGCTCCGAACCTGGTGACATTCAAGGAGGGCTTCGAGACCGTGAAGGAGAACGTCTTCGTCATCGGCGACAAGGCTCCGGAGATCAAGCTGATGGAGGCGAAGGCCGCATGACCAACAAGATGATGGACATACGGCTCGAGAAGGCCGTCATCAACATAGGCGTTGGCGACGCAGGCGAGAGACTCATCAAAGCGGAAAAGGTCCTGAAGATGATCACGGGCAAGAAACCCATTCGGACCATCGCGAAGACGACCAACAGGGACCTTGGCATCAGAGAGGGCATGCAGATAGGATGCAAGGTGACGCTGAGAGGGAGCGAAGCCGAGGAGTTCGTGAAGAAGGCCTTCTGGATCAGGGATAACAGGATTGCGAACTATTCGTTCGACCCCGAGGGGAACTTCTCGTTCGGGATACAGGACTACACGGATTTCCCGGGCATGAAATACGACCCCGAGATAGGGATATTCGGCCTCGATGTGACCACGGCCATAGGCCGACCCGGCAGAAGGGTACAGAAGAGGAAGATGATGCGAACGAAGCTTCCGAAGCACCACAGGGTGAGCAAGAAGGAAGGCATGCAGTTCGTCAAATCGAAGTTCGGTGTGGAGGTGGTCGATTGAAGCCCAAGAAGAAGTTCGGAAGAACCGTCGGATGCACCAGATGCGGAAGGAAGAGGGGCATCATACGAAGGTACGGAATGCATCTGTGCAGGCAGTGCTTCAGGGAGATCGCGCCACACATCGGTTTCAGGAAGTATTCATGAGGTGAGATGACATGCAACAGGATACTCTAAACGATGCGATGTCAGTCATCAAGAACGCGGAGAAGGTCGGCAAGGGCGAGTGCACGGTCCGCCCGTCGTCAAAGCTTGTAGGCCGCGTGCTCAAGGTCATGCAGGAGAGCGGCTACATCAGGCAGTTCGAGCTCGTCGAGGACGGAAGGAGCAGGATATTCAGGGTCGCCCTCTCAGGCCAGATAAACGATTGCGGAGTCATCAGGCCAAGATACTCTGTCAAAGTGGCCGACCTCGAGAAGTACGAGGCTAGGTATCTGCCCGCGCAGGACTTCGGCGTTCTCATACTCACGACGACCAAAGGCGTCGTGACTCATATGGAAGCAAAGAAAGGAGGCGTCGGCGGAAAGCTGCTGGCGTTCGTGTACTGAGGTGTTCACAATGCGACTAGGATTGCTGAAGGACGAGATCGAGGTCCCCGAGAAGGTCCATGTTACGCTTGACGGAGGTGTCGTCAAGGTCAAGGGACCCCAGGGGGAGATCTCGAAGAGGCTCTCCCACCCGAGGGTGAAGCTCGAGATGAAGGGAAAGCACGTCATTGTCTCGAGCGAGTTGCCCAGAAAGAAGGAGAAGGCGCTCGTGGGCACCTATGGTGCGCACATAAGGAACATGTTCGTGGGCGCGACAAAGGGGTTCGAGTACAAGATGAAGATCGTCTACGCTCACTTCCCGATCAAGACCGCGATCAAGGGCGACACCTTCGTGATCGAGAACTTCCTTGGAGAGAAGTGCCCTAGGAAGACGAAGATACTGGGCGACACCAAGGTCACGATAAAGGGAGATCAGGTGCTGCTGAACGGCCCCAACGTCGAGGACGTGGGACAGACCGCTGCGAACATCGAACGAGCCACCAAGATCAAAGGGTTCGACCCGAGGGTCTTCCAGGATGGCATCTACATCATCGAGAAGCCGGGGAGGTGAACGCGTTGGCAGAAAAAAAACCAGCACACCAGGACGAATTCATGAAGCTCCACATGTTCAAGGAGGAATATATCGCGAAGCTCGAAGCCATTGGCGTCAGTTCGCCGAAGGAACTCGCGGCCGCCCTCGCAGACGAGGAAAAGACGAAGGAGATACACGAGCACCTCAAGGGAGCGGGCCCTAAGACTATCGAGCACTGGAAGGAAGACCTGAAGGTCCAGGCAGAGCCCAAGGAGGACGAGGGAGAGAAGCCAAAACCGTCCGTCAAGTCCAGGAAGGTCAAGACGGTTCCCAAGAAGGCCACAGAGAAGAAAGAAGAAGAGGCCGGAAAGGAAGCCGATGAGAAGAAGCCGAAGGAGAAGGCCAAGAAGGGTGCGAAGGAGGACGAAGAGGTCGAGATCGAAGAGGACGAGGGCTACAAGGTGAAGCTCAAGCCCAAGCTCTCGAAGGAGACCTTGGACGCGCTCCGGAAGAGGGCGGAGATCCACGCCCGAAGGCCGACGTTCCTCAGGCAGGAGTGGCACAGGAGAAAGAGGCTCCAAAACGTCAAGTGGCGGAAGCCTCAGGGAGACCACTCGAAGATGAGACAGCACTACGCCTACAGGCCGAACGTCGTGTCGATAGGGTACGGTTCTCCGAAGGACGCCAGATTCCTTCACCCGTCAGGATTCAAGGAAGTCCTGGTATGGAACGTCAAGGACCTCGAGAAGATCAGGCCCGAGCTGGAAGCCGCAAGAGTGGCCCACCAGGTCGGCATGAGGAAGCGCCAAGAGATCGAGGTCAAGGCGGACGAGCTGGGAATCAGAGTGCTCAACAGGAGCGGATGATAGATGAATCTCAAGAACCAGAGAAGGATGGCCTCAGAGCTTCTCAAGTGCGGCGTGAACAGGGTCTGGGTAGATCCGAACCGCTCAGAGGACGTCTCCGACGCCATCACCCGGGCAGATGTCAGGATACTCATCAACTCGGGAACGATCGTCGCGAGGCAGAAGAAAGGAGTCTCCAGAGGAAGAGCCGAGTTCGAGAAGGCGCAGAAGAGAAAGGGCAGACAGACGGGACACGGCTCGAGACGGGGCCGGAAGGGAGCGAGGAAGCCCTCGAAGGAGCGCTGGATGCAGGCCATCAGGCCCATCCGAAGGAAGCTCAAGGAGCTCAGAGACACGGGCAAGATCGACCCCTCGACATACCGCATATACTACCTCAAGGCAAAGGGTGGGGTGTTCAAGAACAAATCGCACTTGGTATCGCACCTGAAGTCTGAGGATATCCTGAAGGAGTGAGTGACATGGCTACAGGACCAAGATCTAGAGTTCCGTTCAGAAGAAGAAGAGAGGGAAGAACGGATTACAGGCACAGGGCCGCGCTTATCAGAGGCCGTATGGCAAGAGCTGTCGTGCGAAAATCCAACCGCAATGTGCGCGTGCAGTTCGTCGAGTATAAGGCAGACGGCGATGTCATTCTCGCTTCCGCGGTCTCGACCGAGCTGGAGAAGCTCGGATGGACCGGCTCGGGCAAGAGCACGCCGGGCGCCTACCTAACGGGCCTCTTGGCAGGCAAGAGGGCCAAGGAGAAGGGCCTGGAAAAGGCTGTGCTGGACATAGGGCTCAGGAAGCCGACGAAGGGCGCGATCGTCTTCGCCGCTCTGAGGGGCATCATCGACGCTGGCATAGACGTGCCGCACAGCGACAAGATGCTGCCGACGGACGACAGGATCACGGGCAAGCACATGCGAGAGGGCACGGCTGCCATGTTCGAAGGCGCGAAGGGCAAGATCGGAGGTGCGACCAATGAGTGATTGGATACCGAAGACGAGGCTGGGCAGGCTTGTGGCCGAGGGCAAGATAACGACCATGAGCGAGGCCCTGAGAGCAAGACTGCCCCTGAGGGAGCCCGAGATCGTGGACATCCTTCTGCCAGACATGGTCGACGAGGTTCTGGATGTCAACATGGTTCAGAGGATGACAGACTCGGGCAGGAGGGTGAGGTTCGCGATCACCGTCGTCGTGGGCAACTACGACGGCTTCGTCGGTCTGGGAAGGCTCAAGGGCAAGGAGGTCGGGCCTGCGATCAGAGCTGCGATAGACGTCGCAAAGCTGAACGTCATCGAGGTCAAGAGAGGCTGCGGCTCGTGGCAATGCGGTTGTTTGACACCTCATTCGCTTCCGTTCGAGGTGATCGGTCACTCGGGTTCGGTCGTCGTTTCACTGAAGCCGGCTCCGCGTGGAACAGGGCTCGCAGTTGGAGACATCGCAAAGAGCGTGCTCCGCATGGCGGGAGTGAAGGACGCTTGGGGGTTCACGAAGGGCCACACCAAGACGACGATCAACAACTCGATCGCTGCGTTCGAGGCCCTCAGGAAGACATCACAGCTGAGAGTCACCGAAGAGCAGAAGAGCAGGCTCCAGATAGTGTCTGGTCCTGTTCAGATCCATGTCGCGGGAGCTCCTCAGGATGAAGAGCCCCCGGAGATGGCAGACGAGCCCCCGGAAGGACCGAAGGAGGTGCAGTAGCATGTCAGCATTGGCCATAGTCAGGGTTCGAGGACACGCGAAGATACAGCACAGGGCCGTCGACACGATGAACATGATGAAGCTCACGAGGGTGAACCAATGCGTTGTGCTCCCGCAGAACGACACCACCAAGGGGATGCTCCAGGTCGTGAAGGACTACGTCACCTGGGGAGAGCTCTCGCACGAGACGGTCGCGAGGCTATTGTTTCAGAAAGGCGAGGTCACGGGCGGCGGAAAGCTGACCGACGCGTTCGTCAAGGAGAACTCGAAATACACATCGATACTCTCGCTCGCGAAGGCCATTGACAAGGGTGAAGCGAGGATCACGGACGTGAAAGGGCTCAAGCCGGTCCTGAGGCTTCCGCCACCGAGACACGGCTATGAGAGCACGAGGCGCGCGTACGTCGACCGCGGCTCACTCGGATACCGTGGCTCGGAGATCGAGAAGCTGCTCGACCGCATGCTCGCCAAGCCCGTGGAGGGGAAGTAGATGGTGAGCAGGACGAGCAAGTTCAGAGGCAGCAGGACCCACGGACGCGGCAAGAAGGCCGGAAGAGGAGCTGGCCTGAGAGGCGGCCGAGGGAACGCGGGACTCCACAAGCACAAGTGGATAAGTGTCGTTAAATACTGTCCTGATTATTTCGGCCACCACGGGTTCAAGAGACCGCAGTCCGTCGTGTGCGACAAGGTCACGATGAACCTCTCGGAAGTCGAACAGGCGCTCCCGTCGATGGCGAAGGATGGGTTCGCGGCTCAGAAGGATGGCAAGTGGAGCGTCGACTTGACCAAGATGGGCGTGGACAAGCTGCTCGGGTCAGGCAGGATCAGTACCGCCATATCGGTGAAGGTGGCGGAGGCTTCCGCAACGGCGCTGGAGAAGCTCAAGAGCGCGGGCGGAACGCTAGTCAAAGAATGAAGATCGAATTGGAGATAGGACCGGAAACGCCTGGATCAAGGAAGGGTGCTGATGGCTGAGGGGGACGAAGAGAAGAGCTTGCTCTACAAGCTCAAACCACTGACGGACAGACTCCCCGCAGTGACGAGGCCTGAAGGGCATGTGCACTTCCGAACGAAGATGATGTGGCTCATCCTCATACTCGTGTTATACTTCGCGATGACCAACATCATGATCTATGGGCTGGACACGGAGGGAGGAGTCGACCTGTTCGCCCAGTACAGGGCGATACTTGCGGGCGCGCAGTTCTCGCTGATGCACCTCGGGATCGGCCCCATCGTCACCGGCTCCATCATAATGCAGCTGTTCACGGGCGCGAAGATCATCAAGCTCAACCTGAAGAAGGAGGAGGACAAGGCGGTCTATCAGGGCACCCAGAAGATGATGGTCATCATCATGATAGTCGTCGAGTCCGCGCCCCAGGTCTACGGCTTCATGGAGCCTTCCACCAAGTTCATAGGCAGCATGGAAGGGTTCTTGACCGGACACGGCCAAGGGCTCGCGAGGTCCCTCATAGTCATTCAGCTGGTCGTGGGATCGTACCTCGTATTCCTCATGGATGAGGTCGTCTCCAAGTGGGGGATCGGAAGCGGCATATCACTGTTCATAGCGGCGGGTGTAGCGCAGCAGATATTCACGGGTTCGATCAACTGGCATCCCGCAGACAACTCGTTACCCATGGACGTGCAACAAAACCCGCCAGCAGGAACCATCCCGAAGACGATCTACCTGTTCCACCATATGTCGGCACCACAACTCTCCGGCGGCGGATACGAACGGATATTCCTAGCGCAGCCGAACCCGATGGTCGCTCTCATAGGCACGGTGGTCATATTCCTGTTCGTCGCATACACGGAATCCAGCAGGATCGAACTCCCCCTCGCGCACGGGACAGCTCGAGGCGCGAGAGGCAGGTACCCCATCAAGCTGATCTACGCATCGAACATCCCCGTCATATTGATGGCGGCGCTGCTCGCGAACGTGAGCATGTTCTCGATGCTGTTCTGGAGCCATCCGTCATTCCAGAACGTGCCGATACTGGGCCACAATTGGATGGTAGGGTACTATGCTGAGGGTGGGACACGTGCAGAAGGAGGCTTGGCCTTCTATCTTTCATCCATAAATGGCGTGGGCGATTGGCTCCTGCCCATGCTGAGTAGTAGGTATCTCGGAGCGACAGGATTGGACAAGGGCAGGTTGCAGATAGGCATCCACGTGCTCCTCTATGTGGGCGTCATGATATTCGGCTCCGTGTTGTTCGCGAAGTTCTGGATAGAGACCACGAACATGGGCCCTGAGGCTGTCGCGAAGCAGATCGAATCGAGCGGCATGCAGATACCTGGATTCAGGAGGGACCCCAGAGTCTTGAAGAGAGTGCTCGAAAGGTACATTCCTGTGGTCACTGTCATCTCAGGTGCCACTGTCGGGGGACTGGCTGCTGGTGCGGACCTGATAGGGACTGTGGGCAATGCTTCCGGGACAGGCGTGCTACTCGCAGTGGGCATCATGATCCAACTCTACGACGCAATAGGCCGCGAGCAGATGATGGAGATGCACCCTGTGTTGAGAGGCTTCTTCGGAGGCGAGTGAAGACATGGCTAGCTCGGGCGCTGCTTCCGCAAGACCGAGGCCTCCGACAGCCGGCATCGGCAACCAGATGGTCGTCATGATGGCGTTCGTCACGGCCATGATCGTGATGTTCGACCAAAACCTGCGGCAGGGTCTTGGGAAGCTGGTCGGCGTGGCGCTGTTTCCGCTGGTAGGCTTCAGCGGGCGCGAGCCGATCATCACGCTCCTGCTCACGGGTCTCCTCATGAGCTTCTTCAGCATCACCGTGAGGCACCTGTTCTCTAACTGGATCGAGCAAGCCAGGAACGCCAGGATAACATCAGCCTTCCAGAAGGAGCTGCGAGAGGCGAGGACCAGCAACAACACCTACAAGTTGAAGAAACTGACAGAGCTGCAACCACAGATAATGGCGCAGTCGCTCAAGGCGTCCCAGACGCAGCTCAAGCTAATGCCGGTGACGATGCTGGTGATCATACCGATATTCGCATGGCTCGCGAACTTCATCTACATCGACGTACAGTCCACCACCTTCTCGGTCCCCTGGTCTTTCAGCGCGGACATGAAGCACTCGAATGTCTTGCCCAACTGGATCCTTCTCTACTCGCTCCTGACCCTGCCGTTCGGACAGGTTCTCACGAGAGTCCTGAAGCACTTCAGCTTCAGCAAGAAACTGCGCGAGCTGGAATCAGGAGTGTCCGAAGGGCATGGTGGGAAGAAGTCCGAGGAAGAGGGAGCAAGCTAATGAGGATAGCGATTTCCGGACCACCTGGAAGCGGGAAGACCACCATTTGCATGCTCGTCGCGAATAGACTTGACTACGATTTCATTCTAGTGGGCCAGATCTTCAGACAGATGGCGATGGAGCGCAAGGTGGATCTCGAGACCTTCGGCAGGCTGGCCGAGGAGGACGAGACCATCGACGGGGAACTGGACGAGCGCATGGTCGCGCTCACCAAGGCCAACGAGAACATCGTCGTCGAGGGGAGGCTGGCAGGACCGATACTCAAGTCGAAGAAGGTCCCCGTGTTCGCCGCATTCATCGACGCATCGGAACAGGTGAGGGCGGACAGGATAGCTCGCAGAGAGGGCAAAGACGCTGAATCGGTCCTCAAGCAGATGCGCTCGAGAGAGAAGTCAGAAAAGAAGAGGTACCTCGCATATTACGGCATCGACCCATCCGATAAGGCAATCTATGACCTGTGGGTGGATTCCTCGAAGACTTCCGCTGACAAGATCGCGGGGATGATCGTGGACGAGGCGAGGAAGGCTGAGGCGGAGCATGCTAGTCAAATCCAAGAGGCCGATTAGCTCAGGAAAGGGCAAGAGGCCCGAAGAACGCACGGTCGAAGAGCTTCTGGAGGACGGCGTCATAGTCATCGACAAACCTTCTGGCCCAACTTCGCATCAGGTCACGAGCTGGGTAGGCGACATGGTCGGCGCGAGGAAGTCGGCTCACGGAGGCACTCTCGACCCCAGGGTCACTGGAGTCCTGCCTGTTGGATTGGGTAACGCGGTCCGCGCCATGGATGCGCTTCACTACGGGACAAAGGCATATGTCGGCGTCATGAGAATGCACGGCAACATCGACCGCAGGCGACTGGAGGATGTCTTCAAGGAGTTCACAGACGAGATCTACCAGACTCCGCCGATGCGCTCTGCGGTCAAGAGGGAGTTGAGAACGAGGAGAATAGTCTCACTCTCACTCATTGAGATCTCTGGACGAGATGTGCTTTTCAAGACCGACTGCGAAGCGGGCACCTACATCCGCAGCCTTTGTGTCGACATAGGCGACGCGATAGCGTTGGGGGCGCACCTTCAGGACCTCAGGCGGACGAGAGCCGGCGAACTGACGGAGGATGATGCTGTCTCCTTGCACGACCTCAAGGATGCGTTCGAGGAGCACAAGGTCGGGAACAGCGCTGCACTTCGCAAGATGCTCCTGCCGAAGGAGGTGCTGCTGGCTCAGATGCCCAAGATCGAGATCAAGGACTCCGCAGTCGATGCCATATGTCATGGCGCGAACCTCGCGATCCCCGGAATCGTGACCCTCGACGAGCACATCAGGAAAGGAGGGACTGTTGCCGTCATGACCCTGAGCGGAGAGGGCGTCGCCCTTGGCAGACCGCTGATGGATTCCGAAGAGATCATGAAACGCTCGGAAGGATTCGCCGTCGATGTCTCGCGGGTGTTCATGCCGACAGGGACATACGCGCGTTCCTGGGGCAGCTCCGCGCAGGAAAATCAGCAGAAGTGATCCAGAGTTCTCTGCCTCGCCACGAGCGGCTGAGCCTGTATTCCCAGCGAGCGGCGGATGTGCATCGCGAATTCCTTTGAGAAGCCGTGGTTCGTGAACACTTTCTGGGGACTGCATCTCTTGACGAATTCAATGAGCTCGTCGAATCCGCAATGGTCCGAGATCGGGAAGGCCTCGTCCACCCCGGACTGATATTTGAAGCCCCTATCCAGGGCCCATCCAGAGAAAGCGGCTGTCTTGGCGCCGTGCTTCTTCAATGACTGCACGCGAGCAACGTCCTTGCCCATTCCGGACGTTATGTAGACGAATGGAGGTTTCGTGCCGTGGCCATCATACTCTCTCTGAACCAGGTCGTAGCCATGCTTTTGCAGTATTCGGTTGTTCTCAGCAATCGCAGGATGAAGGACTAGAGGAAGGTCTTTCAGGTACGCTGAGAGCTCTTGTGATTTCCCAAGAGGGTAAGCATAGAGGACTGCGCATCCATCCTTCCCGACGATGTCCTGCAGCCAATCTCGCGCGATAGACATGATCTCATCGTGGTCCGGGAAGACATATTGAGGTTTCCCGTAGGTGGCCTCGGTGATCAAGATGTCACATTTGCGAGGTTTTGCGGCCTTCGTTTGTTCCTTCTCTCTCGTGCAAAAATCGCCCGTGTACAGGACGCTCGTCTCTCCATCTACAAGAAACATCTTCGAGCCAGCGATGTGTCCAGCCTCAAGCTCGGTCACGCGGTCATCAGAGCAAATTGCGATTTCCTTGTTCCTGCGTGCCTTGATCATGTCCCTAGTTACGGGAGAACATATCGCGGACATCTGCTTGAAGGAGCTCGGAAGGTGGTCCGAATGGGCGTGAGATATCATGCTTATCTCGTCAGGAAGAACACGTTTCGGGTCGAACCTGAACGAGCAGCCATTCATTTCGACGAGTATGCCGTTGCCCAGCTGGATCATTTCATTCCTACCTTCAGAGCAGTGAGTGTATGAAGTAGCTGCAGGGTGCGGAGGTATAAACTACCTTATCCTCTCGAGTGAAAATGCTCCGATCATAATCGCCTTGTTCGTGTGTTTGTACTCGATCCAGTCCCTGATTTGCACGTCGCCGATGCCTTGGACACTGATGAGCGTCTTCTGCTTGTCAGTCTTGAACTGGAGAGCGCCCGTCATATGATGCTGGATCGACTCGAGCTGCTGCTCCGTGTGCATCCCGCGCTCCAGTGCATAGACAGATATCGCATTGGCCTGTCTCAGTTTGCCAACCAAGTTCTGGACGAACTGGAACGAACTCTTCTCATCGGACTGCGTCACGGTCATCGAAAGGGATAGGTACGCGAGTCTGAAGTACGGGTGCTTCTGCTTCTGTATCTTCTTGACGCATCCGTCAATCGCCTTGTTGATCCCGTCCAGATCCCCCGAACCCATGGCTGCGACGATGTTGGGCTCCGCTTGCCCTCCGCTACCAGTTCCACGAAATCCGGTCGCGTCGACCCAGTGAACAAGTCCCAGCTGCTCGAACTCCTTGAATGTCGGCAGTATCGGAGCCATATCCTTTGATATCTCATCCGGAGGCTTCGACGTGGTCACAATCACGACCGGAACCCCCTTCTTGAGGCCCTCGGCCAGAAACAGCAGCATCGCGACCTCCTTGCCGATGAATGGGGGCCCGACACAAGTGATGTTGGACCCGAAGGGCATGCCGCCCATGAGTAGGTCGTCCAGGCGATCTATGCCTGTCTTGACCTTTGCCTCCGCATATTCCTCCTCGACGGCCTCTTCCATGCCCTCGATATCCTTCTTCAGATGCGCACGCAGAGACTGCTCCTTCTTCTCCAGCTCCTTCTCGCGCTGGTAGAGGCGAGACTTCATCTCCTGCTCCCTCTCCATCAGATGCTTCTCGCGGTACTCCATGGTCTTAGCTTGCTCGTCCTCCTCCGGGACTTCGAAGGACGTCCTGACCTGCTCTACCTCGTCAACACTCTCCAGAACGTCTCTCTCCATCGCCTTGAGCTCTGCGTGGCGCAGACCCATCTCATCTTCCTTGGCGATGAGGTCCTTCTCTTTCTCGAGGAGCTCCCTCAGCTTGGAGTTCATCGTCTCGTGCTCGGTCCTGAGCCTCGTCTCGAGCTCCTTGATCTTGTTCTCCCTTCGCTCGAGTGCGGCCATCTTCCTGGCTATCTCCTCTTCCTGGGCCGTCACCGCCGAGAGCTTGGTCCTGGTGGTCTCCGTCAGGCTGTGATACTGCTTCTCCCTGTCTGAGACTGTTTCCCGGGCACTCTGCATATCCTCCAGCTTGGCGTTCAATCCTTCAACCTCTGCCCTGAGCTGGGATTCCTTGTCAGCCAAGGTTTTCTCGCGAGCTAGAACCGCGTTCTCCTTCTCGATGAGTTCGTTCATCTGCTTGTCTGCCCTTGCGACCAGCCTCTCAGCGCGTTCCGATTTCTGGCGCAGCTCGTCCTCCGATGTCTTGATGGCTATCTCCTTCTCCGCAAGGGACTCCTGTCTCATCAGCAACTGCTGCTCTAGAGTCTTCACTGAGGTCTTCTCTTTCGCAACCGTGCCGAGCTCTTCCCTGGCGGCAGCAATCTCTAGAACCTTCATGTCCAGAGAGCTTTCGCGGACGCCGATTTGCTTCTCGCGGTCCGCGAGCGCCTCTTGGAGCTCGTCTATCTCCTTGCGCATTGTGTCGAGAGAGGTCTCTTCAGCCTCGACCTCTGACAATCTGTTCTTGATATTCCGTTCCTTCGCTTGAGCATCAATCAGTATCCTGTTGGCTTCCCTCTCCCTTGCGGAGACGGCATCTTCTTTGGTGAGGAGCGCCTTGGTGCGCTTCTCTAGCTCCCTCCTCTGGCCCTCGAAATCGGATTGCCTCAGTTGTATGGTCTCTTTGGCATCCTCTATCCCGACCTGCTGCGCCACAAGCTTCTGTCTCTCATCGCGCGTCTGGAGAAAACGCTGCTCCATCTCAGCCTCAGCCGCCGCGACCTGAGTCTTCCTCTCCTCAACAGAAGCCATCTCGTCGGCGAGCCGCTTCTCATAGGTCTCTACGTCGGACTCCCTGGATCTGAGTGCGTCCTCTCTGTACATGACGGCGTGCCGTTTCTTCTCGAGCTCCTGGAACTGCTCCCGCAGCTTGCTGTCGCTAGCTTTGAGGACCTCGCGCTGCTGAACTGACGTTGAGCTTGCTATTATGTGCAACATCGCGCCGCTGAGCTGGATAGCGACTGCGCTGCCGAGATATGCCATCGGCAGGATGCTAGCCAATTCCTCAGGCGTGAAGTGGAAGAGCATGGGAAACACGAGCAACACCAATGGGAAGACCGCAGAGACAATGCTGATCGTCCGGCGGGAGCTCTGGCCCTCCCAGGTCATTGCGAGCGATATCTCCGTGAGACATATCCCCAGGAGAGAGGCTGGATAGAGCCAAGCGGGCCTACCGAGCTGGACATAGTTGTACTCATCTAGGACGATGAGGGCTATGATGAAAATGGGAGCCACGAGTGCGACGATGCTCACCACGAAGTGCGATTCCTCCCTGTCCGTGAGATACGGTTCCCACTTGACCGCCAAAGCGATGGCAGCGACCGCAACGCCTGCAACTAGTGGGATTATCCATTTCAGAGTGGTGAATATCTCGGGAGCGCTCCGGAGGAATTCCCAGTTGATGAGGCCATATGCGATCATGGCCGTCAATGCAAGCGCGAGCCCGGATGCGATCCCTATCGTGTGTGCTAGTCGGCCCATCTTGAGCTGCAGTATGGCGGCCTTGCGCGACCTCTTCACCTCGGCTGATTCTATCTGCTCCGCGTAGGTCCTCTGAGTCGGCGAAGATCTCGATGGTGATTGCTTTCTAGAAGATGCATTGGGGGCCATTTTCCTCTGTCCCTTCCCGATAAATCTCAACGATTCTCTGAAATCGTTGAGCGAAAAGCGCCCTAAGTGTACTTAAACATAGTTGTGGCGATTATCAAGATAACTAAGATGGTGCTGGAAAACGAGACCATAGTCGAACTCTTGAATCCTGCCGAAGAAACATCCACTCGTCGTGACTTCCAGATCCATTACCGACGCTATCCAAACCGAGCCCCAGCCGGAAGTCTCCGAGGTGACATGTAACCACCATTAGATATAAATCAGGAGACGATTCCGAAAGGAAATGATGGAATTGCACAGAGTCAATCTCGGCTGTGGTTCTACTTACAAGCCTGGATACATCAACATTGACAGTGACGCCGGGTCCGTTGCGGACATGCTGGCTGATGTCGCGGTCCTACCGTTTGAATCCAACAGCATTGATGTGATTGAGGCTGCTCAACTGATTGAGCATTTCGACTTGGTTCATCTAAGGTACGTGCTCGCGGAGTGGTTCAGGGTTCTAAAACCTGGAGCACAGTTGGTGCTCGAAACCCCGGACCTCGCTCGCTCCCTCAAGAAACTGCTCAAGTCGAAGAACGGACAGATAGAGACCACGCTTCAATGGATCTTTGGAATCGACAGCCCAGGATTTCAGCACAAGTCTGGTTTTGCCTTCGGACATCTCGAACAAGTGCTCGAGCGGACCGGCTTCTGCAATGTTGTAAGAGGAAAGGAGATAACGCACACCTACGAGCCAGGGATGCGGGTCGAGTGCAGGAAGCGGCATGACGCTGAGGAGAAGATGTTCTTCGCATGCTTCCGAAAGCGGTTAAGACACGCTCTGGGCACGCAAGACTCGTTTGTCTTGATACCTCTCGAGAATTGGATCGAAAAGGCTCGTTCAGCTCCCAATGAGTTTGCGACAAAAGACCTGCGATGCGAATTGATCTCGAGGCTCGCCCCGTGCAACCCCGTCATCCCTCTTGCGCTCCTGGATGAGGGGATTGCGTCGTGGAAGCTAAGCGAGCCCGAGGTCTCTGAAGAACGGACATTCCTAAGAGAGCTCATCGCTATGAGGTTCCACGAAAGGGCGTTCGAGCTCTGGACACGAAGCAAGAAGGGGCTTGATGTGCACGAAGAGTTCGGCTTGTTCGTTTCAAGGGTCGAATCCATCGTCCGTGATTGTCTGAAGAGTCCTTCTCTGCGCACGGAACGGCTCGAATACATACGTGCTCTGAATCCCAGATACATAGCTCTGTTTGACCTCAGCATCGTTCTTCAGGAAGCACAGAAATCCTTCAGCGCAGGAGTGAGAGCATTCTCAATGAAGAACCTGGCCGAGGCTGAGACCAGACTGACCGAATCTCTTAGCATCAACCCGCAAAACCCTCTCGCCCACTGGAACCTGGCGAGAATATCGGCAGTTACTGGCAGGAGCGCCGAAATAGTTTGCAGACGATATCGGGAAACCATCGACCTGATGCCAGGAGTCGCCTCAAGAAAGAAAGTGAAGTCTGAGCTGAACCGCTTTTCCAACGGAATATTAGAAGCGAGCGAGATGACGCCAATACTCGAGATTTGACTAGGCTTTAAATCGCACGAACCTGATTTGGTCAAGATGATTGACCCGAAAAGAGCCTCAGAGATTGGGAGACCTTTCGAAATACGACAGTCCGACATCTCAGAGATTGGCAAGGCGGCCATAGTCGCCCGGATTGTCAGGGTAGCGCAGCTAGCGCTTCCGGTGATCGCTGCAATCATGGGCATTCTAGCGGGACGATATGCGTTCCCGCCTCCTCAACAATCCAGCGGTTATCCATATGCCATGGCCAGCATGGTAGTCCCTTCAACGGTGATCGCGAAGAGAAGCTCTTGGAAGGGCGTGTCCATCCTAGTGGTCGTCGGGTTCATTGTCGGATTTTTTGTCCAGATGATCTACTCTCTCACCCGTCCGGAGCCAGGTGTGATTCTGTATGGCGTCTACTCAAAACAAGCCGCAATGACTTCATCGTCAACGGAATCGAAGGATTGTAATAGCTACACAAACCTCACTTAGCTTGATGGGCTCGAGACCGCTGGAAATCGCAAAGAGCTTGAATGTCATCCCCGAGGATATCGGTACGATTAAGGCCGCAAGGCGAAAAGTCGTATTGTCGCGATTCGCTCAAATCGGAGCAACAATCCTTGCAGCTCTTGCAGGGTTCGTTGCAGGGGGAGCGGCCAATTCGATTTCAACAACTGACTCCAACGGAGGCTATCCGTATGCCCAGTTGTTGCCTACTTCTGTTCTTCTGGTCGGAACATCGCGAAAGTCATGGATCGCAGCGGCCATCGTGGCCGTGGTTGCATTCATGACCTTTTTCGCAATCTCGACAGAGATGTCTTCCCAGACGTTTGGCGTAGGCACCAAGTACGGTGTTTATCACCGAAAATGACACTCTGGCCATTTCAGCTACGATGACATCTATGTCAATGACTGACCAACCCTTTTATAGCGGTTCGAGGTTGTAATGAGAGGGATGAGTTCGAAGCTGACTGATGTCTGTCGGGATCTTCAATTAACGGAAATCGACATGCGCGTAATCCGCGAAAGGGAAGAGCAATCTCGTTTGTGGACCATAGTTGCCGGAGCCGTCGTTGTTGTGGGTTCGTTCGTCGCAGGATATCTCATAGCGGGCTACACGTCATCAGAGAGCTACCCGTTCTCAGCAGCCACCGCAGGCCCCATGATGGCCATCAGAAGCCGAAAGCGGAGGTGGCAACTCGGGATAGTGCTAGCTTTTCTGGCATTCTTATCATTCTCCCTTGGTGCGGCTCTCAGAGATCCGCCCAACTACGGCGTGGGAACTTACTATGAGGCTTACTCTAGGGAAACCTAGGCGAAGGCTGCAGAGGGAGCGACGGTTGTCGTGCGCCGTGTGGGAATTTACTCTTGAGTGCAACCTTCGCTGCACTCACTGCGGATCATCTGCGGGAGTCCCAAGAAAGGACGAATTGACAACCAAGGAGTCCTTCAGCCTATGCGAGCAACTTGCGGACCTCGGATGCACGGATGTGTCCTTGATGGGTGGAGAATCATTCCTCAGGTCCGATTGCTTCACAATCGCCAGGAGCGTCAAGGACCTCGGAATGAACGTTTGTTTCGTGTCCAATGGAACGATGATGGACCGATACATCGACAAGGTCAGGAGAATCGAACCAAAGGTCGTCGGAATCAGCCTGGATGGTGTGAAGGAGAACCACGAGCAAATCCGGGGGAGGAACACTTGGGAGAAGACCGTTTCCGCGATTGAGCTCCTCCGCAAGAACAATATCCAGACAACGGTAATCACGACTGTGAGCAAGCTTAATTTCAAAGACCTTCCGAAGCTGAAGGAGATTATCATTGGAAAGGGCGTGAATTGGCAGATCCAGGTTGCTATGCCTTTCGGGAACTTCCAACGTGAGCTCACCCTCTCTCGCGAGGAGTTCTACGCGACCGCGTTGTTCATCGCAAAGGAGCGTATAAGGAACAAGTTCGAAGATCTACCTGTCGTTGGCGCTCACTGCTATGGATACTACTCGAAGCTTCTGCCGGGCTGTCATTGGGATGGGTGCACCGCGGGCATTTCGTCGATTGGAATTACGAGCGATGGGAACATAGTGGGCTGCTTATCGATGGGCAACGATAGATTCCTGGAGGGGAACTTAAGGCAGAGGCGGCTCAGGGATATCTGGGAGAGCGGGGACAGCTTTCCGTACAACCGGAAGACCGATGAGATGATTCCTGGACCGAACTGCACTGGCTGCAAGAATGAATTAGAGTGCGGTGGTGGCTGTTGCTCAGTGTCATACTCGATGACCGAGACATTCCATAACGATCCCTATTGCTTCTGTGCGATAGAGAAAGAAATGCTCGATGTCTGATGAAGGCAGAGGCAGGTGCTGGTTTGCTGGATTATATTCGATGCACTAGTTTCACCATGCTCCCCCCTGCAGTCGTTTAACTCCAGAACGACCGATAATGCGATGCTGGTGACACCGTTTGCAGATCCAGAGAGCAGCAGCGCTCGAACAACCACTCGTGCAAATAGTCGGCGAGGAGCCGCTACTTCATGAGAGGGTTCTGGAAACCTCGATACTGCAGCTAGACGAACTAATAGGCGGCTTTCGCTCAGCCCGGGTCGCGCTGCTCGACAGCGACAACAGCTACGCCTCCAGCCTTTTGCACCTGCTCTGTGTCCGAGCGATCTCGCAGTTCGACGAGGAGGTCGTCTGGATAGATGGAGGGAATGCAATCGACCCGTATGCCATCACCTCCCTGTGCAAACGGCTGAGGCTCAACAAGCGTGACATCCTATCCCGAGTGAACGTGTCAAGGGCGTTCACCGCTTATCAGCTCGTGACTCTGATCGACGAGAAGCTCGAGGAGCAGGTCGAGAGAAGCTCGCCGTGCGCCGTCATCGTGTCATCCATAACCGAGATGTTCCTCGACAAGGACATGAAGTGGATGGAATCGCACCAGCTCCTGAGGAGATGCCTGGAGGACATATCCAGGGTGACGAAGGAGCACGAGACGATCTCCATACTCACAAACAACACTCATCAGCAGGTCCGACCAAGCCCGAAGCTGGCAACATTGCTGTACGAGCACTCGGACCAGATCGTTCAGATGCGCACCAGAAGAGATGGCTTGCTCTTCCGGCTGCCGAGGGCGGAGCGCGAGATAATGTTCTCGCCCGTGCCTTGGAATCAAGCAACGCTAGACGAGTTCAGGGGGGATTCTGACGGGAAGAACGGTGCCTACATACCGCTTGGCCCTTGAGGCGATGGCCCAGCAATGGAACGATTTTCGGAGAGCGCTCAGGAGCGGGGATCGAGAGGCTTTCGACTCACTCGTTACCAGAGCGCGCATGCACGCTTCCGCATCGACATATGCGATAAGCCTCGACCCGACGGAGTCGGCCCTTCTCTCGATGCTTCTCGAACATGAGAAGGAGATACTCGCTCTGAGGAAGAACCTGAAAGAACGGATGGAAAGCAACAGAACTCAGGATGGGGGAATCGGGAGCAGTGAGTCCGAAAGATGAAAGGCTGGCTGTTCGATATCTATCCCGAGTACGAAACGAACTCCATCGTCTACTGGGTAAGGACTCGAAAGAGTGCGCACAGGGTTGTCGACCGCGCCTTTCGCCCAAAGATATTCGTGCATTCCACTCCCGAAAACCTCAACGACCTCGAAAGGGCCCTCCCAATCCTAGATGAAGTGCGCTCGACCGAACGAGAGATGAAACAGATTTGGCTCGGAGATGACGAGCGCGAAGTCCTTGGGATCACGATAAGAGACTACGCGAAAGTGGAGGACGTTGCACACACTATCGACAATCGCGGAAGGTACAAAGACTACACTCTGTTCAACGTCGACCTCAGGTTCAGCCAGCGGTACTTCTGCGAGAAGAACATCTTTCCCATGGGCCTGCTGGAGTTCAGACCCAAGCCACGGATGATAGACGATCCATACGAGATCGATTACGAGATGCCACCGCTCTCAGGGATAGAACTGAATGCTGTGCCAGAAGCGAAGAAGGGCATACCAACCTTCGACGACAGGCTGATCTCTGCCAAAGTAGGGGACGATGTTGTAGACGGTGACGAGGAGACTATCCTCGAAGGGATTCAAGAGATCGTCAAAGCTGAGGACCCAGACGTGATATACACAGACAACGGCGACGCCTTCCTGATACCGTACCTGTACGAGCGAGCTAGACATGTCGGCCTCAAGGAGATCAAACTTGGCAGGGACACCGACGACCAGAGAACGGACAGGAAGGGCAAGTCGTACTTCACATACGGCCAGATCAAGTACAAGCCTCCATCGTACAAGCTCCGCGGGAGGATACACATCGACCGCTCCAGCTCGTTCATGTTCATGGAGAGCGGCTTGGGAGGACTGACAGATCTCTCGCGCATATCCCGTGTGCCTCTTCAGGAGCTGGCTAGGCTCTCCCCTGGGAGCGCGATCAGCGCCATGCAGGCCGACCTCGCGCTCAAAGATGGCTGCATAATAATGTGGAAGAAGAACCTCCCGGAGAAGTTCAAGACGGCGGAGGAGCTCATCGTAGCTGACCGGGGTGGGTTCATTTATGAACCCGCGGTCGGAATACACGACCACGTCCTGGAAGTTGATTTCACATCCCTCTATCCGAACATCATGGTCAGGTTCAACATTTCGCCTGAGACCATCACCTGTTCTTGTTGTCCTGAACCTACCAGACGAGTGCCCGTTCTCGGATATGGCATATGCGACAAGCGACTGGGATTGATACCGCGCGTCCTCAAACCCGTGGTGGAACGCAGGACGAAACTAAAGAGGATGGTCAGGGCCGGAATCGGAGACACCAAACTCTACAAAGAGAGAGTGAACATCCTCAAGTGGCTGCTCGTAACCTGTCTCGATTCTGCAACCGAGATCCCGTTCCGAAGGCGCGGAAGGTTTGATGTCTCCACCGTTGAAGAACTGGTTGAGAGTTATACACGCGGTAACTGTGGTGAGCATGCGGTCACCGACAGGCTCGAAGCGTTCGGATTGGACGAGAACCTTGAACAATCGCTGAAGATCGTATCGAAGGTTTTCAAGTTTCCAGCGCCTGAGCACATGGTCGAGCTGAATCTCGGAGAAAGCAGCGTCAGACTAACGCCCGATCATCCGTGCTATGTGATGAGAGGCAATCGGCTCGAGCTGAAGAGAGCCGACAGCGTCACAAGGGGTAGCATCCTCCCAGCGCTCACGCCTCTCTACAGCGGTGTATCCAGCTCCTGCAACTCGATCACCCATATGCAAGTCAAATCCGTGCGGAAAACCAGGCCATCAGGAGACCATGTCTACTGTCTCGGAGTGGCTGAGCCGCTGCACGGGTTCGCGCTCGCCAACGGAGTGCTCACGCACAACTGCTTCGGATACACGGGCTACAGGAACGCGAGGTTCGGGAGAATAGAATGCCACGAGGCCATCAACGCATACGGAAGAGAGATAATGCTGCAGGCGTCCGAGATAGCAGAGGCACACGGGTTCGAGATACTTCACGGAATCGTCGACTCGCTCTGGCTCAAAGGGACTGGCGACCCAGAGAAGTTCTGCGAGCATGTGTCCGGTCACATAGGCATCCCGCTCGAGCCAGAGGGAATGTACAAATGGATAGTGTTCCTGCCACACAGATCGAACGGAGTAGGAGTTCTGAACAGATACTATGGCATGTTCGAGGACGGCAAGTTCAAGGTGCGCGGAATCGAGCTCAGGAAGCACGACACGACGGAGCTGGTGAAGGACATGCAGAACGAATTGCTTGCCAACTTCTCCAAAGCAGATGATTCGCAGCAGTTCATAGAGCTAATACCTTCCGCGCTGGACATCGTCAACGGCTATGTTGATACTGTCAGATCTCAAACAGTCCCGCTCAACAAGCTGCTGATGACCAAGCGGATATCGCAAGGGCTCGGAGCATATCAGCAGTTCAACGACAGCGTCGCCGCGCTCATGCAGCTGGACGACGAGGGCTTCGATGTGAACCCGGGAGAGGCCGTGAGATTCTTGATATGCGACTGCAAGAGCAAGGACCCGAGGAAGCGAGTGAAGGTCGATTCTTTCATCTCCGGAGATGAAGAATATGATGTCGATGCGTATGTCGAACTCCTCTTGCGAGGGGCAGAGGGCATGCTCCTTCCATTCGGATACACTAGGGAAAAACTCTCGGAATTCTTCAACGCGAAGAGCCCGAGAAAGGGTTGATTCGAGCTTTGTGCCAGAAAACGTACTGACCTACCGATAAGAATATATAGCGTGGCGACGGAAATGGTGGTGCGCTTGCAGAGGGGGAAGAACGGTTTGCCAGCAACAGAGTATGCCTTTAACCACTGGCAAGGAATTGACGATAAAGGAGGAAGGGAGACCGCCTTGGGCAGGAGGCCCAAAGGGACTCACAAATTATCCTTGGCCTCCGTCCAATAAGGACGATTAACAAGGTCGAGGGAGAAGTCCCCAAGCCGGGTACTGCAAATTCGGGGGGAGAAAGGCGGACCCTTCCTCTCACAACATCCATTCTCACCCTCCTGAACAGTTTTTAATGCGCGGCTGAGATACCGCAGATAGAGAAGGTGTGTGCCATGGACAACGAGTTGGCAATTGTGATAAGGCTCACGGTCGCCTTGTGCGCGCTCATACCCTTCGTCGTCTTCTTGATGTCGTATCTGCGCACAAGGATGACAAGGCTGCTACTGGCAGCAACCGGGTTCGGCGTTTTCGTGGTGAAGGAGATACTGCTCGCCGCTGGGACGTTCACCATCGTGATCAAGGAGAGGAACCCTCACGCGCCAGCGGTGACTCATACTGGACTCGAGCTCCTAGAGGCGGCCATCGATCTCGCGATCATCCTGCTGTTCGTTGCAGCACTTCTCTGGAGAAAAGGTGCGTCAGTTGAAGGACAAGCCGGAGCTGGAGACAAGAAAGAGAGTGTATAGTCTCGTCGTCAGCACTCCAGGCGTCCACCTCAGGGAGATAGAGAGACAGACCGGACTCACTCTGGGGGTGGTGAGATATCATCTGGACCGCCTGCAGCGAGAGGAACTCATCTTCGCGAAGGAGGATAGGTACTTCAAGCGCTTCTTCCCCAAGGGGCGCATCCCAAACGTTCCGACCGAGACCTTCGCGGCCCTCCGGCAGGAGAGCCTGAGACGGATAGTGCTCCATCTCCTTGAAAACCCGGGATCCAGTCATTCCATCATGATGACAGCTCTGCACCTCCCGCCCTCAACGCTCTCCACATACTTCTCGATCCTACTCAAGAAGGGAGTTGTGAGAAGAGAGCGCAAGGGAAAGGAGAACCTATACTTCGTCGTCGACGAGGAGAGCGTCATGAAAGTGCTGATGGTCTACAGGCCGACTTTTCTCGACAAGCTCGTCGACCGCGCGATCTCCATGTACCTTGAACGAGGATAGTCAGAGCATGGATAGAAGAAGGACAGCGATGGGGACTAGCAGGCATCCCATCAGTTGTATCCTGCGGACGCCTGCGAGTGGCGGAACAAGACCGAGGGTCGTCGAGGCTGCCATCAACAGTGCGCCTCGCGTACCGGTGAGAGCTATCGAGAGGCAGGCAACGAAGAACAGAGATGCGATGGCAAGCTCCCTGGAGCACAGAAGCCTGCGAAGACCTACTAGTCTGGACTGGAATCTTACGAGGACGCAATGCGATATCAAAGCGGAAAGGACCATAGCCAGCAGAATGGACGTCATGGGGAATATGTCCGCGGACACAGGATCCGTGAAAGCATCCTCGCCAAGAAAGAACGCGACCGCGTCCATTGATCCGCTCCTTGCGCGCGCAATCACGAACAGAGCCCCGACAGCGAACACAGCTCCTGCAGCCGTAATCGACGAGTAAAGCCAGATGAACCGCAGGGCTTCTTCGATCTCGTTGCCCTCTGACACTTCGTCCGCGGTTGGAACGCAAAGGGTTGCAGCCGATCCGGAGGTCATCCCAGGAAGCCAGCCGACAATGATGCCGCCGACAGACGACAGGACGAAATCGCGCGGCCGCGCTCTGTATCCGCTCGGGCCGGTGGAACCAATATCGATGTCTGGGACGGCTCTCGAGCCAAGGCTCAGCAACAAACCGGGAATTCCGAACAGCCCTGCAAACATCGGCAGGAGAAGCGATGACCTCGGCACGAAGTTGCCGGGAAGCCATGGCATATCGGGAACATGACACGTGTAGTAGTTCGTCCTGAATACCACGATGCCGAGAATGCCAGCCAATGAAAAGACGATAACAGCACCCATGACCTTGCGGATGGGCCGATGAGCCTTCGCTCGGAAGCGAACGCCAGAGAATCCCTCAGAGAGAAGAAGGACCGCCGAGAAGATGACGATCACGAAGAACATGACCTTCCTGAGAATTTCGTAGATTCCCAAAGGCGGGCCCATCATGAAACAGACCGGGAAGAGGAGCAACGACGACACGACTACGCCAGCCAGAGCCCCATCAACCGAAGACCGGACCGCAATCGGGCCAAGGCCAGCCATAGCTAGCCTGTGCGCTGGAAGAACTGAGACGACGTCCTCAGAGGGAATGCCGACATATGTGGACGTGATCGAGCTGGCAAACAGGTGAGCGGTCAGAGCAGCGGATATGAAGCACGCGATCAGGAGAACGCTAGCACCTGCTCCCATGGCGTCGCCTAGTGCCCCGAAGACCACCACAGACGCGCCGCCATAAGCAGTCACCGCGGCCGCGAGGTTGTTCATGTGAAGCCCGGGCACGAGACCTGCTGGGAATCCTAGGAGGAACCCCGCGAGTGCGGAAAGCCCGAGCGACAGAAGCAGGCCGAGCTCGAACACAGGCCGACCAACTCCTGGATTCTAGTTACGCGCACACACTGCACTAAGCATTCGCTGGGGCGTGAATTAATGCCCTTTTATCAGCAAACATGGTCAGATGTAGGGAACGATGCGCTCATAAATTGCACATCAGAGAACGACGACCTTCCCGTTGACGACATCGACCTTGACAAGGGTCTTGATAGGCATCCCGATCTTCCTCTCGATCTCGGCCTTCTTGTCCGTCTTCTCGAGCACAACGATTATGTCGACGATCTTGACCTGCATTGACTTGAGGGCTTCGACAAGAGCCCACAGCGTCCCGCCCGTGCTGACGACGTCGTCAACGATAACCACTCTGTCTCCAGCCCTCAGACCGTTGATGAAGAGCGCGGATTTCGAGTATCCTGTCACCTGAGTGACGCTGACCTCGCCAGGCAGTCCATACATTTTCTTCCTGACGATGTTGAAAGGTTTGCCAGTCTTCAGTGAAAGGCATGTCGCGAGAGGGATTCCAAGGGCCTCTATCGTGGTGATCAGGTCGCAGTCGAAGTTGCCTATCTCGGCCATTGCATCTGTGATTTCGCGGAGGATCACAGGATCGATGGACGGTATGCCGTCTGTGATCGGGTGCACGAGGTAGTCGTAGTCACCGCGCCTGACGACCGGAGAATCAGCAAGTGACGCTTTCAGCGCTTCTAGGGCCATGGCCTAAGCAATGACCGACCAGATATTAAACCTTCTTTTCGAACTTCACTGCCTCGAAAACAAGACATCCCAAGTTGGAGGTCACCATCACCTCAGCCTTGCTCTGTCGTCGTCTTGCAGGAGACCAGCGAGTAGATCTCATACTTGTCGCCCAGATACTCCCTCGGGCGCAGATATTCCAGCTCTACGAGAAAGCCCATCCCCACGACCTTGCCACCTAGCTTCTCGACAAGGTCGGCGTTCGCTTTGATGGTTCCTCCTGTGGCCAGCAGATCGTCTATGAGGAGAACCCTGTCGCCCGGCTTTATCCCGTCTTCGTGAATCTCGATGACGTCTGACTCGTACTCCTTGTTGTAGCTCATGCTTGCGACTTTGTGGGGCAGCTTGCCCTTTTTCCTTATTGGCACGAATCCGACACCGAGTTCATGTGCGACGGGCGCTCCTATGATGAAACCCCTGGCCTCGTTCGAAACCACGACATCAACATGTTCGTCTCTGAAATGATCGGCCAGGCCGCGGACGCATTCTCTGAAGGCTTGTCTGTCCTTCAGCAATGGCGTGATGTCCCAGAAGACCACGCCTTTGTGCTCAGGAATCCACCTGATTTTCGATTTCAAATCCATGATGGGCTCACCCCGCACGAGAGCAGCTTTCAATGCAAGGCTGCATCAGAGCTCTTCGTCTTGGCATCTCGCCAATCACTTTCGGAATAAATAACCTTCCTGACCATCGAAGACAGTCGAAATGACTCTCGAACACAGACGTCACCAAATCTAATAACCCCCGAAACGTTCGCTGACACTCGAGGTTCAGATTATGGCCAAACCAATAGGAACAATAGCAATCGCCCCCAATGTCTTTTGGGTGGGCGTCAAGGACTACAATAGGAGACTTTTCGACGGATTGATTCCTCTACCGCACGGAACCAGCTACAACGCATATCTGATCGTGGGGAAGGACAAAACTGCGCTCATTGACACAGTCAACCCAGGCTTTGAGAAGGATCTAGTCGACAAGATCGCTCAGCACACGGCCCCGACCAAGATCGACTATGTCATCATGAACCACGCCGAGCCGGACCACGCCAATGCGGCAAAGTATATGTTAAGCATCGCAAAGAACGCGAAGCTGGTCGCAGGCGCGAAGGGGAAAGAGGCCGCGATGATGTACTTTGACATCGACGCCTCCAGGATCGATGTCGTGGATGAGAACTCGCGGATCGATCTGGGAGGGAAGACGCTTAAGTTCGTCGATGCCCCGTGGCTCCACTGGCCGGAGACCATCTTCACGTACCTCGAGGAGGACAAGATACTGTTCCCTTGCGACTTCTTCGGCTCGCACCTTGCAGGCGGGGCGTTCTATTCGGACGAGTATGGAGACGAGAAGGCTCTGGACATGGCCAAGCTGTACTTCGCCGAGATCATGATGCCCTTCCGGAAGCCTGGTCAGAACGCAATCGAGAAAGTCAAGAAGCTTGCCCCGAAGATAATCGCCCCATCGCACGGTGTCATCTGGAGAGAACCGAAGGTCATACTGGATGAGTATGAAAAGTGGACCACAGAGAAGATGGAGAAGAAAGTGATGATTGCCTATGTCTCGATGTGGGGCAGCACCGAGAAGATGGTCAAGGCCCTCAACGAGGCGCTTGTCAAGAAGGGGATCTCGGTCAACGTGTTCGACCTCACGAACACTGAGGTTGGCCATATCGCCAAGGAGCTGGTCGACACTCCAGTGGTTGTCGTCGGAGGCCCGACCGTCCTTGGGGGCGTGCACCCAGTGGCAGCCTACGCGACGCTGCTCGTCAAGACGCTCAGAGCACCGACTAAGTACGCTGTGGTCCTGACCTCATACGGATGGAGCGGTGGTGCCGTGAAGCAAATCCAGGCGTTGCTCGAGGGCACGAAGCTGGAGGTGCTGGGTGTTGTCGAAGTCAAGGGACCGCCGAAACAAGCCGAATTCGACAAGGTCGCCGACCTGGCGAACAAGATCGAGGAGAAACTCAACCAGCTCTAGCTCGATCTGGAAAACCATTTCCCCGATTTCATTCTTCCTCGCTCGCCCATGATGTCGAAATCAAGATATCTTCTTCATTTGATTGTCTACCGTGATGGTATATCCGAGGGAGTCGCTCAATCGACTTCGCTGGACCGAAGGCGAATCGCTTGAGGAAGCCGTTGTCTGGTACGTTCATAGGGGAGCTCCAGGTAACGTGAAGAAGATCGCGGGGACGTGCATCATCTCGCTCGGAAGGGACTTTTTCGACACTGACGAAGCGACGATCCCGTATCATCGCATCCTCAGGATCGATTACAGAGGAATGATTCTTTTTGAGAAGGATGAGAGGGCCAAAGACCTCGCTTGACCCCGGGCGCCCCAAAACCTACAGATTCTTGTCGAAAAGGTATATCTAGGCCGTGGGCATGCGAACGCAACATGGAGCTCCTGTGGTTGCCTTTTTCGATTGCGACCATACTCATGTATGGCTTCGGTCAGGTACTTGCCAAGGAGACCAGAACCAACGTCTCGTCAGCGAACATATTGCTGCTTCTGGGCGTCAACGTACTCGTTATCTGGCTCGTCTATTGGCTCTTGTTCAGAAGGCCTGGATCATTTCCTGCGGAGACTTGGCTTCAAGCGGCCTTAGCGGCCGGGCTGTCCGGAGCCGCGTTCGTGACATACTACGAATCCCTGAAACACGGTAAGGTGAGCATCGTTGGGACGGTTGCAGGCGCCTACGCTCCCTGGACCGTCGTGCTCGCCCTCGTCTTCCTGGGAGAGACGATGAGCCTCGGCGAGGGAATCGGCGTCGTCCTCGTCGTGCTGAGCATGCTGGTGTTCACCTACTCCACGGGGAACGGAAACAACGGCGAGAAGAAGACCGAACTTCTCGGGATTGCGTTCGCAATCTGTTCCCTCTTCTTCTGGGGTACATCCGCCGCCATGGCAAAGGGGTCCATCTCCGATATTGGAGACACAAACTTCATCGGCGTCTACGCCCTGGTCGTTCCATCGATATGGGTCGTCTACTGGCTCGCCCGCGAGAAAGGCAAATTCGAGAGGCCGAAATCGAACGGATGGTTGCTGGAACTGTCGTTCCTGTGCCTCGCGGGCGGAGGAATAACCCTGTACCTGGCTATTCAGAACGGCAATGTATCCATCGTCTCTCCGATAACGAACCTCTATCCCTTGCTCACGATCGCAGTGGCAAAGGCCAGGCTGAAGGAACAGCTGAACTTGAGACAGATCATCGCGCTGGCGATGCTCTTCATCTCTGTACCGCTGTTCTCTCTCTAAACGTACTTGTACTTGCCGTCGGAGAAGACAATCCTGTCCAGAATCCTTAATTCGGGTGGCGCCTTGGACGGCGTGAGGTCCGCGACGATCTCAACATAATCTCTGAGGACGCTCTTCGCGACCTTGTTCCCGAGTGTCTCCTGGACCTGGTAGATCCCGGCTGAGTTGGACATGTTGACATGTATCTCTATCAGCTTCGTCTTGCCCTTGTAGATGTCCACGGATTCTATCGACAGTGCCGAAATGGAGTGTATGTCGTGCTTGCCGAGATCGAAGGAAAGTCTCCCTCTGCCCTTTGTTATGTCACATCCATCCGCAATCACGATGATCGCGCTCTCGATCGTGAGCGCGTTCTCGCCAACATCATGCGCGTAGACAGCGTGGAGGATCTGCTCCATCACGGCAGTCCTCTTGGGAAGCTCCGGATAGATAGCTGGCAGGAGTCTCTCGAGGATTCCCTTTGCCAAAATAACGCCGAAGATCTCGTGCTCCTCCCTATGGACCGCGTTTCCGATGTCATGCAGCATGCATCCAGCAACGACGATGAGATGGGCGTCGTCCTCAGACATTCCCAGACCGCCGATGGAGTCGGCTTGCAGTTCCTTGCTGTCCAGTACGATTCTGAGGAGCTTCACGCCGTTTGCGGTGACTATGCGTGCGTGGATTGGGCCGTGGTCATTGTAGCCCATCTTCTTAACCGCGATGTAGTTCGCAAGACTCAGATAAGTGTTCGTCTCCTCGTCGTTCTGGAGCATTTCGAACATCCTAAGGGCGTTCGGATACCTCTTGAGACCCTCGTTTATGGTCTCAATGGACTTCTCTTCCAGCACAGTGTAGGAAGAAGGCATCTTCAATCCGTACAGCAGACCGCTACCCAGATCCAGTTCAGACACGGCATCACACCAGCGTTTCTCAGTGTCTCGAATGCGAAATTAGGGTATTGAATCCTTGCCCGGATAAATCGGACCGAAGGGACAGAGCAGGGCGTTTGGGGAATGACCCTAAGGAAGGAAAGGCGAGGAAATCCAAAGAAAGGTCAATATGGCAGAGAAGAGCTCTTAGTTGACACATGGCAGTCTGCATGAGATGCGGAAAAGCGCTGCCCGCTCCATCGGGCATATTGACCGCATACACAGATAGAGGTCTTTTATGGCTTGCAGTCGTGATCATCACCGTAAGCGTCATGGCAATTGGACTGGCGATCGGGATGATGACATCGTTGCTCGAAGGTGAGTTGCCATACGCATGGAAACTAGCCTTGATGCTTGCTTTTGGCGCAATCATGGTCCCGGTGATTGTCTTGTCGATGGCGAGAGCGCTCAAGGCCAGAAGACTCTCACACTACTGTTCGGATTGCGATGCGATTCTCACAGCGCAGAAGTTGTCGAGTCCTGAAGAGTGCGGAGCACACAAGGTCAGGATGAAGAAGGAATAAAGGTGTTGGCACCCCACCTCGAGGAAACCCGATGCTCGAGCGGTCGGGTTACGAAGACCGCCGTGAGCGCGATTATCGTTACTCCACTGCTACATGTAGTCAAAGAATGGTAGTATGCAGGCAATCGTCAAGGACGAGATGCTGGTCAAGGGAGTCGTCTTCTATTTGGATTCGGATCTTCCGCTGGAGGCGAGGTGTCTTCTCGAAGACTTCAGATTGGCCGTCAACAATGCGATCCGGGCAGGCCTTCAAGCACGTGTCACTTCGAGGAACGCCCTGTGCAAAATCGCGTACAAAGAATTCCGCGAACAACATCCAAGGATGTATGCGAAGCATCTCGTCTCAGCATTCGAAGTGGCTGGCGGCATCCTCAAGAACTACCGCAAGCGCGTTCGGAAAGGTGTCACGGGCGAGATCCCGTTTGCCAGGCGTCTGATGATGAAGGCGGAGAACCAGGCGTACAAACTCGACCGGAAATCAGGAGTCATCGACCTTCCGATCAGGGCTGGCTGCCACGTCGAGCTCAAGCTCGTCGTCAGCCAGTATCATCGGAAGTATCTGGATGACACTTCCCTCTCCTTCGGTTCCCTCACCATTCTCCCCGATCGAGTAATAGTCGCATTCAGGAAAGAAGCGCCGAAGCCATATGAACACGACTCAGTGATTTCTCTGGACACGAACGAGCGAAGTCTGGACGGAGTGTTCGTCGAAGGTAGTGTCGCCAAGGCCGTCAAAGCCGAATTCCCAGAGGTCGTCGTCATTCAGCAACGGCATCACGACAGGCGCAAAAGGCTCCAGAAGAAGAAAGCTCACGACAGGCGAACAATGAGAAGATTGTGCAGAAGGGAGGGAACGAGGGAGCACCACAGAATCGACTTCAGGCTCCACCAAGTGGCCAACTCGGTCCTGAAGTTCGCGGAGGAACGGAGATCCGCAATCGTTCTCGAGGACCTGAAAGGGTTCAAATCGAAAAGGAGCAAGGCGCTGAATCGGCGCCTGAGCTCGTGGCCGAGAAGGAGACTCCATCAGATCATTGAGTACAAGGCGCAGTGGAGAGGCATCCCAGTGGTCAAAGTCGATCCAAGAAACAGCAGCAGAACGTGCCCGATATGTGGGAGTGTACAATATTCCCGAATGGGCGCGGAGTTCAAATGCGAATGTGGCTGGCATCTCGACAGACACATCAATGCCAGCATCAATCTGCTGCAAACAGCCATCTCGAAGGGGATGGCAGGGGGTTTAAGGTTCAACCCCGGCGCGTTCCAGCATGACGTGATGATGATCCTATACGAGCCAGCGATGGCCGCACGGTCGGAGCCGAATGGAACGAGTGGCATTGCGGGGATGACGTAGGTATCACCGCCAAATAGGGCAACAGAACCAATCAAGCTTTTGTATCGGCAATTCTCTCACAGCCTACTAGATGTCGTACATTGACGAGCTCGTGACGGCCCTTGGGAAGGAGAAGGTCCTTACGGACCCTTCAGAGAAGTTCGTCTACGGCGCTGACTGGAGCCCGAGGACCCCAGATGAGTTCGTCCCGCCGGATGTTGTTGTTCTCCCCAGAACGACGAGAGATGTTCAAAGGACCATCAAGATAGCATATGTCCACGAAGTCGCGGTGACCGCTGGGGGAGGTCTCACTGGCATGCTGGGCGGTGCGGTGGCGATCTACGGAGGTATCTACCTCGATACAACCACTATGAATTCGATCGTCGAGATAGATTCCAAGAACCAGACGGTGAGAGTTCAAGTCGGCGCGACCCTTCAGGAAGTCAACGACGCCGTTCAACCCTATGATCTGTGGCTTCCCCACCAGCCCGAATCGAAATGGGTCAGCACTGTGGGCTCTGCGATAGCCTGCGACAACGACTCCACATTCGGCGTGAGATACGGGAAGATACTGAACTGCCTCCTAAGCGCGGAGATCGTCACAGGAACGGGCGAGATCCTGGAGCTGGGTCACAGAAAGGCGCACTTCACCTCTTCCGGGTACAAGTTGAAGGATCTCCTGGTCGGCAGCGAAGGGACTCTCGGCGTCATCACTGAGGCTACACTGAAACTCGAACCCATACCAGCAACTCGCAGAGTGGACATGCTTGTCTTTCCGCGCATGGGAGCAGCAGTGGACTATCTGAACAGGCTCCTGAAGGCAGGACTCTGCATAGAGGCCGCTCACATCAACTGCAAGAGGCGGCTGAAATTCTACACTCACAGCTACAGGCAGAAGTACGGTAGGGACCCGGAGATACCAGCATGGGCGGAGGCGCTCCTCGCGATAGCGTTCGCAGGCGACGCCGAAGTCGTCGAGATGCAGCGGAGCTACGCACTGAAGATCGCAAAGGAATTCGAGGCGCAATTAGTCGAGGAGCGGGAGATCGTCGACGCATGGTGGGCCTCGAAGTACACGCTCGATTTCGAGCCGTTCAAACAGAAATGGCCGGACTCGCAGAAGCAGAAGAAGTTCGGCGCGGCAGACCCTGGCGTGCCCATGGGAAGGCTGGAGGAGTTCTACCACAAGTTCGTCGAGATCGCGGAGAAGCACCAACTTGAAATCATCGGAATGAACGCCTATCTCGAGCACCCGAACAGCATCGGCTTCTCGCTCTCGTGCGCGGTCTTCGTGGACTACAGGAGCGCTGACGAGGTTAGGAGGTTCAGGGAGTTCCATGACGAACTCAGCAAGCTGGCGGTAGCATTCGAAGGGACCATGAGCACATTCATGAGCGATACCTATCAGAAAGCTCCCTACCTAGAGTTGGAGCACGGGGCGTCTCTGAGGTACATGAGGGAGGTCAAGAGGATATTCGATCCGAAGGGCATTCTCAACCCTGGCAAGAAATTCCTGAGAGAGGTCGGCAAGAAATGAGCGGCCTCGAGGAGTTCAAAGAAGAGCTTGAGACTTGCTTCGGCACTTCCTGCGGGTTCTGCGAGAGAGGATGCCCGGTCTACCAGGACCTGAAGGTCAAGACGCTCTGCATGAGAGGTAGGAACAGGACCATGCTGGGCCTCCTTCAGGGCAAGTTCGAGATCACGCCAGCAGTTGTCCAAGCTGCGTTCGAGTGCACGCTGTGTGGCAACTGTGACAGATGGTGCGCGCTCAAGAACACCGACCACACGCAGGCGTTCAGAGAATACCTACTCAAGCACGGAGTGGAGCCGATGAAGGAGCACTCCTCCCTAGCCCTCAGCCTCAAGAACTATGGCAACCCGTGGTTCCAGCCGAGGAGCGCGAGGAATAGGTGGACGAAAGGACTCAACATCCCGAAGGCCGCGCCTGGACAGCAAGATGTCCTGTTCTTCGCGGGCTGCACATCCGCCGTGACAAAGCCACTCAACCGAAGTCTAGTAGCGACCGCGAAACTCCTCCAGAAAGCGGGCGTGAAGTTCTCGACAATGGGTCAGGACGAACCCTGCTGTGGCTCCACGTTGCTGCGGGTCGGACAAACGGACGCGTTCGGCGAGCTTTCTGCGGCGAATCTGAAGAAGTTCGAGGCGCTCGGAGTCAAGAAGATCGTTACCGCGTGTCCAGGATGCTACACTACGCTGAAGAAGGCCCTTGAGGGAGCGGGGTCGAAAATCAATGTGACCCACGCTGCGCAGGAGATAGCACAACTTGTCAAAGATGGTAAGATCAAAGTCAAGAAGTCGACCGAACGGATGACCTATCACGACCCGTGTCATCTCGGAAGACTAGGTGGAGTCTTCGACGACCCAAGGACTATCGTGGAATCCGTCGCCACTCTCGTCGAAATGCCCAACAACAAGTACGAATCGAGGTGTTGCGGAGCCGGGGCAGGCCTTCAGACAGCGTTTCCGAAATTGTCCAAGAACCTCGCGTCCAAAAGGATCGCGGAGGCGAAGGCGACAGGCGCGACGACACTCGTGACCTCGTGCCCATTCTGCGAGACGCAATTCAGGACGATACCAGGGATGAAGGTGGTCGACCTAATGGAGCTTCTTCTGGACTCAGCTCATGACATCGAGAAGAACAATGGACAGAGCAAGAAAGCAATCTAGGGTTTGATGCAGATCACGGCGACATTCTTCTTCTGGACTCGCGTTCATGAACCCTCATCGAGTCTCTGGCCATTGTCCAGATGATCATGAACGTGAAAGCCATGGTCAGCGAAAGACCGCTCGCCCAGAGTACCTTCACCGTCTCGGATGCGTCGGATATCGCGATGGCAAGATAGAGCAACGACACGCCTATGACGGCGAAGACCATGCTGAGCTGGATTGACATCCTTGATACTTCGCTTGCGGTTTGTGTTTCGACCATTTGACCCCTGAGGCGAATATTTCACGGCTGTGTACTTAAGGGTTTAGCTGGATTACCAAGAAACCTATGCCTGGACGAGCTCGTAGGTTATTCGCTCCCGATCCTTGCCCTTGTTCTCACGCTTGATGACCTTGATCTTGCCGACCTCTGAGAGGGAGCGGACATGGGTTCCGGCACAAGGGCAGACGTCGTATTGCTCGACTTTGACCACTCTCAGCTCCTGCACGGACTTGGGAAGAAGGTCTAAGTTGGCTCTCTGAGCGTCCACACTCTTCTCGATCTCAGCGCGGGATTCAGTGCATATCTCGACCTTGGCGCCCGACGCCAAGACCTCGTTCGTGCGCCTTTCAACCTCGGCGACCATCTCGTCGGTGAACTTGATGGGTGCGAAATCTATCCGAGACCGATCATGATAGAGCTGATTCCCAACCGTTCGGGCCTTGCAGATGTCGTAGACGACTCCAGATAGTATGTGCTGCGCAGTGTGCATTCTCATGTGAGCGTATCTTCGCTCCCAATTGAGCACGCCCCGGACGGCATCAGGCACGATGTCGGGGTTCTGAACCAGGTGATGCCTCACTCCATCCTTCTTCGTGACCTCCTTGACCTCCGCCTTCCCGCCTGACCAGACAAGAGAGCCGGTGTCAGAAGGTTGGCCGCCGCCCAGCGGGTAGAAGGCCGTCCTGTCAAGAATCACATAGTCGAAACCGCGTTCAACCACCTTAGCGTCGAACTCCCTAATGTAGTTCGATTCCACGTCATTCATGTACAGCATATCGGTCATGATTCACACTAGCTGATGAAAAACCGAAAAGGATGGAAAGAGAAATAGTTTTACTCTTTTGGAGCCCCGCAGTTCGGGCACGAATGCATGAACACCGGGTATTGCACGCTGCAGTTCTTGCATCTTACCATCGGGGTCTGGTGCGCGTGGTACTGAGGCGCTCCAGGCGGAACCGGCTGTACCGGCGCGGGCCCTTGGATCGGTGCGGGTGGCGGAACGTAGGGCGCGGGCTGCTGTACCGCAACGGTGCCAGGCGAATACGGCTGGTAGCCAACGGGTGCCTGCGTCACGAGGGCATCCCCGAGCTTGGCGTATGTCAGGATCAGGAACAGCGCAGGTATTACGAACCCTACAAGGCCGAATATGACCCATATGAGGCTGTCGTTCTTCGCGTCGTGAAATCTGCCCTGGTCTATCGCGTCGATGACCGTCTTCTTCATGAACACGGCAGCCAGGAAACAGATGAGCATTCCGAAGAACCCGAACACGCCAACGATGAGCGTCCCGGTGCCGCCACTGACTATGAAGAACGTGATGGAAGCTATGGCCAAGATGAACCATAGGACCGCTGTCATGAAGAACATTATCTGTGCCCACCAAGCGAACTTGCGGCCTTCCGCAACCTCTCGCGGAAGCCACGGCGGGGTGGTTCCGTGAGCGAATATTGTGCCCATTGGACTGTTCATTTGCGAGTGCCTCCTCTAAATCATCCCTTCTTTCGCCGCCCTGAAGGCGGCTTCACTCAATAATCGTGATGGCCATATATAGGCTTATCTAGTATTGGCCAGCATCCGCCCCAGGTCTTCGCACTGAATTAAGACAGTGCGTCGCCTAGCTTGTCTGCTTCCTCCATCGCATCGAGGACCATCTTAGGCGTCACGAGGAATGGCATGCAAGCCATCGAATCGCTGGGATCGCACGCCTTGTCTGCCGCTAGGTGCAGTTGGCCTCTGTCGAGCTGCCCGAGCTCCTGCAACCGTATCGGGAGACCCATCGATTTGCACCACCGCATGACCCTCTCTATCTCGCCCATCGGGCGTTTCTCGAGGACCATCTGGACAAGGGTGCCGAAAGCCACGATCTCGCCATGTTTCCGCGCGATTCCAGGCAAGATCGTTAGGCCGTTATGAACGGCGTGAGCGGCAGCGCAGCCTCCTCCCCCGAATCCGAAACCACTCTGAAGCTTGATTGCCTCGACCACTGCCTCGACGGCCTCGGTGATCTTCCCAGCCTCGACGTCCTTCTTCGCTTGGAGGCCGTGGGTCATCAGCGTCTGAAAGCATCTCAGATTCACATCGAGGGCTGCAGTCGTTGCCTGATCGACCGCTTTCTTCGCTCGCTGAGACGCGGCGTAGGCTGGCTTCTCGAAGGCACATGCCAGAGCATCCCCCATGCCCTGAACGATGTACTGAGGAGGCGCTCTTCCGACGATCTCTGTATCGACGAGCACCAAGACCGGAGGCCTGCTCAGGTATAGGTCCTCCGCGAACTTGTGATCGTCCGTGAATATCACCGCATCGGCCATACCGTCAGCGTTTGTCGCGCATTGAGTGGGAACTGAAATCGACGGGACATGAAGCTTCTCAGCGACTGCTTTTGCCGTGTCAACCGCCTTGCCACCACCGCAACCGATGACGATGTCCACATCGATCTCTTCGGCCTTCGCTGATACCTCGTTTATCTTGGCGCGAGTGCACTCCGTGACGCTGTCCGCGTAGCCGACCAACGGAATCCCAGCGGACAGAAGGCTCGCCTGCACACGTGCCTTGACCTTCGAGAAGCTCGTTCGTCCGCTCACGACGAAAGGCCTCTCGCCGTACTGCTTGACATAGGCCCCCAGCTGGTTCAGCACGCCCGCACCCTGGACGTATTTCGATGGCAGGATCATCTTCCTGGTTCCGCTCTCTGGCAGATAACGCACCCCTCAGAACTCTCGAATGGTAGGGACGCCGATGACTTATGCACATTTAGTTCTGTTGCATTATCGGGTGGTGACATCTAGGCCCCCCGACAATGCCACTCGTTCCATTCGGCTCCGACCGTGCGGCCATCGCTGGCTCGTATAGGATCATCATCACGTCATGCTGGAACGCGCCGGGGTCGAACCGTAAACCCCCTGCCATCCTCTTAGAGATGGCTGTCTGCAGCAGGTTCATGCTGGCGTTGATGTGTCTATCCATATGCCAGCCGCATTCGCATTTGAATTCGGTGCCCATTCGGGAATCCTGTATCCTCCCACATACTGGGCACGTTCTGCTGCTGTTTCTTGGATCTACCTTGACCACTGGGATGCCTCTCCACTGAGCTTTGTACTCGATGATTTGGTGGAGTTTCCTCCTTGGCCACATGCTCAGGCGCCGATTCAGCGCCTTGCTCCTTTTCGATTTGAACCCTTTCAGGTCCTCGAGAACGATTGCGGATCTCCGTTCCTCCGCGAACTTCAGGACCGAATTGGCCACCTGGTGGAGCCTGTTGTTGATTCGATAGTGCTCTCTCGTACCCTCCTTTCTGCACAATTCTCTCGATTTTCGCCTGTCATGCGCCTTCTTCTTCTGAAGTCTCTTGCGCCTGTCGTGATGCCGCTGCTGGATTATTGCGATGTCTGGGAACTCCGCTTTGACGGCCATGCCTGCGTCGTCCGTGACGAATACGCCGTCAAGGCTCCGCTCGTTCGTGTCGAGCGAGAGAACGGAGTCGGGAGCATATGGCCTCGGAGCATCCTTCCTGAATGCCACTACGACTCGATCGGGAAGAACGGTCAGGGATCCGAGGGAGAGAGTCATGTCATCCAGATACTTCCGATGATATTGGCTTACGATGAGCTTGAGCTCGACATGGCAGCCAGCCCTGATCGGAAGGTCGATGACTCCGGACTTCCGATCGAGTTTGTACGCCTGGTTCTCTGCTTTCATCATCAGACGCTTGACATACGGGATTCTCCACGTGACAAGTTTCCGAACGCGTTTGCGGTGGTTCTTCAGGACGCTCCCAGCCACTTCGAACGCTGACACCAGATGTTGAGCGTACATCCTTGGATGTTGTTCGCGGAAGTCTCTATATGCGATCATACACAGGGTGTTCCTTGATGTGACCCGAGCTTGAAGGCCTGCCCGGATCGCGTTGTTGACTGCCAATCGGAAGTCTTCGAGAAGAAACTTCGCATCCGATGGGAGGTCCGAATCCAAGTAGAAGGCGATTCCTCTGACCAGCATCTTGTCCTTGACGACTGCTGGCATATTACGCTTCTTTGACTACATGTAGCATTCGGGCGGCGATATTCGCACCAGCGGGCACCTTCGCCACCCGAATTGTTCCAGAGCCGTATTCCACAAAGACATAAGTAGACTGAGATTATAACGCACCCGCAGAATCAAGCGAATTGAACATTTCGTTCAGCAGCTTGCTGGACTGTGAACTAATGAAGTACGAAGACTACAAGAACATATATTCTCAGCTGAAGAAACCCTCGGACATCGACCATCTCGCGGAGAGGCTCGGCATAGACCGGGAATTCCTCCTTGTTCTCTATACGCAAAGGACCGTCAGGGACGCCACTAGAAGGTTCTACGTCGTCAAGAAGGACATCAAGAAGATCGCCAAGGAGTGGCGAAGCGGAACATCGATGGCAAAGATCGCCAGGATCATCAACTTCCCGCCTGTGCTCCTCGGGCTGATGTTGGGAGCGGAGATAGACCTGCCAAGAAAGCAGTTCTGGAAGTACATCAGAAATCCAGACTCGTGCCACGACAAGCGGCTCAGGAAGGAGCTCATGCAGATCGCAGAAGAGGACATGATCTACTCTCCGAGAGGAGCCCAGATACAGACCGACAGAGGTATCTGGGGCGAGAAGCAACTCCAGGAATGGCTGGACAAGAGGGAGCTGAAGTACAGGACAGAGGTCGAACTCAGGGCGACTCACAAGAAGACCCCGGACTGCCTTCTCGAGAAGCCTATCCAGATCGACGGGATGAAGATCCACTGGATCGAGTCGAAAGCCTCGTTCGGGGACGACATAGAACTCAGGAAGAACGCGCGCAGACAGCTCAAACCGTACACGGAGATGTTCGGCACGGGAGCCGTCGTCTACTGGTTCGGGTTCCTCGAGGGCGTCGAACCACCCGAGGGCGTCATGCTGCTTCCAGGCACGTTCTTCGACAACCACAAACGGGACCACGTACCTGGCAAACATTTTTAACTCTTGACGATTATAATTTCGCATATGGCGCATGTCCCGGGCAAGCTCATCTCGGCTGGCGATCTGGAGAAGTACAGCTATTGCCCGCTGAGCTGGTGGCTGAGCCAAGAGTTCGAAGGGGACACCGAGGAACTCTCAGAGGGAATACAGGGGCATGAGAAGCTGGGCAGATCCCTGTGGAAGATCGACTCTGGGGAGAAGACTGCGCGCGAGTCCGAGACCCTGGTTTTCTGGTGGGCGGTCGTTGCTACGGTGACCTCCATCGTAGGACTGGAGGTCCTTCCAGTCAAGAACGCGTTCGATCTGAGCCAAGTCCTCGGGGTAGTGGCGCTCATCTGGATGTTAGCAGCCACGTACTTCCTCTACAAAGCGACCAAGTCCACAATGCACAGCACAATTGTCAATTACGAGAAGCTCATACTCACATTCGCGATCATCGCGATGCTGATCGCCGTCAACGCTGTGGCTTTCCTGATAACGAACGTGCGCTTGGCCGAAGCCCTGGAGATCGTGGCGATCATATGGCTCGTCGGAGCGTCGTTCTTCATGTACAGGACTCTGAGATCCACAGGCATAATCGAGTCCCTCCGGAGGGAGTTCAGAGTCAGAGGGAAGATCGAGTACATCGACATGGATTCTGCGAAGGTGTTCAAATCGGAAAAGTACGGTCTATCAGGAAGGCCGGACTACATAATCAAGGTCAATGACAATCTCATCCCTGTGGAGGAGAAGACCGGACGGACTCCGCGAGGACCCTTGTTCTCGCATATACTCCAGATCGCAGCATACTGCTTGCTGATAGAAGATGGCACTGGCAAGCTGCCGCCATACGGTCTTGTCAAGTACCCGCAGCACGAGCACGAGATTGAGTACAACGAAGACCTGAAGAAGGTGCTGCTGGAGAAGCTCGATGAGATGCGGACGATCATGAAGACGGGTGACGCGCACAGGAATCATGAAAGGCCTGGCAAGTGCAGGAACTGCTCTCGGAGAGAGGTCTGCCCAGAAAGATTGGCGTGAAGCCTATTCGACCGTCACTGTCTTCGCGATGTTCCTCGGTTTGTCGATCGGACACCCACGCGCCTTGGCGAGATAGTACGCCCACAACTGCAGCACGACTATCACTGGCACAGGCGAGAACATCGGAGGTATCTCCCGTATCCATATGGCGTCATCCACGTATCTCGGAAGCTCCGTGTCTCCCTCAAAACCAATGGCTATGACCGGACTTCCCCTCGCCGATACCTCGCTTATGTTCCCGAGCATCTTCTCGTATGTGTGGTCCTTGACCGCGATCGCCACGATGGGCGAGTCCCTCGATATCAGGGCCAAAGGTCCATGCTTAAGCTCGCCCGCGGGGAATCCCTCTCCGTGGATATAGGCAATCTCCTTGGTCTTCAGGGCGCCTTCGAGAGCTATGGGATAGTTGATGCTCCTGCCTATGAAGAACATATCCCTGGCTGAGGAGTACTTCTTGGCCAATGCCTCGATCTCTGAAGCCTGATTAAGGACATCCTGCACCGACCTTGGGAGGTTTCTGAGAGTCCCGATAATGGATCTCTTGACCTGGGCCGTCAACGACCTGTTCTGCGTCCCAAGTTCCATGGCCAGGAGATACAGAGCGACGAGTTGCGTGGTGAATGTCTTGGTAGCCGCGACGCCGATTTCGGGACCGGCCCTTGTGTAGATGGTATGGTCGACCTCCCTCGTGATCGCAGACCCGACCACATTCGCGATTCCTATCGTTTTGTTGCCCCGCTTCTTGGCCTCCCTCGCGGCGCCCAGGGTGTCCGCAGTCTCCCCGCTCTGAGTGATCAAGACGACAAGCGGATTCTCCCTAGAAACGGATGAATACCTGTACTCGGATGATATCTGGACCGTCGTCGGGATCCGCGCAAGCTCTTCGATGATGTATTTGCCAACAAGACCCGCATAGTACGAAGTCCCGCAGGCGACGATCTTCACGGTCGAAAAGTGTTCGTTCTGAAAGAACGGTTCTGCCTCGACCGACTCGATCCTGCCCAGCAGCGAATCATGGATCGCATCGGGCTGCTCGAATATCTCTTTGAGCATGAAGTGCGGGTATCCACCCTTCTCGGCGTCCTCAAGGTTCCAAGTGATCTTCTGCGGCTCCCTTCGGACCTCATTGCCTTTGCCATCGACTATCTTGACCGAATCCTTCGTGATGCTGACGACCTCGCCGTCCTGGATGTAGATCATGCGGTTGGTGTACTTCAACAACGCAGTGACATCGCTCGCGATGAAGTTCTCGCCCTCGCCCAGTCCGACGACGAGCGGACTCTCGCGCCTCGTAGCGACGACCTGATCGCATCCTGCGCAAACGACCGCGAAAGTGTATGTTCCGTCGACCTTCTCGAGTGCCTTCTGCACAGCCTTGACGAGGTCGTCCTTGAACTCCGCCTCCACCAGGTGCGGGAAGACCTCCGTGTCGGTGTCCGAGGTGAAGTTGTGACCGTTCTTCTGCAGCTCCTCGCGAACACCCATGAAGTTGCTGATGATGCCGTTGTGCGCGACGGCCAGCCTGTTCGAGCAGTCGGCGAGCGGATGAGCGTTCACGGTGGTCGGCTTGCCCTGTGTGGCCCACCTAGTGTGCGCGATCCCCACCGAGCCCTTCATCTCCGGCATCGCGGCCTCGAGGACCGCTATCTCGCCCGCGCTCTTGAAGAGCTGGAGCTCCGTGCCGGCAACAGCCAGCCCCGCCGAATCGTAACCTCTGTACTCCAGCCGTTTCAGGCAGTCGAGGAGGATGGGTTGCGCATCACGCCACCCCGCGTAACCAACTATGCCACACATTCGAAATGACCTCTAGGTCACGAGCGACCTGTTAGGCAGGTTCCTGATGATCTTCGACCCGCTCGATATCTTGCACCCGGCACCGACGATCGTGCCAGGCTCGATCATGACGCCTGTGCCGAACGACGTGTCCTCGCCCATGATCGACCCTATGTGAGGGACTTTGTAGAACTCGTCCCCGATGTTGACATAGGCCTCAGCGCCTGCGCCCATGAGGTGCGACTGCGATTTCACACCGTACCCGAGAACGCAATGCGAGAGGTACGAGTGCGCCCCGATGCTGCAGTTGCTCATGAGGATGCTGTTCTTGATCACGGAATATGGTTCGACTGTGACGCTGTTGCCGATGCTCGTGGACGGGAAGATCGTGACATTGGGCCCGATGTCGCAGCCGTCGCCTATCAGCACGGGCCCGTAGATTGTCGTGCCCGCCCTTATCACGGTCTCCTCACCGATTCCGACAGGCCCTTGGATGACGACCTGGGACTCTATCTTGCCGGCAGTCCGCACGGGGAGGTTCTCGAGAGCGGCTGCATTCAGCTCGAGAAGGTCCCACGGATAAACGGCGTCGATCCAGAGGCCGTCTGAGAACACGGGCGTGAGCGGCTCGTGCCCCAAGCTGGCCTGGACCGCGTTGCTCAGACCGTACTCGCCCATGGCGATGCACTGATCTATGAACTGGAATATCCTGTCGCTAAGGCAGTACATGCCGGTGAGGATGATGTTGGATATCATCTCGGTAGGCTTCTCGTAGACTCCCTTGATCGAGCCCTTCTCCAGGGTCACCACACCGTACTTGGACGGGTTCTCGCTCTCGACAACGAGCGCGCTCGGACATGCTCCGGCCCTCAACAGGTCGCCGACCGCGCGCCTGTCGATGACATTGTCCCCGGGAAGCACCAGAAACTCGCCGGACATCCGGTCCTTCACGCATGCGAGGGCATGGCCATTCCCCAGCTGCTTCTCCTGCACGACATACTCTATCTTCGCCCCGAACTTCTTCCCGTCCTCGAAGTGGGACATGATACGCTCCTTGCGGTAACCGACAACCATGATGATATCGTGGACATCGTTCTTCACGAGCGAATCCACGACATACTCCAGGATGGGCCGGTTCGCGATGGGTATCATCACCTTCGGCTCCGACGCCGTGAGCGGCCGAAGCCTCATGCCTTCCCCCGCAGCCAGCACTACCGCCTTCATCAGAAACTCACCGATAAAAAACCTACATGATTGCCGCCACTTAATGGTTGCGCACTAAGGGCAGCACTCACTCCTCCTCTTCGCCTTCCTCGTTGATCTGACCATAGATCTTCCGGTTCCGAGCCGCGACCTTCATCTGCGTGGCCTCCTCGAACACATCGCACTCGCACCTGATCCGAGTCATCATGTCCTTCTTCACGCAGTAGCCGAATCCAGGCCCAGAGCCCTCCTCGGGCCGCGGGTCCCAAGACAGGCACACTGGGCACAACTGACGCTGATTCTTGCCGCCTTTGCAGGTTGGATGAGAAGTCACGGGCCTCGTATGTGTCTTATCCGATATATCAGAATTTCTATTGATGAGTCTGACCTAGGCCGTCTTCTCGAGCCATCTGGATGTAGACTACAAGCAGTGCTGGCTACTATCTGGCTATGCAGAAATAACTCCTCTGGACACCATGAAAACTCGAGGGACCAGAGGCGCGTACAGAAAGGAAGACAGGATCGCACTCCCACCGGAGCTGCAGAAGGAATTGGTCGAGAAGGCCGCTGCGAAGTACGGCAACTGCCAAGAGCTGGCCAAATACCTGAACATACCGAAATCCTCCGTCCACTATTATCGAATCGGGAGACTCACGATGCCGGTCTCCGTGCTCAATCAGATGCTCCAGATCGCTGGAGACAATGGCCTTGAGGATAGGATCGCAAATCGAGGGGTAACCAAGGACAGGACATGGGCGAATGAATATGCGATAAGCGTCTTCCGCGAGATGTGCCGCGACAAGTTGAGGCTGCCGACGAAAGACGAGCTAGAGAACGATGACGAACTCAGAAGGAAGGCAGCGGCGATCGTCTCGTACGTACTGGCGGAAGGGTCCGTCTGGCTTCAGAAGGAGAAGTGGGGAGAATGCGCCGTGAACATAACATTCGCAGCGCACGAAACGGATCTGTACGACCATTTCAGGTCGCTGTGCAAGGATGTCTTTCTTTATGATATTGGCGCGCCGCAGAAGCCAGGGAACGGAGCGGTCGCGATAAGAGGATTCATTTACTCGAGGTTCGTAGCAGAATGGCTAATTGCAAACGGTGTTCTGCCCGGCGAGAAATCGGCGCGAGACATGCACTTGCCGCGATGGGTACGGCATAGCTCTGATGCACAAACGCTTATTGCCAGTCTCCAACCATGGTGCGATGGCGAAGGCTCAATCGCACTGCAGAAGCACGGCAATCCGACATTCACACTTGTCCAGGCCAGACACACTCATGAATGTTTCTCGGACCTGCCTTTCACTCCGGCAATCAAGGGACCGAGATACATTCTGAAAAGTGATTTGGCTCTTCTCCCGCTACACGGGGCACCCGCGCTCAACTCGCTGACGGCATTGTATCGAAGCACGATACTCCAAGACGTAGCATGCTTGTTCTGCAAGCTAGGGTTCAACCCCAAGGTCCAGCTCTCGAGCCTCTACATGAAGAACGACGGTTACTGGAGCTGTCAGTGGAAGTTGAGGATTCCGAGCTTCGAGACGAGGAGGCTCTTGGAACTCGATCTAATCAGGCAGGAAAGGAAGAGGAGGCAGATCCTGATTGGCACATATAAAATTCATTGATTTTTATATTTAGGTCTAGAATTTAGCGGGGGCTAGATTTGAACTAGCGATCTTCAGGTTATGAGCCTGATGGGATTTCCAAGCTACCCCACCCCGCTGTTTCCGACTAACGGTGATGGTATAGTTAAAAGTATCCGTATGACAGAGCGGTGAATCGTTTCAGAAGAACTTCCTGAGCCTTAGCAAATCCTCTATCGAGCCCTTCACCTGGAGTTTCCGTGTCACATACGCCTTCATGACTCTGAGTTCCCCACTCCTCAGTTGAAATAGCGTGTCTTTGCTCGCGATGATCCTGATGTCTGGATTCTGAGTCGCACCTTTGTTGAGCTCACCGACGTGCGCGTTCTCCAGCACGAAATTGTACAGCTCCCCATCCGTGATTTCGACCTGGATGACTTTCCTCACGCCTTGGAGTTCCGCGCTGAATTTCGGATCCTCTGCGGCCTTCTTGTTGAACCTCGCGATGGTTTCTTTCAGGAGCTCTTCGACCAACTTCATCCCTCGAATGTGTCGAGCTTCCGCAGAGAGTTCAACATCATTAGGTTTTTGGCGGGCTCCCAGGACATGCGGGTATGCGGAGGGCAGCATTTGTGCTTGGAAACGTAGCGTTCCAGGAAGGCCGTTGTGATCGGGTCTGTCATGTATCCCGAGCCAATCGGCTCTCCTATCTCCCTCTCGATCTCCTTGATGCGGGCGTCCCTCATGACCTTTGCCACTATCGAGGCAGCGGACACGACGGGGTACGTATCGTCCGCCTTGTGCTCGGAGACGATCCTGGGTCTGCACTTGAGCTTGGCCTTGATCATCTTCGCGAACTGCTCTTCGCTCGCGTCAGCCGCATCGACGTACGCCACTTCTGGTGAGAACCGGTCGATGAGTCGCGCGAAGACATCTGCTTCCAGCACGTTGAGGGAGCAGTCTCTCATATCTATCTCTGCTGCAGGCACCTCAATCAGCTCGACCATCGCCAGCTTGCGTATCTTGGGCGCGAGCTCCTCGCGTTTCTTTGGCGTGAGTTTCTTCGAGTCTCTGACGCCGAGGCTGATTAGTGAGGCGTCCGATTCGACCGCGACGGCGCAGACCACCATCGGGCCCAAGACCGGCCCCCTGCCCGCCTCATCCACGCCACATATCATCTCTCTCTGGATAGGGGAGAGCGTAGATAGAGGTTTTGAGTTCCGTCCGGAAAGGCTTAATGTCCCTCTGGGCAATATTGCCCGAGATGATCGCTAGGGCGCAGCAGACTCTTCTTGGCTTGGACCTGAGCGCGAACAAGGATCTGCTTCTCATAGTCTCCATCTTGTTGATAGTGGTCGGTCTGTTCCTGGCGTTCTTTGGCCGCAGGATCTGGAAGCGCGTGATGTCCTTGATCGGCGCGATCATCGGCGGGCTCATCGGCTTCGCGCTCGGCACTGCTGTGGGCGGTGTGCTCATTGGTTTCATCGTTGGGACCCTCGCTTCGATCGTCGGGAGCGCTCTGTTCGTCTTCCTGGCGAGGGTAGGGATCGGCGTTGTCAGCGGTGTTCTGGGTTTCTTCGTGGTCAACCTTCTCTTCGCGAACGAGATGGTTGCCCTCATAGTCGGAGTTGTCGCGTTCGCTATCACGTTCGCTTTCATAGAAGCTGCAATCGGAATCGTGACTGCAGTCGTTGGCGGTTTGCTCGTAGGGTTTGGGCTTGTGCTGATCGAGCAGGACATGATGGTCGTTGTGCTCAGCCTTCTTGGTGTGATGGTCCTTGGTGCCGCGTTCCAGATGATCGCGCTCAAGGACGAGTCCGAGCACAGGCGCAGGATGGCTAGGGTGGGCACGAGGAGTGCCGTCGCCGCGGCCGCTGTAGCTCCCCCAGAACCACCGCCGATGCCTGGAAGGACCTGCCCGAAGTGCGGCGGACCGCTCAGGTACATCCCCGAGTACGACAGGAACTTCTGCTATCGGTGCCAGCAGTACGAGTGAATAAAAAGCAGGGCTGAGCTACCGTTCGTATAGTTAATTCGCCACTATTTATTATTCTCGCCAGGTTATGGCGGCCCGTTGACGCATAAGAACACTCTGGATTGTCAGGCCAAGAGACTCAAAGACAGCTTCAGGTTGACGAGGGTTGGGGTCACTGGAGTCCGCAAACCCGTCGTCGTTCACAGGGACGGGAAGGACAACCACCTCACCGCCTTGATCGATGTCTTCGTCGACCTCCCATCGACTCAGCGCGGATCGCACATGTCCCGGAACGTGGAGGTCATCACCGAGATGCTCGAGGAGAGCGTGCGAGCGAAGGTATCGAGCCTCGAGCAGCTGACCGCGAACCTGTGCAAGAAGCTCCTGGAGAGGCACGAATATGCCAGCTTCGCCGAGGTCCAGATGTCCGCGGATTACTTTCTTGAGCGGCGGCCTGATGGTGGCAAAGCCTCGCTCGAGCCGTTCAAGCTGACGGCGAAGGCCACCGCGATGCGAGGGAACGGCCTGATGAAACTCATCGGGGTCGAGGTCCAGGGCATGACAGCGTGTCCGTGCGCCATGGAGACGATAAGGCATCAGCTCGCCTCGAAGCGCCCGGACCTCAAGAAGATCCCGTCAGATGTCCCGATGATATCCCACAATCAGAGGAACAGGACCTCGCTGATCGTGGAGGTGCCCGAACATGTCGAGATCGAGGCCGACGACCTGATCGATATCGTCGAGGGCTCGCTCAGCAGCCCAACGTACGGGATACTGAAGCGCAGGGACGAAGCGAATGTCGTCTTGAGAGCGCATGAGAACCCGAAGTTCGTCGAGGATGTCGTCAGGGACATTCTGGGCAAGGTCTTGCGGAAGTACAAGAACCTGGAGGACTCAGTGCACGTCACAGTGCGGAGCGAGAGCGAGGAGTCGATCCACAAGCACAACGCTTTTGCCGAGAGAGTGACTACCCTGGGTGAGCTGAGGAGCAAGTGACCGCCGAGAGAAGCAGGCAGAGGCCTGAGCCTGGGGCCATCAAAGCTCTTGCAGTGGACATCGACGGAACGCTCGCAGATGATTCTAGGAGGGTCGACCTCGAGGCCGTGGCCGCGCTCCGCGAAGTCCAAGATTCTGGGATACCGGTGATGCTCGCAAGCGGAAACGTCCTGCCGATCGCGTACGCACTCTCCAACTACTTGGGCCTCAGGGGGCCGATCGTCGCCGAGAACGGAGGGATCGTGTCATACCAGCAGAAGATATGGGTCTTGGGAGATCCTGCGGGTCCCCGCAAGGCATACGATTTTCTCAGGACGGAGATGGACGCTCAGAGGCTCTTCACAGACAGATGGCGAGAGACCGAGGTCGGGCTCACGCGAGAAGTGAGCCTCGAGAAGGTCAGGGAAGTCCTGAAGGATTGGCCAGTCGATGTCCAGACCACAGGTTGGGCGGTCCACGTCATGGAGAAGGGGATGAACAAGTTCCGCGGGATCCAGAAGGGCTGTGAGCTCCTCGGGATCTCACCAAAGGACGTGGCCGCGATAGGCGATTCAGACAACGATGAGATGATGATCCGCGAGTGCGGTTACGGAATCGCGGTCGGAAACGCGTTCGAGGACACGAAGCGAGCGGCGTCCTTTGTCGCCAAGGGATCCGATGGCAAAGGCGTTATCGAAGGGCTCGTGTGGCTAGGGATCCTGAGACGCTAGGCTCGGAAGGTTTTATCTCGCAGCGAATCGTTTAGAAGTACGCCATGTCGATGATCGGCATTTGCAGCATATGCGGTCGGCCGGCAAACACGACCTGCCCGCTCTGTGGAAGGCTTGTCTGCCTACAGGACTCAGACCCCGTCACCCACGTGTGCCGGGCCTGCGGTGGGGGACAACAGAGAGTGAAGCGGTTGACCTGAGCGTGATCAGAGGAGCTTCTTCGCCTCTTCCTCTGTGATGCCCGCGGCTTTCAGGAGGTACTTCAGACCCTTCTTGAGGATGATCTCCTTGGTCTTGTCGTCAAGGAACTTCTCCATGACCACGGGCGCTCTCAGGATGTACTCGACCCCGAACTCTGAGAAGTAGTATCTCGCGTTGTCCGGGTCCAGCTCTGCGGCCTTCAGGTAGGCCGCCTCCGCCTCGTTGAACCTGCCGATGTCGATGAGATATGCAGCGTATGACGACTGGTAGATAGGATTCTTCGGGTCCAGCTCGACGGACTTCTTGTAGAGCTCCATGACATCCTCGGGAGCCATCTTCGGGACTCCTACGGATGCCTCGGCCTTTCCGAAGTAGGCGTCCGCGCACTTGGGGTCCGCCTTGAGGACCTTGTTGTACTTCGATACTGCGGCGTCGAAATCGCCGTTGGCCAACGCATCCTGCGCTTCCATCAGGTCCTTCTCAATGTCTGCCATGGACTCAACCCACCTAGTATTAGACTCGGGCATATCAATACTCAAAGGGCGTATAAAACGTTTCCACGAAAGAATCAGAGTGGGCTCACGATCTAGAATATCGCGATCATCGCAGTCGAATTCTCATAGATATATCCTAGACTCATTCCGTCGACGATTGAATACGGATCCTCCTGCCAATTGACGCTCCGAAGACCTGCCTGGAGGAAGGGGATCAATCCATTCATCAGGCCAAGGGCCGCATCCAGCTTGTTGTTGAGCGTGACATTCTCGTTGTAGGCCACGTCCCAGGTCCTGTTCTCTTCCAGCGCATACACGACCTGATAGACATTGTCTCGGAAATCTTCCAGGGCGAGTTTCATGGTCCCGAATGTCATGTTCTTCTCATCATCATCGAGGTACATCACCTCGATCGCCCAGGTCCACTGAGATGCTAGGTATAGCGTGGACACCGCATCCTGGCCGTACTGATATCGTGATTCTATGGGCAAGGACTCCTCCAGCATATGATCAACGCCAATCCTGGCAGAGTACAGTGTGTTGATGAGACTATTCGTAATCACAAACTGGGCACGGTACTTCGCATCATGATAGTCCTTGGATTGACGATAGAGGAATACTGATAGAATCGACATCACCAGAATGATCGCGACGGCAATCACAAGAGCGACTTGCTGCCACCGCAGACGCTTCACTCGCCCAGAACTCGGATGAGCCTCCGACATACCGACCATCTCTGAGTTCTGGATGGAGGTCTGCGGATATATCTAATCGGCCCAAAACTCTTTTATCGCATGTGCCCGTTCCTGAAAGAAAGAGCCACGCGAGGTACAAAGCATGATGCCCGGCGGAAGGATGAACCCCAAGCAGATGAAGGCCATGATGAAGCGGATGGGGATAGACCAGGAGGAAATGCCTGGCGTCGAAGAGGTCATCATCAAGACAAAGACCAAAGAGCTCGTGTTCAAGGATGCTGTCGTCACCGCCGTGAGCGTCCAGGGACAGAAGACCTACCAAGTCGTTGGCATACCGCAGGAAAGAGAGCGACGGCGCGAAGAGGGCGAGGAAGAAGGCGGCGTCCCGGAGGACGACATCAAACTGGTCATGTCCCAGACGGGCTGCACAGCGGCTGAGGCGAAGAAGGCACTCCAGGAGACAGACGGAGCCCTTGCAGAAGCCATCCTCAAGATCATGTCCTCACGCATGTAAGCCGCAAATTGGTAGTCCCACCGCATTGTTTATCAGAGGCTATTGTCTGAACGGGTACGGACACGCTGGTGGAGCAACTCACGCATGATAGAGATCGTCGGCCTCGGCAGAACCTTCGACGGGAAAGCAGCGGTAGAAGACCTGAACCTGAAGGTGGAGAAGGGAGAGGTCTTCGGATTGCTGGGGCCCAACGGCGCGGGAAAGACCACGACTATCAGGATGCTTGCCTGCCTGATCAAGCAGACTTCGGGAACGGCCTTCGTGAACGGTCTTGAGATCAACACGATTTCGGACTCGCAGAAGATACGTGGCATAGTCGGTGTTCTCCCGGAATCGCCTGGACTGTACGAGTCGCTGAGCGCGAACAGGAATCTCGATTTCTTCGCGCAGCTGTACGGCGTCCCGAGGGACAAGAGAGAGAAGAGGATCGAAGAGCTCCTGAAGATGCTCGACCTCTGGGACCGCAGAGACGAGCCCGTGGCGACTTACTCCAAAGGCATGAAGCAGAAGATAGCGATCGTCCGAGCTTTCGTTCATGATCCACAGGTCGTGTTCCTGGACGAACCCACAGCTGGTCTTGACCCTCAAGCCGCTCTGACCGTGCGCGAGTTCCTCGTGGATCTTAAGAAAGAGGGCAGGACCGTCTTCATCAACAGCCATCACCTGGACGAAGTGGAGAGGCTCTGCGACAGGATTGCCGTAATGAACAGGACCGCTCTCGCGATCGGCTCACCCAAGGACCTGGCAAGAAGATACTGGGGCAGGACCACAGTAGTGGAGCTCGCGGCCTCGGACCCTGCGTACGTGGACATCGTCCGCGGACTGGATTTCGCCTCCAATGTGCGCGTCGAGGATGAACGGATCCTCGTAGACCTGGATGACCCTGAGATCAGGAATCCGGTGATCGTTGAGAGACTGACGCGTGCAGGGGCGAAGATCGAATACGTCACTGAGCTCAAACGGTCGCTCGAGGATGTCTACATGAAGCTCATCGGAGGTGGGAACCGGTGAGGATCGACAGAGCTGTCATCGTCGCGAAGAAGGATTTTTCTGAGTTCAGAAAGAACAGGTACATCATGATGACCATAGTCATGATGCCACTCATCGCAGCAGTGATTCTGCCGATCGTATATGTCGTCCCAATCAATCAGCTTAGCAGGCAGAGCCAGGCCGAGCTGGACCTGAGATTCAACACCACCTACTACTTGAACAACGCGACATTGACGGATGCAACCATTTTCGATGCAAGGATCGAGCATGTGAACATAACGAACTGCATCATCCGCAACAGCATCGTGGAGAACTGCACCATATTGAATTCGAACTTCAACGAGTCGCGGATAGCATACTCCTCGGTGAGGAACAGCATGCTCGAACGATGCTATCTGGATAACCTGACACTCGATGTCGGCAACACGGTCCGCTCATCGCAGTACGCCGGTGGCAGTCATGAGCTCGACCAGCTGAAAACGCTCATGTTCAATGTGCTGCTGATCCTTTTGATTATGATCCCGGTCACCATACCGACCGTCACGGCTTCCTACAGCTTCGTGGGCGAGAAGGTGAACAAGAGCCTCGAACCGCTTCTAGCGACTCCGACGACCGACCTCGAACTGCTTGCGGGCAAGTCGGGATCCATATTCGCCGTGAGCATGGGCGCGACTTGGATTTCATTCGTAGTGGCCGTGGTTCTGGTCGATGTTCTCACGAGACCGTTCTTGGGGTACTACCCACTCCCGAACGCGTACTGGATCGTCGGGATACTGCTCCTTGCTCCCGGAATGTGTCTGATGAGCATCTTGGCGAATGTGATAATCTCTTCCAGAGTGAACGACGTGAGGGTGTCGCAGCAGATTGGTGGCGTGCTTATCCTCCCTGTCCTGCTGTTCTTCTTCTTCAGCCTGGCAGGCGTGCTTTCCACCGCGCTGCTCCCGATGATGGTCTTCTCCCTGGCCGTGCTGGTGATCGACGCCGGCATAGTGCTGCTGAGCTTGAGGGTCTTCAACAGGGAAGAGATACTGGTGAACTGGAAGTAGCCACGACCTTGCTGCAAAAAGCTTAAAGAACAAGCTGTCATTCCGAAGTTGCTCACGAGATGGTTCATATGAAGCTAATCGACATGAAGACCAAGTGCAGGATGTGCGGCAAGGATCTCATCGCCGACGACAAGGACGATGATTTCGTGTCCTTCTACTGCATGAAGTGTGGCGTGTATACGACAAGGCCTGTCGAAGAGTTCAAGGAAGAACCGAAGCCTGAACCTCCAGCTGCTCCTGCCAAGCCCGAGGAGAAGAAGGTCTGAGCAGCGACTCGAACTGCGCTGGAGCCAGCATTTCTTCAATCCACGGTTCTGTTGCATTTTCGGGTGGTGACATCTATGTCCCCCCAACAATGCCACTCGTTCCATTCGGCTCCGACCGTGCGGCCATCGCTGGCTCGTATAGGATCATCATCACGTCATGCTGGAACGCGCCGGGGTTGAACCATAAACCCCCTGCCATCCCGTTCGAGATGGCTGTCTGCAGCAGGTTCATGCTGGCATTTATGTGCCTGTCGAGGTGCCAGCCGCACTCGCATTTGAACTCCACGCCCATTCGGGAACCTTGTACTCTCCCACATATCGGGCACGTTCTGCTGCTGTTCCTTGGATCCACCTTGACCACTGGAATGCCTTTCCATTGCGCTTTGTACTCGATGATCTGGTGCAGTTTCCTTCTGGGCCACATGCTCAGGCGCCGATTCAGCTCTTTGCTCCTTTTCGATCTCATTCCCTTCAGGTCTTCGAGAACGATTGCTGAGTTTCGCTCCTCCGCGAACTTCAGGATCGAGTTCGCAACCTGGTGGAGCCTGTAGTCGACTCGGCGGTGCTCCCTCGTTCCCTCCCTTCTGCACAGGTTACTGGAAGTTCGGTGGTCATGCGCTTTCTTCTTCTGGAGCCTCCTGCGCCTGTCGTGATGCCGCTGCTGGATTATCGCGATGTCTGGGAACTCCGCTTTAACGGCCTTGGCGACATCGCCTTCGACGAACACGCCGTCCAGACTCCTCTCGTTCGTGTCGAGCGAGAGAGCAGACTCGGGCACAAACGGCTTCGGCGCATCCTTCCTGAATGCGACTATTGCTCGATCAGGGAGAATGGTGAGGGAGCCGAGGGAGAGGGCCGCGTCATCCAGGTATTTCCGATGATACTGGCTGACGACAAGTCTCAATTCGACATGGCAGCCAGCCCTGATAGGAAGGTCGATGATCCCTGTCTTCCGATTGAGCTTGTAAGCCTGATTCTCTGCTTTCATCATCAGACGCTTGACATAGGGGACTCCGCCGGTGACGCCCTTCCGAACGCGCCTACGATGGTTCTTCAGGACGCTCCCAGCCACTTCGAACGCTGACACCAGATGCTGTGCGTACATCCTCGGGTGTTCTTGGCGAAAATCCTTATACGCGATCTTGTTCAGAGCGTTCCTCGACGTAACTCGCGCTTGAAGGCCTGCTCGGATCGCGTTGTTGACCGCCAATCTGAAGTCTTCGAGAAGTGACCTCGCCTCAAATGGAAGTTCCGAGTCCAGGTAGAAGGCGACTCCCTTGACCAGCATCTAGTTCTTGACGATGACCGGTATATTACGCTTCTCTGACTACATGTAGCAATCGAGTGACGATATTCGCGGTCGGAGACGTCTTCGTCACCCGAATTGTTCCAGAACCTCAATCCACCAACACTTAAATACGCAATTCGCTTTTGCCTCAAGACGGCGCTCTGAAAACCGCTATTCCAGCGCCAATCCACGTGCCCCGGTAGTGTAGCGGCCTATCATCCGAGCCTGTCGAGTTCGGGACTCGGGTCCGAATCCCGACCGGGGCGCCATCTTCTTCAATTGCGCGATAGAAGCAGCTGATAGAATATCTCGGTCTCGAATCGAGAGACCAGCGTGAACCATTTGCTCGAGGTTCTCAGAACGTCCTTCGGCTTCTTCCTCTTCTTCACGGGCGGACCAAAGGGCGTCTCACGTTTCTGGAAATCAATCACCGTCAACGATCCGTGCCTTCGAAGTACGCGAGCGCACTCCCCAATGAGTCTCTCTTGACTGCCAACCTCATGATAGATGAACGCGGCGAGGACGTGGCCTATTGATGAGTCGGCGAGCGGAAGCTCGGTGATCTCTCCTCGGAGAACCCGCACGTTATCCACGTCTCTCTCGCGGACACGCTTCGAAAGGATCTCAAGCATCTTCGGCTCCATGTCAATCGCGATCACTTCTCGGACCTCTCTCGCGACAGGGAACGTGAAGTATCCTATGCCCGCACCGAGATCCGCGACCACCTCGTCTCTTCCGAGGCCAAGTCTCGGCAAGACGCTCTCGACCGGGATGTTCTCCCTTCGCTCCGAACCTTCGAGGCGCTCGATGAAGTCTCCTTCGGCCGAGAAACGGTGCTCTTCACGTCCTCTTCTGCCTTTTTCGGACGAGGCTTTCTCGCGCTTCATTGGACACCGATTCGTGACGGGGAGGCATATTGATTCCGCCTCCCGTCGGCAGCGAACTGACGCCACATCTTGCCAGTTAATGCTCCACGAGAAGCGGAGGTTGCCAATGTTCTGGAATTGACACTTGTGAACCACGGTTTCCGATGGACAAGCCTTATCTATTCCATAAGCTGATGCGGTAAGCCCCTTCCCGGAGAGAGCATGGCCACTAGAAACGAGATAGAGAGTCTCATCTTCTATGTTCTCGGCGAGAACAACAGGCAACTGCTGATCAAATCCGGCCTAGACGGAGTGTCGAAGGAGAATCGGGTCGTGGCCCTCAGAGGTTTGCAGGACCTAGGTTGGATCGGACACGGCGGTCTTGCGGATTTTGAGGAGAGTTATTCGCTGACCAAGGAAGGAAGGCGGGTCGCTGCCACTCATCCTGAGGTTTCGAGTCTTGAGAGGAATGTACAGGCGCACATCTCTGCTCTCAGGGAAGTCGACGGTGGGACCAATGGAACGAGAAAGGATGCACTGAAGACACTCATTGTGATGGAATGCGAAATGAGTGCCTGGGACAGTGCTCTATTGCACTGCTACGAGTTGAGAAAGCTTGCAGAACGTACCAAGGATATAGATAGCGCTGCATTCACATTGTACTACCAAGGAAGAGTCGAACTCGCGCAGAACCGTTGGGACGAAGCCCTCGAATCATATCTGAATGCCATCGAGAAGTACATGGAAGCCGGAGACCGCAAGGGAGTCTGCGCCACAAATAGAGCCATGGGAGTTGTTTACGGCAACAAAGGTGACCATGCGTCTGCACTTCGGTGTTTGGAAAGCAGCCTATCGATGGCCAGAGCTATCGGGGACAGGGAGCTGGAGGCGAAGGCTCAGGTAAACCTGGCAATCGTCTATGATCTCGAAGGAAAAGACCAGGAGTCCGAAGATGCTAGCAAGAACTCCCTGAGCTATTTCATTGAATCTGGAGACAGCTCCTCCGCTTCCAGAATATCCAACAATCTCGGCGTCCTCAACTTGTCTAGAGAGAAGTACGATGTTGCTGCCGAGTATTTTGAGAAGTCCATCGCATCATGTAGAGCACAGCAGCACAGAGAGGTTCTGGGCGCTGCACTAGTAAATGCCGGATACTGCTACGCGAGAATTGGAGAGACGGAACGATCCCTCCGATACACGGACGAGGCAATCTCGATATTCAGAGAACCGAACAATCTGAACATGTTGGCGCTCGCATACAGAAACTACGGATTCACTGAGTTCCGCAACTCCAATATCCACAAGGGTATAGAATGGTTTGAGAAGTCAGTTAGAACAGCGAAAGCATCTGGAGTCGAAGACACGTTCGCAGCGTGCTGCTACGAATACGGAATGGCTTTGATCAAATCTGCTGCTAATCCAAGACTCGCAAAGAAATTGCTCAAGAAGTCATCCACGGTCTACAGCGACATCGGCAACTTAGCTCGCGCTAGAGCGATTGAAGCTAGGCTAGCAACCGGCTGAGGGACGCTTGCGCCCCTCAATCGGCAAAGAGTTTTTCTGGATTCATTCGGGCACGTCACACTCATCGAGGCGCTACTCGCCATCGAGGAGCGGGCCTAGGCAATCCAGGTGTGGCCGCCGGTAGCGCCCACCTTGTCAGCTGCGAAGCTCATCGCGGTCTGAATGGATGCGATCCAGGTGTGTCCGCCATTTGGCGCGACTCCCATGATCGCCAGTGCGACGGTTGCTCCAAGTGCTAGCACTCCAGCTACGATTATGTATGTTTTCCTCATGTCTTTACCCCCGAGAGAAGCAATAGCACGCCCCTATTTGTAGTGTTCTATCGACATATCAGCCCCTGCCAGAAACCATGAGCGGGCAGAATTGTACATTAACTGAGGTCGGGCGATTCTTGATTGTGTTCGACCAATGACGGATCTTGCTGCAGAACCTCCTGAGAGCGGGTCCCAGGCGAGTACTAGTCCAAAAGATTCTGCCCCAAGATTCCCGCTTTCTAGTCCAGACGATTCCTGGAAGAGTTATATCATCGACCTGACCATTATCTCAACAGATATGGCTCAGAAAGTCTACATCACGATGACAGGCATCAGCAAGTGGCCTGTTCTGAACAGCCTCTGGGCGGCGATCTGCTGCAAGGGTTACGTGCCTGACAAGATCTATCTGTTCGTCACGATCGGGA